>Ga0114995_10003830_pt1 | contig 10139 bp, 9 predicted proteins | sample ArcticOcean_MG_C_11_FD_87038 | JGI IMG/M metagenome (GOLD analysis project Ga0114995, IMG submission 87038) | Marine microbial communities from western Arctic Ocean - ArcticOcean_MG_CB2_154 | ecosystem: Environmental > Aquatic > Marine > Oceanic | place: Arctic Ocean: Canada Basin | collected... | reverse complement strand
TGATTTGTCAGTACAAGATGTATTTAAAGGAGTAACGCCATTTTTTATTGCGGATGCATTCACCATTGCCCTGTTAGTGTCGTTCCCTGCGATTGTGTTGTGGCTGCCACGTATGGCTACTGGTTAAACCCTACTTGGGACTAACCACCATTGATGGCGAACTGGAAGTGAATGTTTACTCCACCCCAAGTGCTGGTGCGTATTGGTTCAATACTCATGCTGACGTAAGCCGTAGATCAACCAACAGCCCACAAACATAATGCCACAGGCAATAATGATACTTAAATGATAACTACCAGACCATTGGGCTAGCATACCGGCAGCAGCCGGAGCGGCCATCTGAGCCACCCCATAGGATAACGTCATCTTGCCCATCATTTTTGCTGGACGAGTAGGGAAGTAGCGCCCAGCCATGGTAAGTACTAAGCTCACAATGCCGATAAAAGTGCCACCAAATAGGCCAGCTCCTACAAAAGTCCATACTAGACCAGGGCTTAAAATGGGGATGAGCATGCCGAAAAATTGTAGAATAAAGGCCAAAAATAAGGCGTTTAAAGTACCTATTTTACGAGCTACAAGGTCCCAAATAATACACGCTGGAGCAGCCGCAAGGCCTATGATCATAAAGGTCAGTGCACCATATTCATTGAGCCCTGCTATTTGGTTTACATGGGCCACAATGAACGTGACGATTACAGCGTAACCCACACCTGCACAAAAGTAGGCCATCATAAACGTTTGTAAAAATTTCTGTGATGGGGGTTGATCGACCATTTTTTCACCACCCACCGTATAACCGCTGGTATCAGGTTTTGGTAACCAAAACCAAGCAGGCATGGCCAATAATACACCTAATGCAGTGAGCCAAAACCAATGTTGTTGCCAACTTATGTGGTCTGAAAACAGGTATACAAACAGAGCAGTTAAAAAGATGCCAGCACCCATACCAATAAAATGAATACCCAGTTCAGAACGCAATTGATGACGTAACAACCAATGCATCACTAAACCAGACCCCAGTAATAGCCCGGCTGCGCTACTGAGGCCTGAAAAAAACCTCAATATGCTCCATAACCAAAAATTCTGTGTGAGCCCTAAGCTCATGGTAGTCACTAATGCCACTATTAAGCCTAGGCGGTATAAACGGTCTTTTTTTGCCAAATCGCTAATGTTTGCAGCGATTAAAGCACCACAAAAATAGCCTACATAATTGAAGGCCGCTAACCAGCCTCCTTCAGCAATACCAAGGCCTGCCTGTTGTTGCATTAAAGGTAGTATTGGCGTGTAGGCAAATCGAGCTATGCCAAGCATAAGAATAAGGCTGGCAATACCGGCACATAACACTTTAATTCGTTGGGTGTTGTGCGGGAGTGAGTGAGAAAAAATGGTGGGCATAAAGAGCCTGTGCGCACGTAAAAAATGAGGAGGTCCATTATGAAGAGGCCGTCTATACAATACAATATAGACATTGTGCTAACAGGACATATACTGCGTATTGGACTACACTTTCGCAGCGTACTTTTACAGTGGCTTTTACCGGCCAAGCAGAGACATATTATGGAAGATACAACTCAAAAAAAAGCCAGGTGTGGCAACCTATTGCAAAGCCTTAACGGGTATTGGTTTTAATTATGCCGTCTAGTGCTGAATTATCAAAAGGACGTGGGCAAGCCGTATTCTCTGGCTTTTTCTTCGCATATTTTGTTTGTTATGGTTTAGTGTTGCCATTCTTGCCTTATTGGATGGTAAGTAGGGGTTTAGATGCTCAAGAAGCGGCATTTATTCTTAGCGCTGCATTTGTAAGTAAAGTGTTTTTTAGTTTAGGGGTGGGTGTTTTAGCTGATGCTACAGGCCATAAAAAGCGCTGGATATTGTTGTTGTCGGTGCTCACTTTTTTGGGGTTTGGTCTGTTTGTACAGTTAGAAACGTTTTGGCCCATGTTCATGGTTTGGTTTGTGGTAGGTGCTTTTCAAACTAGCCATATCCCCATGGTTGATGGATTAGCCATTGCTACTGCTCGGCTAGGTAAGCTCAATTATAGCGGTGCGCGGTTGTGGGGTTCGGTTGCGTTTATTGCGTCCTCTACCTTAAGTGGGCTTTACCTTGCCGCTTATAGTATTGATGCATACCCACAATTACTTGTGGTGCTGGCGGCCATTGTGATTGTTTTTGCTATTCCCTTGCCAGATATTCGCCCACAAGCTAAAACCAGCCGCAAACTAGCCTTCTTGGAGCTATTTGAATTACCGGGGTTTACGGCTGTAGTGGTTGTTGGCGGTCTATTACAGGCTAGCCATGGCGCACTCTATGCCATTGGTACCTTACATTGGGTTGATGTAGGGATAAGTGAATCTATTATTGGCCTGCTGTGGGCACAAGGTGTAGCCGCAGAAGTAGTGCTGTTTGCTGTGGGTATGTGGTTGTTAAGGAAACTTGGCGTTAAAGGCCTATTATGGATGGCAGTAATAGGGGGCACAGTACGTTGGCTTGCTATGGGTTGGTCCAGTGATATTAGCCTGTTGTTTACGGTGCAAATACTACATGCCTGCACCTTTGCTGCGACTCACTTGGCGATCACTCAATACATCACCCAAAAAGTACCAGACCAGCTTACGGCTTCTGCCCAAACTTTATACGATGCGCTTGCTATGGGGGCTTTGATGGGTATGAGTATGACATTAGCAGGTGGTTTGTATGCTCACATAAATGGGCAAGTGTTTTGGGCCATGGCGGTATTGTCTATTGGTGCAGGTGTTGTGCTTAAACGCTACGCAAAATTAATTTAGGGAAGTCCTCATTATGAATTTAAACAGCGGGTATGAAACCTTATCCTTTATTCACCTAAGTACCATTGGCCCAGCCTTTGTGATTAGTACTTACATTATGCTCACCAAAAAAGGCACTAGGCTGCATAAGTTTCTAGGCCGCATCTACATGGTGTTAATGTTATTTACAGCCTCAGTCACTTTGTTTATGTCGGCTCAAGTTGGCCCTACGCTGTTTGATCACTTTGGGTTTATTCATTTACTGAGTCTGTTGGTTCTTTATAATGTACCATCGGCCTACTTTGCAATTAAAGCTGGGGATGTGAAAACCCATAAGTCTCGTATGGTCGGCCTATATATTGGCGGTATGTTAGTTGCCGGTGGATTTACCTTAGTACCTGGCCGCTTTCTTGGCGACCTGATCTTTAGTTAGAACCGTCGGTTAAATCAGGTCGCGGTATAAAGCCTATGAAAAGGAATGCACCAGCTGGCCAATACGATCCTCTTGAGGGTGAACGCTCACGCATAGTGCCACCTAATAATTTGTATACCCTCATTTCCCTTTTGTCGCCTCTTTATGCAAAGGTCTCTAAAAGTATTATTTAAGTAGTAATGTATACTTTGAAAATAGCATTCTTAACATGCATGTCAATTTTAACGACACTTATGTCAAGTGTGGTTATTGATAACATAAAAGGATTATTATGCAACCTAATACAGGTCGCTCTGCATGGCTTGATGATGGCTACGAAATATTGCTTGAGGCTGGTGTAGACGCGATCAAAGTGATGACGTTAGCCCAACGTCTTCAAGTGTCTCGTACTAGCTTCTACTGGCACTTCAAACATAGGGCAGATTTGCTAGATGCGCTGGTTATTCGTTGGCAACAAAAAAACACCGCTCATTTAATTGCTCAGGCAGATTTATTTGCAGGTTCTTTATGTGAAGCAATGCTAAATGTGATTGATTGTTGGTCTGATGCCTCTTTGTTTGATGCTGAGCTAGATCAAGCCATTCGTTCTTGGGCAAGAACAGATCCAAAGTTACAGGGGCAGCTAGATCTAGCAGATGCGCAACGCCATGAGGCTATTAAAGCCATGTTTATACGGCACGGGTTGGGGGTTGCTCAAGCAGAAGTGCGGGCTATGACTGTGCTTTATACTCAAGTGGGTTATATCGCTATGGCTGTAAAAGAACCGTTAGAGGTGCGCTTCTCACGCATTACGGATTATTGTGAAGTATTTACTGGCCAGCAGCCTACCTCAGTTGAAATGCAGCGTTTTTACAGCCGCCATGAAAAGGTACCTAACTATGTCGTCTAATGACCCTTTATTACAGCCTTACAAACTAAAGCACTTAACGCTTAAAAACCGCATTATGATGACCTCCCATGAGCCTGCTTACCCAGAAAATGGCATGCCTAAAGAGCGTTATCTGGCGTATCACTTAGAGCGCGCAAAAGCCGGTGTTGCGCTTACTATGACGGCTGGATCTGCCACAGTTTCTAGGGATAGTCCGCCAGTATTTAACAACATACTGGCCTATAAAGATGAGGTGGTGCCTTATCTTCGAGATATGACAGATGCTTGTCATGAGCATGGTTGTGCAGTGATGCTGCAGCTAACTCATCTGGGCCGTCGTACGGGTTGGAATAAAGGCGATTGGCTACCAGCGGTATCACCGTCACACCGACGTGAAGCGTCTCACCGATCGTTCCCTAAGAAAATAGAAGACTGGGACATTGATCGCATTATTAGAGATTATGCCGATGCCGCCGAGCGTATGTGCGCTGCGGGCTTAGACGGCATAGAATTACAAGCCTATGGTCATTTAATGGATCAGTTCTGGTCTCCCTTAACAAACACCTTAGAGGCGCCTTATGGGGGTTCGTTAGAGAACCGAATTCGATTTACCTTAGACGTACTACAGGCCATTCGTAATAGGGTGGGTGCCAAATTTATTGTGGGCGTGCGATACACTGCAGACGAGGTTTTTGCTGGTGGTATTACTCCAACCGAAGGCATTGAAATCTCTAAAATTCTGCGTGATACAGGGCAGGTGGATTTTCTTAATGTGATTCGTGGGCGTATAGACACTGATGCAGCCTTGACCGATGTTATTCCTATCATGGGCATGAAAAGTTCTCCCCACTTAGATTTTGCCAGTGCTGTACGTGAGGCAACCAACTTTCCAGTATTTCATGGGGCTAAAATCTCAGACGTTGCTACAGCGCGCCATGCCATAGCAGAAGGTAAGTTGGATATGGTGGGAATGACGAGGGCGCATATGGCAGACCCTCATTTGGTGCGTAAAATAATGCAGGGTAAGGAAGCCGATATACGTCCGTGTGTGGGTGCTAACTATTGCTTAGATCGTATCTACCAAGCCGGCGACGCCTTGTGTATTCACAATGCAGCTACAGGGCGAGAGCTCACTATGCCCCATGACATCACCAAAGCAGATATACGTAAAAAGGTGGTGATTATTGGCGCCGGCCCTGGTGGGTTGGAAGCTGCCAGGGTAGCTGCTGAAAGGGGTCATCATGTGATTGTGTTAGAGGCAGCAGCGCATCCTGGTGGCCAAATACGGCTCACTGCGCAAAGCCCAAGGCGCGTAGAAATGATGGAAATTATTAATTGGCGAATGGCTCAGTGCGAGGCACGAGACGTTGAATTCCACTTTAATACTTGGGCGCAGGCGGATGACGTTAATAATTTGAAGCCAGACGTGGTGATCGTCGCTACGGGGGGTATGCCTGATACTGATGTGCTGAGTTCTGGTAATGAACTTGCGGTTTCAAGTTGGGATATTATCTCTGGTGATGTGAAGCTTGGTAAGAATGTATTGATCTTTGATGACGCAGGTGATCACCCCGCACTACAGGCAGCGGAAATATTGGCTAACAGCGGTGCTAAGGTGGAAATTATGACACCAGATCGAAGTTTCTCACCTGATGTAATGGCGATGAACTTAGTGCCCTATATGCGTAGCTTACAAGATAAGGATGTTACTTTTACTGTGACTTATCGAGTAGAAAGTGCACGCAGAGTTAGTTATGAAAATGGTGATGAGAGTAGCCATAAGAGTAGCCATAAGAGTAGCCATAAGAGCAGCGATCAAATAGAAGTCACCTTAAGCAGTGACTATGGCACTATTAAAAAAACCAGGTTGGTGGATCAGCTCGTTATTAACCACGGCACGTTGCCTCTGGATGATCTCTACTTTGAATTAAAGGAACACTCATCTAACCAAGGTGAGCTTGATCACACAGCTTTCATCGAAGGTTTACCTCAAGTCAGTGTTCGTAACCCCAGCGGCCTCTACCAACTGTTTCGTATTGGCGACGCCGTAGCTGCACGTAACACCCATGCAGCTATCTATGATGGTTTGCGTTTAGCAAAGGATATTTGAATGTCACTATAGCTAAAAGGCTAATATCTTTGGCATCATTTATGCGTATTATGGGTTAAGAGACACTCCATATATTTACCCTGAGGCAACCGTGATGAAAGCGCTATTAATTAACAAAGATGAAGCAGGTTATACCGCCAAATTAGGACAAATTGAAGAATCACAGTTACCTGAAGGTGACGTATTGGTTAAGGTGGATTACTCCACCCTTAATTACAAAGATAGTCTAGCCATTACTGGAACCTCCCCTGTAGTGCGGAGCTTTCCAATGGTGCCCGGTATAGACCTTGCCGGTACCGTAGAACACAGTGATCATGCAGATTTTAAAGCCGGTGATAAAGTAGTATTGAATGGTTTTGGGGTAGGCGAGGGCCATTGGGGTGGCTTAGCCCAAATAGCAAGGGTTAAAGGTGATTGGCTAGTGCCACTGCCTAGTGCCTTTACGCCTAAACAAGCCATGACTATTGGTACTGCAGGTTACACTGCCATGTTGTGCGTGATGGCCCTAGAGAAAAATGGTGTAACACCAGACAAGGGTGAAATCTTAGTCACCGGAGCGGCTGGTGGTGTGGGTAGTGTTGCCATTAGTTTGCTGGCTAAATTAGGTTATAACGTAGTGGCTTCTAGCGGACGAGCAGAAGAGACAGATTATTTATTGAGCTTAGGTGCCACCAAAGTGATGCATCGTAATGAACTTAGTGAAAAGGGTAGGCCTCTTGCCAAAGAGCGTTGGGCGGGTGCCATAGACGCCGTAGGTAGTCATACCTTAGCTAATATCTGCGCCTCAATGAAATACGGTGGTACCGTTGCTGCGTGTGGTTTGGCCCAAGGATATGATCTACCGGCCACGGTAATGCCCTTTATTTTACGTGGTGTCACTTTAGCTGGCATTGATAGCGTTTATCGCCCTAAAGCAGACCGTATTGCTGCATGGAATCGCTTAGCGCAAGATTTAGATCTTACCCACCTAGATTCAATAATGACTGAAATAACCTTAGCCCAAGCTTTAGAAACGGCCCAAGACCAAATTGACGGCCGCACCCGTGGCCGTTTTGTGGTTAATGTAAAGGGGTAATTGATAAGTCTTAAACTGAGATGTAGATTAAGTTACAGCCGGCGTTAGGCTATGCGGATGACGTATCTGCATAGCCATTAATATCAATATCATAGCTACAATTTGGCCATGATCAAGCCCATTTCCTAGCACTATTGTGCCACCAATAAGCGCAACCACTAACTCTAAAGCACCCGCTATACTGGTCTTCTCAGCCCCAACTTTGGGCGCGCCAATGGTAAATAATAACTGTGGCAAACTGGTAGCTAATCCGGCTAACGCAATAACCCAAACATAGCCCGCATTAGATTGAGGTAACCAGACTGTTGGCTGGCTTATGATGGCTAGGGGTACCAGTACCAACATATGCCCAAGTAAACCACAGCGCATGCGCTGTAATGGCGCTAATGGTTTTCGAGGGTGTGACCAATAGTGAATGGTTAGTGCAAATACTAGTGGGGCTAAAAAGCAGGATAAAGTGGGTAGCCATTGCCCAGCATCAAGCTGTTGTGGTTGAAATACCAAGCTGGCGGCAATAATAATTAAACCAGCCGATATCATATGGTTAGTGGTTGGTTTTTTACCGTACAAGCCCCAACCAACAAGCAAGCTAATAACCGGGTATGAGTAATAAATAAAAATAGCTTGAGTCACAGGTATCTGCGACAAGGCACTGAAATAGGCTAGCATGGCAACGCCGTTAGCCATGCCAAACCCGAACATTACTAAGCCTTCTTTATATTCTGTTCTTTTAAGTCGCAACCATGGCATAAGTACTAAGGCAGGAAGCAGAAATCGATATAGAGTCACTAGTTGCGGGCTTAGGCCGTCACCCATAAGTAGCTGAGCAAGCATGGGGTTAAGGCCAAAGCCAATGGCGGCGGTGATAATAAATAAGTTACCGGAGTTCATAATAATCTGAGCTGCTTTAATAATGGCTCTAAAATAACTGGAATTAGATGCACAAAATAGTGAATAATAAGAGTTATATATTCATTACTTGCATCTATTTATTATGAAACTAGATATTAAACACTGGCAAATGCTTAAAGCCATGGACGATTTTGGTAGCCTTAACCGTGCAGCCATAGGGCTAAACTTAAGTCAGTCCGCTTTAAGTCACCGTTTAGCAGAAGCAGAGCGTCGTTTAGGCGGCGCTATTTTTCATCGTCAAGGTCGTCGTCTTGTGCCTACTCCTGCTGGCATTGCGTTAACGCAGGTGGCGCACCATATCGTTCCCACGCTGATGCGAGCGGAAGAGAGCTTTGTGCAAACGGCCCATGATGTAGAACATGTGGTTAAAATAGGTGTGGCCGCCTACCATAGCTTTTATTGGCTGCCGGGCTTCCTAGCTTTGTTGAAAAATCGACACCAAGACATTCAAATTGAAGTGGTTGCTTCTGCTACGGCGCAACCTAGGCATAGTATTTTGCAAGCTGAGGTAGATCTAGTATTAGTGCCGGGGCCGTTTTCAGGGCCAGGGCTTGAGTCTGTGCCTCTGTTTAAAGATCAGTTAGTTCTTATTACCGCCTTAGGCCATGAGCTATCTAATCATCAATGGATTAAAGCCGACCAATTACTCAATGAGGATGTGCTCACGTATGGGCGTGACCATTATCCAGGGTTTGAATACGAACGGTTTATTAGGCCCGCACAGGTGACACCTCAGCGCGTTAAAGTGATCGAAATGGTAGGCGCCATTGTTGAGCTTGTGAGTGCAGGGCAAGGTGTTAGTGTGTTGTCTCGCTGGGCTATTGAGCCTAGTCTAAAGGCTCAGCGTGTGCGTGAGGTGCAATTAGGGCCGCAGGGCTTAGATTTGTTGTGGTCTTGCGTTTGTCGTGTTGCAGAGCCTAAGCATTCTCCCACTCGGCAGGTTGCAGTGGCCTTGCAGACTTGGTTTAAGCAACAGGCTCAAGCAGAAGTAACTTGTTAGACTTTAGTTGTAAGAATGATGCTCATTATTTACCATTTTATAGGATTCATAGCTGTTGATTTTGTTCTGAACACGTTACTCTATTGCGACTTGAACATGTACAAGACCGACATTGAGTCGGTAAGCTAATCTGCCACCCCTAAGGAATGCTTTAAATGCCAGAGTCTCTAAAAGACAGCGCCATGCGCTACCACACCCATCCAACCCCAGGTAAATTGTGTATTCAACCCACAAAACCACTGGCTAATAAACGAGACCTTTCACTGGCTTACTCACCAGGTGTTGCCTATGCCTGCGAGGCTATTGTAGAAGATGAGGCTCTGGCTGCAGCGGTTACTGCCCGTGGCAACCTGGTGGGTGTAATCACCAACGGTACTGCGGTGTTAGGTTTAGGTAACATTGGCCCATTGGCGTCTAAGCCGGTAATGGAAGGTAAAGCAGTGCTGTTTAAGAAGTTCGCTAATATCGACGTATTCGATATTGAAATTCAAGAAAATGATGTTGATAAGCTAGTGAATATCATTGCTTCTTTAGAACCCACCTTTGGTGCCATTAACTTAGAAGATATTAAAGCACCTGAATGTTTCTTGGTGGAGAAACAGCTGCGCGAACGCATGAATATCCCCGTATTTCACGACGACCAGCACGGCACGGCTATTGTTGCCGCCGCTGCGGTGTATAACGGTTTAAGGGTGGTAGGAAAGAAAATAGAAGACATAAAAGTAGTGGGCTCCGGGTCTGGTGCGGCCAGTATCGCCTGTTTAGACTTGTTAGTGAGCATGGGTTTACCTCGTGAAAATGTGACTTTGGTAGACCGCACTGGCGTTATATATAAAGGCCGTGAGCAAGGTATGAACCCCTGGAAAGAGGCCTACGCACGAGAAACTGATGACCGAACCTTAGCCGACGCTATCGTGGGCGCCGATCTATTTATGGGTTTGTCGGCCCCAGGGGTGTTAACCCAAGACATGGTTAT
>Ga0114995_10003827_pt1 | contig 10144 bp, 9 predicted proteins | sample ArcticOcean_MG_C_11_FD_87038 | JGI IMG/M metagenome (GOLD analysis project Ga0114995, IMG submission 87038) | Marine microbial communities from western Arctic Ocean - ArcticOcean_MG_CB2_154 | ecosystem: Environmental > Aquatic > Marine > Oceanic | place: Arctic Ocean: Canada Basin | collected... | reverse complement strand
TATAGATCCTATTGACGGCACACGTGCCTTTATTGAAGGCGCGCCGCATTGGGCGCATTCTCTGGCAATTGCTAAATCGGGACGTATCCAGGCTGCGGCTGTCTATATGCCCATGTTGGATCTCATGTTCACAGCAACGCTGGGCGGGGGTGCTTATTTGAACGATTTGCCAATTACGGTATCAGCGCGTCGCGAAACACTAGGAGCAAATATCCTTTCTTCCAAAGCTAATTTCTGTGAAGAGTTCTGGCCTGGTGGCTTTCCAGACCTGAAGCGTAGTTTTCGGTCCTCCCTAGCTTACCGGCTTTGTCTTGTGGCCAGTGGAGAATTTGATGGCATGCTTACTTTACGGCCTACATGGGAGTGGGATGTGGCGGCGGGATGTTTGATTGTAAGCGAAGCTGGAGGCCTGGCAACTGACCGAACTGGAGTGGATGCCGTGTTTAATTCCGCAGGAGGGCAACTAAATGGTATTGTTGCTAGCAACAGCGATATTCACTTTGGCCTTATGGGAGGTTTGACCTAAACTTGGGTTCAGATACCTCTTGAATGTAAAAAATATGAGGAAAACTTGCTTATGATGCTTAGTGTCCTTGGGTAAGATGGTGCTGGAATGACGACACTTACGCGTGCAGGCGGCCCTATGATATGGGCTCATGCGGCTACACCAGCTGCTATAGATGCGATGCGTGAGGTGCTAATGCGCGCTCAACTGATTGAACCTTCTTTGTCATATGTGCTGTCGACCCCTGTATCAGAACATATTTTTGATAGTGAAGTCTTCGTCCTGCAGGAAGCGGAGCCTCAATTGGGGTTAGATTTCCTAAATACTATGTCGCCAGATCTGTGTTTGTGGGCGGATGACATTATTAGCGCGCCTTTATTTGCATTGAGCCATAGGCTTTCGATTCCAATTATACTGATCAACGCCAAAATACAGCAATTGCGGGGCCGGAGATGGTTGTGGCGCAAGACGATCGCGCGACAAGCCCTGCGGCCTGTGTCTTATGCATTTGTTGAAACTACTGAGGAAACTAGACACTTGCGAAAACTTGGCTTGCCTGCGCGCAACATCGAAGTGCTAGGGCCGTTGTTGTGCGGCGCTGTGGCGCCGGGATGCGACGATGCAGAGCGAGATCGTATTGGCGAGATCCTGACTGGGCGGCCAGTTTGGTTTGCGCACTGTGTCCCTATGCAAGAAATCCGTATTGTTCTTAAGGCCTTCTTACAAGCACAACGCAAAGCGCACCGGATGCTCTTAATTTTTGATCTGGCCGACCCTACTAATAGATCTGATTTTTTGAGACTTTGTGATGAGTTTGATTTAACAATGCATGCGCGCGCAGCAGAGGGCGAGCCTGAACAGCGCACGCAGATTTTTTTGACTGATGACGATAGTGACACGGGCCTTTGGTATCGTCTGGCCTCTTTGTCTTACATGGGCGGCAGCTTTTCGGTGGGTGATGTACCTAATCCAATGATTGCCGCGGCATTGGGTAGCGCTGTGGTGCATGGCCCCATAATCGAAAAATTCCAGCACGCATATGCACGCCTGAGCGAAACGGGGGCTACGCAATCTTTGAAGGATGAGGGTGACTTGAGCCAAAGGGTGGCGGCAATGATGGAGCCGGATCAATGTGCTGATATGGCCGCAACGGGTTGGCAGGTTGTGTCTGAGGGTGCTGTGGCAACTGATCGGCTAGTCGAGTTGGCCCTGCAAAAGCTTGGATTTGGAGATTTACACTTATGATGCGCACTCCAAGATTTTGGTACCAACCGCGCGGCATGATGGCCTTTGGCCTTTGGCCTCTGGGTATGCTCTACGCCGCTGCAACTGCTCGTCGGCAGCGTGGAGACAAGGCCGTAACCCGAATTTCCTGTCCGGTGATCTGCATAGGAAATATCAATGTGGGTGGAACGGGAAAAACACCAGCAACCATCGCTATGGCTGAACATTTGCAGGAAAGGGGGCATCGGGTTGTGGTTCTGTCGCGTGGATATGGTGGTACTGTGAAGGCTCCAACGTTGGTTAATCCACAGCTGCATGGTGCTGGGCAGGTGGGTGATGAACCTTTATTAATCGCCGCATTTTGTCTGGTGGTGGTCTCACGTAAACGGGCGACTGGGTTAGCGCTGGCACTTGAGCAAAACCCGGATGTCATTTTGCTAGATGATGGTTTTCAGGACCCTTCTATACGAAAGGATTTCTCTATTGTTGTGGTGAATGCGGCCTTGGGGTTTGGTAACGGATTTTGCATGCCTGCTGGCCCCCTGCGCGAGCCTTTGGAAGTTGGTTTGAAGCGTGCTGATCTCTGTATTTCGATTGGCGGGGTCTCAGACCAAAAGCGTTTTAAAGTTCCTTTGATAGTTCCGCATCTTACTGCTGAGGTTAAGCCATTGCTGACTGGTATGCGTTGGAAAGGTGTGGCGGTATTTGCTTTTGCTGGCATTGCCCACCCTGAGAAGTTTTTTGCAACCCTGCGTGGGCTGGGTGCCAAAATCTTAGGGTATGAAGCACTTTCAGATCATGAGCCCCTATCTGCCTCCTTAATGAAGCGACTAACTGCCAAGGCGAAGTCCCTAAATGCCCAGCTAGTTTGCACCGAAAAAGATGCGGCTAGATTGCCCGTGGAGTACCGCTTGGATGTCTTGGCTTTGCCAGTGCGTCTTGAGGTCGCGGATTGGTCCAAGATCGACGCAAAATTAGCCGACCTTGGATTATAAGAACCTATTGTGCGTCTAGAATTTTTTGGAATTCTGCATAGGACATGTTTGAATATTTGGTCCCATTAATCAAAAAAGACGGGGTCGACGTGATGCCGTCAGCGTTGCGATTTTCTTTGTCCCACGCCACTAAATTCTTTGCTTTTTGCCCATCAGAAAAACAGGCCTGCACTGCGTCTTGCGACAGACCTGCAGCGATCCCAATTCTGCGTAGGTTGCCAGCAATCTCGGCTGGGCTGCCTTTTGTCCATTCGCTTTGCTTAGTGAACAAAAGGTCTGAAATAGCGAAGAATTTATCTTGTCCACCACAGCGTGCGATAATTGAGCCCCAGAGACCAAAACGGTCAAAATAGATTTCACGATACGTAAATCGGATTTTTCCAGTGTCTATATAATCGGCCTTTAAATTTTGGAATGCGCCTTGGTGAAATGAGCGGCAGTGAGGGCAGGTGTAGCTAGCATATTCTGTCATTGTGATCTGAGCATCTTCTTCGCCCATTACCATATCAACGACCAAAGATGGATCAGCCTCGCCTAAGGTTGTTGCATTCGCTGCGCCAAAGCTGGGTCCCATTAAGTTAGATGATTTGGGAAACATTACAAAATAGGCCCCAAGGCCCAGTGCGGCTACAAAAAACAAACCTAATACATAATTTTTATTCATTTTTCCGTCTCTTTTCATGTTTTATGATGTTTTCACCGAAAGCTGCGAGCGCCGCTCTAAGCCCTTCATCTTTTATATCGCATGCAATTGCAGAGGCCCTCGCCACTGTCTCAGGGCAAGGCGGTGTCACCGCGCGCTTGGGCGCTTTGTTGAAATGTGCCTTGCCGTCGGAAAAGCCAACTGGGGCTGTTTGAGTGATACGTATTCGAGAAATTGCATTGTAGCCGTAGCAGGCATTCACTTTTTCGCGCACTTGTGGCAGTTGCATCTCAAGCATCTGAGCCTGTGCGCCGGTGGTGAGGAGCACCAATGTGGCACCAAACCCTTTTTGTGCATAGCTTACTTTGACTGGTGTGCAGATTTGTGCGACCTGAGCGCCTACAATCTCAGCCCAGTGGGTAAGCAAGCGGGTGATGGCGAATCCGCGAGATTCTCCCGCTGTGCGAAGCTTCTGTTCTACCAAAACAGAGGTGCGCCGAAACCCTGCGCGGCGTTTTTCGTATGATCCAATAATTTTTTGCATCGATTTTTCTGACTTTTCCTGATTTAGTCCATTTTACCCTAAGCACGGCGTAACGCCACCTCTTTTACTGAAAGTATTTTAACCATTGCGTGATCGCCCCAGTTCTAAGTCACTTCTTGCTTGGTATGATACCAACGCCCGTGTTTTACCTTGGCGCGTTGCGCCTTCGGATAGAAAATTAGGGCATATACCTGATCCCTATCGTATCTGGCTGTCTGAAATCATGTTGCAACAAACAACTGTTGCAGCCGTCAAATCATATTTTTTGAAATTTACTGAACTCTGGCCCACTGTTTTTGATCTCGCTGAGGCTGATGATGCGGATGTAATGGCGGGTTGGGCGGGCCTTGGTTATTATGCCCGAGCGCGCAACCTATTAAAATGCGCGCGGGCAGTAGTTGCTGAATTTGATGGTCAGTTTCCGCAAGACTGCGATCGGTTGCAAAGTCTACCGGGCATTGGGCCCTATACCAGTGCTGCCTTGGCATCGATCGCATTTGACCTGCCTGAGACAGTAGTGGACGGTAATGTTGAGCGGGTCATGGCGCGTTTGTTTGATGTGCATATTCCTTTGCCAACGGCAAAAGCGTCACTCATCAAGTTTGCTGAAGGCCTGACGCCTAGCAAGCGTGCAGGGGACTATGCGCAAGCGGTGATGGACCTTGGGGCCACGGTTTGTACGCCTAAGTCTCCAAGTTGCAACTTGTGCCCATGGCGGATGTGTTGCCTGGCAAATGCCCGTGGAACTATGACTGCGCTACCTAAAAAGCTTCCCAAGGCCAAGAAGCCCACGCGTCAGGGGATTGCCTTTGTGGTGCGCCGTACTGACGGGGCGGTTTTGTTAGAGAAACGCCCAGATCGGGGGTTGCTGGGTGGGATGATGGGCTGGCCCGGTAGTGATTGGACCGAAGAGGCGCCTAAGATGATACCGCCCTTTCAGGCGGATTGGGTAGAGGCTCCAGAAGAGGTGCGCCATACTTTTACCCATTTTCATTTGAGGTTGAGGGTGGTCGTAGCTGCCGTTGCTCCAGACCGCAGCAACTGTCATTTTATTGAGCAACCTGACTTTCGGCCGATGGACCTTCCGACGGTGATGCGCAAGGTTTGGAATGCTGCTGTTAGTTTGAAGTAGTGGGGGTGGTACTAATTATCCCAGCTTGTAGGCTGGCCAAGGGGGCATTCTGTTAGGGTTTTTCGCATAAGATTTTTCACCCACGTTTAATGAAGGCTGTCATTTTTTACCCTGCGCCCTCTCTACTGTACCGCGCTAGCACAATCTAACTGTCCTACCTAACCGCAGCATAATTGCTCCTTAACCGCCAAAAACTACCGACCTAAAGTTTTGGTGTTATAGCCCACTGTATGGAAGGCAGCGGACATTTCTCTATTCGTCAAATCCCAGAAAACAAGTCACGTTTTCCAATGGGCGCCGGTGGGAAATAACTGAGTTAGCGACAAAATCTTCATCTGGCCAGCCGAGGGCAACACAAGTTAGGATAACTTGGTCATCAGGGATCATAGCCGCTTGGCGAACAACCGGGCTTTGCATTATCCCTTGCCCGTTGATAACTGCTCCAAGGCCTTTGCTCCATGCGGCAAGAACTAGGCCATATGTCATCGCCCCAGTATCAAAGTGAGCGATGGTATTTTTAATTAGGGATCTGTCGAAGCAAACCACAATGGAGACGGGTGCATCGAACTGACGAAACCCACGCATAACCCAATCTTGTCGCCGCTCGGCATCCTCACGCCTAATGCCCATAGCTTCAAAAAGCTGCACAGCAATTTCGATCTGGCGCTTTCGATGCTTACCTTAATAGGCAGCATAATCCTCAATTTCACGAACAGGGGTCATACCTGCGAGCATGCGGTCTGTGTTACCCTCGCGAACCGCCTTCAGAGGCTTGCCCGTTAATACATGAAGGTGCCAAGGTTGAGTATTCATCGAAGATGGCGCTCGATTTGCAAGGGCGATAATGTCCTCTAGAAGAATTTTAGAAACCGGTTCATCTTTGAAACCTCTAATTGACCTCCGCTCTCTCATTACTTTTTCAAGTTTCATTGATCGCCCCCAACATCAGAAATTAGCTTTACTACCTCAAAGAGTAAAAGGTCAAAAAACATGAAGACTAAAGCTAATATTAATCCAGTAGCCACCAGCACTGGCTGTTTTCTCTGAAATGCATAGGCAAAAGCCTACCCATATCACTGCTAAGACTTTTGACTAGGATGTAAGCGATGCGCTGCATCCACACAAAACTACAGTTCTGTCATTCATCAGCCAGTGTAGATCACTGATCCGTCTGGCAGGGTCGCTTTGCAGAGGACGACGTTTTTTATGCGGTTCTTCCAAAGAAAACGTCTGAGTTAATTCTTTCCATTCTTCAACTCACAACCCCCTTTAAAATATTTACACATCTAAAATATAACGTGTGGCTGGTATTAACCGTGCCTCGATTTTCGGTAGCAGAAGCTTCCTCTGATCAGTTTGTTGGGCGTTCTCGTGGGCGGTCAAGGCGCAATGATAAACCCATCGTGTGCGCTGCGACTGATTTTTGATGCTTCCGTGCCAAATCTGGCCGTTGAAGAATCCCACTGAGCCTGCAGATCCTGTAATGTAAGCCTCGTCCGGATACAGCGCTCTACGGTGTTTTTGAGCATTAGAGCTAACACTAATAATTCGTTGAATGAAAAATGCCCCACCAACAAGGGCAGGGCATAAGTTGGCGCTTTGCGAATCGTTGCAAGCACAGGCGGTAACTGAATTTAGTGTTGGGGACTTAGTTTGGGCGCAGGCGCATTTCTGAGCGGATTTGCTGGCGCAGCAGGTCAATTGACACAACCTTACCGTCTCGGCGGAAGTTCCAATAAGACCAACCATTACAGGAGGGTGCATTCTCTAAAACGGCACCCACCTGATGAATTGATCCTGCGGCTTCACCGCTGATCAAAGTCCCATCGGCACGGACTTTTGCTTCTTTGCCGCGAGGGCTAGTCAGCACTTCTCCTGGCCGCAGCATGCCCCGTTCGACGAGTTGGCCGAAAGGCACCCGCGGCTCTGCACGTTTGGAGACGGTCACAGCCAAGGCTTCACTATCGTATTTGTGGGTATTGTTAATCCGATTTTGTGCTACTTTTCGGTAATTTTTTTCCCGCTCAATGCCGATAAAATCACGGCCTAGCATTTTGGCGACTGCGCCTGTGGTACCTGTCCCGAAGAAGGGGTCTAAAACGACATCACCAGGGTTAGTGGCCCCCAGTAAAATTCGGTGCAGTAAGCTTTCAGGCTTTTGGGTTGGGTGAGCTTTATCACCGTTTTCATCTTTTAAACGTTCGTGGCCAGTGCAGATTGGGAGCACCCAATCGCTGCGCATTTGTATCCCTTCATTCATTGCCTTCAAAGCTTCGTAGTTGAAAGTGTATTTTGCACCCTCAGCTTTTGACGCCCAAATCATAGTCTCATGTGCGTTGGTGAACCGTTTGCCCCGAAAGTTTGGCATTGGATTTGATTTGCGCCAAACTACATCGTTCAAAATCCAATACCCAGCATCTTGAAGGGCTGTGCCAACTCGGAAAATATTATGGTAGCTACCAATTACCCAAATTGCGCCATGTGGCTTGAGAATTCTCCGCGCGGCTTTCAGCCAATCTTGGGTGAACCTATCATATGCCGCGAAACTATCAAATTGATCCCAATCATCGTCTACGGCATCCACTTTAGAGTTGTCTGGGCGATGTAAGTCGGCCTTTAACTGCAAGTTGTATGGTGGATCAGCGAAGATTAGATCCACGCTACACTCCGGAAGGCTATTCATGACCTCGATGCAATCGCCATCGATAATCGTGTTGAGCGGCAGCGTATTAGCTGCCGTGACTTTTGGTTTTACGTTCATTGTTCTGCCTCTGCCCTTGGTGCATTTGCTGCACTCGTTGGTTGCCCTTAGGATGAGTCATGAACGATTCGCCGTCAATTTCTTATTTCTAATCAGGTACTTAATTTTTTCTCTTGATACAAGATGTTGTGTACCGGTTTGAAGGTCCGTCTATGGTGAGGGGTAACTCCCAAATCTTGGAGTGCTTTTAGGTGCTGTGCTGTTGGATACCCGGCATTTTTCTCCCATCCATATCCGGGAAACTGTTGCCCTAAATCACACATAACAAAATCCCGACTTATTTTTGCCACAATTGAAGCCGCAGCAATTGACACCGAACGAGAGTCTCCCTTGATCAGTGCGGTGGCTGGAATTTCTAAATTATGCGGAATCAAATTGCCATCTACAAGCACATGGTCAGGCCGTTTTTTAAGGTTGTGCACGGCTCGTACCATGGCCAAATGTGACGCCTGCAAAATATTGATTGTTTCGATCTCTCGCTCAGACGCGCTGGCTATGGAGACCTCCGCATGCTCCATGATGGCCTTGAGCAGTATCTCTCTCTTTGCGGCAGATAGTTTTTTACTATCATTTAGCCCGTTCGGGATATGCCTAGGATCCAATATAACAGCGGCTGCGAAAACAGGACCTGCCAGAGGGCCACGCCCCACTTCATCGACACCGGCTATATTTAGGTAACCCTGAGCTTGGAGGTCTTCTTCAAATTCAAATGTTGGTAAGTTGGACATTTTATTGTCAATACTCCTAATATCTACGACGTGCCATCATCGAAATTATTTCGGCAGGAATGGGTTGGTTGCGGCTCCCCATGCTCTATAAGTGGTCGGTATTAAAACTTAGTGGAGCCGAATTCATGACATTTACACTCGCTACGTGGAACATCAACTCAGTGCGGTTGCGTGAACCTATTGTTTTACAATTGCTACGCGATGAATCTCCCGATGTTTTGTGCCTGCAGGAATGTAAAAGTCTGGTTGAGCTTATTCCAACCGAAGGATTTTCTGCACTAGGCTACACGCACATGGTGGCGCGTGGGCAGAAAGGGTATAATGGTGTGATGATATTGTCCAAGCTTCCGTTGCAGGATGCAGGCGGGTTGGATCTTGCTAATCTCGGCCATGCTCGGCACGTGGCGGCAACGCTGCCCAATGGTGTTACCATCCATAATCATTACGTGCCAGCCGGTGGTGATCTGCCCGACCGCGATAAAAATGAAAAATTCGGTCAAAAACTCGACTATCTAACCGATTTACGTGATATCTTTAAAGTTGAGAAACCCCAGCGTGCTATTTTGGTGGGTGATCTTAACATTGCGCCACGTACAGACGATGTTTGGGATCATAAGAAACTTTTGAAAATCGTGAGCCATACTGCGATTGAAGTTGAGCATTTAAATGATGTGATGAAAGCTGGCGACTGGGTGGATGTCACTCGGCAAGATATTCCTGAGGGGCTGCTCTATAGCTGGTGGTCCTATCGTGCCAAGGATTGGGATACGGCTGATAAGGGTCGCCGGTTGGACCACATTTGGGCGACCTCTGATATTGTGGCCTCTGCGCACTCTAGCCGCATTGTGCGTGCGGTGCGTGGATGGGAGAAGCCGTCGGATCACGCACCAGTCTTTGCGAGTTTTGATATCTAAATTTCTCTTGGCAAAAGCGAGAGTGGCACTCATATAGGGTAGAACACACAAGGAATTTAGATATGTCGGAACTGAACACCATAACTGCCGCACAACCCACTTCTGAAGATTTGATAAAAGACTGCACAGAGCAAACCTTTATGCAGGATGTTGTTGAAATGTCCCAAGCCGTACCTGTGATTGTTGATTTTTGGGCACCATGGTGCGGCCCGTGTAAGACCCTAGGTCCCGCGCTGGAAGCTGCAGTCGTTGCGGCTGGTGGTGCAGTAAAGATGGTCAAGGTAGATATCGATAAAAACCAAGCTATTGCTGGTCAACTGCAAATTCAATCAGTCCCAACGGTTTATGCCTTCTGGCAAGGAAAGCCTGTCGATGGATTCCAAGGCGCAGTAGCAGGCTCTGAGATTCAGGCTTTTGTTGAACGCGTAATCGCGATGGGTGACGGCTCGGTTGCTGATGGTGGTTTGGCTGACGCATTAAATGCAGCCCAGGAAATGTTAGCCGAAGGGGAGGCCGCAGATGCGGCGCAAACCTTTGCTGCAATACTTGAAGAAGAGCCAACTAATGTGGGGGCTTACGCTGGTTTGGTTCAATCACATTTGGCCTTGAATGATTTGGAGCAAGCCGAAGCGACCTTGAATGGTGCACCAGTAGAAATTAGCGAAGCTCCCGAATTAGAGGTTGTGCATGCGCAATTA
>Ga0114995_10003826_pt1 | contig 10144 bp, 10 predicted proteins | sample ArcticOcean_MG_C_11_FD_87038 | JGI IMG/M metagenome (GOLD analysis project Ga0114995, IMG submission 87038) | Marine microbial communities from western Arctic Ocean - ArcticOcean_MG_CB2_154 | ecosystem: Environmental > Aquatic > Marine > Oceanic | place: Arctic Ocean: Canada Basin | collected... | reverse complement strand
GAGTTTGGAGCTAACGGAGCTGATGAAATTCGGGTGATTAATGTTTTCGGGAAAGAAATCCTAGTGTTACAAAATGCACAAACTATAAATCTGACAGCACAGCCCTCTGGAATTTACTTCGTAACTATATCAGCTGAAGATAGCCAAGTAACTAGAAAAGTAATCGTTGAATGAAAGTTTTAAACGGGTTTTTATGCGCTGTCGCTCTTGTCTTTATTTCACTTTTCAGTGAGAGCCTAATTGCACAAGAGGATTTTTACGACATCGACCATATTCCAGAGATTAGAGTCACTTTCTTCCAAGAAAACTGGGATGAAATACTAGACCAGTTCTATATAGATGGCCTAGAAGAAAGGCTCCTCTGTGATGTAGAAATAGATGGCACACTGATTGAAGGCGCTGGAATCCGTTATAAAGGGTTCAGTTCCGTAAGTGTAAACTACACTAAAAACCCCTTCAATATAAAATTGGATTATACCTATCCAGACTCGGCTTATCAAGGATATGATAAAATCAAACTTTCAAATGTGATTCAGGACCCTTCATTTGTGAGAGAAGCCCTGTCTTACGAAATAGCTAGAAACTATATGCCAGCAGGAAAAGCCAACTTTGCAAAGCTCTTTATTAACGGAGAATACTGGGGACTGTACACCAATGTGGAGGCTGTAAATAAGAGTTTCCTTTCTCAGCATTTTCAGTCTACTGATGGACCATTTTTCAAATGTAATCCTGAAGAATTAGAGCTATTTGGAGAAAATGCTAATCTGAGTAATTCTCCTGGAACATCCCCAGAAGATTACTATGAGCTCTACTCTATTAAGTCCGATGATGGCTGGGAACAGCTAGTGAATTTTATAGCGACTCTAAACGAAAACCCCACAGAGATAGAACCGCTTCTAAATATAGACAGATCACTCTGGATGCACGCGTTGAACTATTCGTTTATCAACTTTGATAGCTACGTGGGGTACGGACAGAATTTCTACGTGTACCAAGATGAAAACGGACAATTCAATCCCATTCTTTGGGATATGAACATGTCTTTTGGTAGTTTTAGACTTACAGATGGTTCTGAATATTTTGATGGATTTAACATCGAGCAAGCCAAAACTATAGATCCGCTCACCCACTTAAACAATACTTCAGTTTTTCCACGTCCGTTAATGAGAAACCTCTTTGAAAACAGTACTTACGAACTCATGTACCTGGCGCACATGAGAACCATTTTTGACGAGTATTTTTACAATAACTTCTATGCAGAAAGAGCAGAAAGTATGCAATCGCTTATAGATGAAGATGTCCTGGCAGACGTAAATAAGTTTTACAGCTATGACGATTTTATTAATAACCTAAACTCTACCGTAACTGACTTTATAGACTATCCAGGAATTACAGATTTAATGGATGCTCGGGCAGAATACTTAGCCTCATATCCTGGTTTCGCCAACTCTCCAGATATTACTGGCATCACTAATTCTCCAGAAGAACTAGAGCTAGGAGGAACTATGATTTTTACTTGTAACGCCTCTAATGCTGCAGAAGTATTCCTTTATCATCGTTCAGATTCTGGTCTCTTTCAAAAGGTAGAAATGGTCAATACGGGAGGAAATGAGTATGAAATATCCCTAGAAAATACCAGCAACTACTTAGAGTACTATTTCTATGCTCAAAATGAAGAAGCCGGTAGATTTTCACCAGAGAGAGCAGCCTACGAGTTTTACGCGTTGCAAAGCCAAATCAACCCCGAATACCTAGTAATCAATGAGTTTTCTCCTTTAAACACAGCAGACGCAGACGAGTTTGGGGAGTTTGATGACTGGATAGAGCTTTATAACAGAAGTGATAATCCAATCTCTACAGCAGGGCTGTACCTATCAGACGAAGAAGACAATCCTACCAAGTGGGCACTTCCCAACCTTACATTAGGAGCAGGAGAATACGCCATCATTTGGGCAGATGAGCAGGGCGCTCAAGGAAGTTCGCATGCGAACTTTAAACTGAGCTCACTAGGGGAGTTTATTTCACTCGCTTTTGCAGATGGAACCTACATAGATTCTTACACTTATTTGGCTGCAGAAGCTGAAAATACTTTTGCTAGACTGCCCAATGGAGCGGGGCCTTTTGTACTCAACACTCCTACTTTAGGATTTACAAACGATCCTGTTTCTGTAACTGAAAATATGCTTCCAGAATTCTCCATTTACCCGAATCCTGCCAGCAGTAATCTTAACATCTATGCAGAAAACAGAGCTTCATTCCAGGCGGAGTTATATTCCCCTCAAGGAAACTTAGTAAAACAGAAAAGCCTCAGCCAAACTAACGGCTTATTGGATATCTCTAACCTATCAGCAGGTATCTACCTTTTAAAACTGAAGACTTCTAGCGGTTCAGTTCACCGTAAAATAATAGTACAATAAAACACCCCTTATGAAATTACTTACTTCCCTTTTAGCACTACTTGTTTCTCTATCAATGAACGCACAGTCTTTCACTACTTATTTAGAAGAAGATGGGCTGGTTAGCAACTCTGTAAACTGTGTTTCCACAGGAGAAGCAGGAAATGTATACTTCGGAACTCAATTCGGTATCTCACACTTTGATGGAACGAACTGGACTAGCTACACGGAAGATGATGGACTGGTAGATAACAATGTAACGGCTATACTCATTTCAGACGGAGTTATATGGGCAGGAACAGATTTTGGATTCAGTACATTTGATGGCACTACATGGACTACTTATACCACAGATGATGGACTCGAAGATAATAGAATAAAGGATTTTTATGTAGATTCAGATGGATTAGTTTGGATTGGGAATAACGATGGTGTTTCTACATTTGATGGAACAGACTTTATCAACTTTACCACGGCAGACGGACTCCCAGCGTTTGGAGTTTCTCACGTGACCCAAGATCTAGATGGAAACATGTGGCTGTCCAATGGAATATTTGGAGCCATTATGTATGACGGAACTCAATTCACAACCTTTAATGAGGATAATGATCTGCTTAGCAACAGCATAAGAGCCATAGCAGTTTCTGCCAGTAATAAAAAATGGATAGCTACTGCAGAAGGGATATCGGTATTGGGTGATGATAATACACATGAAGAAGACCATGAAATCATTTTTGTTCTTCCTCCGCCAGATGAATTAAACCCATTAGAAGATGTGGCCATAGACTCTGAAGGGCATGTGTGGGCTGGAGTATATGTAGACTATTTAGTTACCGTAGGAGGAATTTCACTGTATGATTCAGGAATATGGGTTGATTATGATGAAGATGATGGACTAGCTGGACCTAACGTCAGAGCTATTTCTATAGATGATAATGACGGAGTTTGGGTAGCTACTAGCACAGGAGTGACTTACATTTCTGATGTTCCTTTTAGCATCTATGAGCAAGATAATCAGACTTTTAAAACACACCCAAACCCTTCTAATGGGTTAATGAACATCGTATTGGATAATTCTTCTGAAACACTAGAAATCTATTCATTGACATCAGAATTGGTTTGCGCTGAAACCATAAAAGGAAAATCGAACCATTCGCTAAACCTCTCTTTTCTATCTGAAGGGATTTATATAATGAAATACGGAAGTCAAACAAGCAGAATAAGCATTCAATTCTAGACTGAAACTCTTTTTCAGATTACTTTTATAGCATGTCTGAAAACGCGTTGCAACGAAAAATAATCCACGTAGATATGGATGCTTTCTACGCATCTGTAGAGCAGCGAGACAACCCAAAACTCAAAGGGAAACCCATAGCAGTAGGAGGGAGTCGTGAACGTGGTGTAGTAGCCGCAGCTAGCTATGAAGCACGAAAGTTCGGAGTGCGTTCAGCTATGCCATCTATAACCGCAGCTAGGCTGTGTCCTGAGCTCATATTTGTTCGACATCGTTTTGAGGTCTATAAAAAGGTCTCGCAGCAAATCAGAGCCATATTTCACGAGTATACGGACTTGGTAGAACCGCTTTCGTTAGACGAAGCTTTTCTGGATGTAACGACCAACAAGCTCAACTTCCCTTCGGCCTCTATGATAGCTTCCGAAATACGCTGGAAAATCCACAAGGAAACCGGCTTAAATGCCAGCGCAGGAATATCTGTAAATAAATTCCTAGCCAAAGTAGCTTCAGATATCAATAAACCCAATGGGCAGAAGCTAGTAGCTCCTCATGAAATAGACGAATTCATAGCAGAACTGCCTATTAGAAAATTCTTTGGTGTAGGCAAAGTAACTGCCAAGAAAATGCACGATCTGGACATCCACACAGGGGCAGATTTGCAACGCTACACCAGACCAGAGTTAGTCCGGAACTTCGGAAAATCAGGAGCTTATTACTTTAACATCTGCAGAGGTATAGACCACAGGCCGGTGAAGGCAGACAGAATAACCAAATCTGTAAGTGCAGAAAACACGTTCTCTGAAGACCTTACCGAACTAGAGCAAATGCTCGCGTCCATAGCGTCTATTTCGGAATCCGTAAGTCAGCGACTTAAAAAATCAGGATTAAAAGGGAAAACAGTAACGGTAAAAGTGAAAGACCACGAGTTCAACTTAACCACACGCAGCCGCACTGTAGATGAGGTTTTAGACTCCTATGAAGACATCTACTCTTTAGCATCTCAGTTGCTCTCTGAAAACCCTCCAGATGAGCCTATCCGATTATTAGGTGTGGGTGTAAGCAATTTGAATGTGAGAGAAAGTAAATCTATCAAAGGGCAGTTCACTTTGGAGTTTTAGCCCAATCGGGAATTAGAGATTGGGAAATTCAAATTAACTTCGCGGCATAAATTTATTGATTATGTCAAATAAAATCGTTCTGCTTGGAAGCGGAGAATTGGGGAAAGAGTTAGTTATTTCATTGCAACGCTTAGGTGAATATGTAGTAGCCTGTGATAGTTATGAAGGTGCTCCAGCTATGCAAGTAGCAGATGAATTTGAGGTGATTAACATGTTAGATGGTGACCAACTAGATGCTGTTATGGCCAGGCATCAGCCAAAACTGGTGATTCCTGAGGTAGAATCAATCCGTACAGAACGATTTTACGAATATGAAAAGCAAGGAATAACCGTGGTTCCTTCTGCTAAGGCAGCTAACTTCACAATGAACCGTAAGCTAATTAGAGATTTGGCAGCTAAAGATTTAGGGTTAAGAACAGCCAAATATGAATATGCCACAGAACTAGAGCAATTCAAAGCTGCAGTGTCAAGGGTAGGAATGCCCTGCGTAATCAAACCACTCATGAGCTCTAGCGGAAAAGGCCAGTCGGTCATCAAGAAAGAAGCTGATATAGAAAATAGCTGGAACTATGCCATGGAAGGCTCTAGAGGCGACTTGGCAGAAGTAATCATAGAAGCTTTTGTAGACTTTCACACCGAGATAACACTGCTCACGGTAACTCAAAAGAACGGAAAAACATTATTCTGCCCGCCTATAGGCCATAGACAAGAGCGTGGAGATTACCAAGAAAGCTGGCAGCCCTGCCCTATTTCTGCAGAAGACCTCGCCACAGCGCAGGACATGGCAGAACAAGTAACCGAAGAGCTAGAAGGAGCAGGACTATGGGGCGTAGAATTCTTTATAGCAGATGATGGTGTTTACTTCTCTGAACTTAGCCCTAGACCACACGACACTGGTATGTGCACACTCGCAGGCTCACAGAACCTTAGTGAATTTGAACTTCACGCCAGAACTGTCCTTGGGTATCCCATTCCAGAAATCACTCAAGAAAAAGCGGGTGTAAGCGCAGTAATTTTAGCTACTTCAGAAAATTCAGAAGCTCCTGTTTTCTCAGGCGTTGCAAAAATTCTAGAAAACAAAAACACAGACATCCGTCTCTTCGGAAAACCAACCTCCAGACCTTACAGAAGAATGGGTGTCGTTCTGCTAAATGGAGAAATAGATGCCAACATGGAGCAGATGAGGAAAGATGCTGCGGAATTGGCTAGGCAAATCACAGTAAACTAAGCATGCTTTTCGAATTAGCCCATTGGGTATTACTAGGAGGAACTATTTATCTAGCCTTGGATTTAATCCCTAAAGGACCTTTAACTTGGAAACTGCTCTCTAAGTATTCTCTACAGTCACAGGTAGCCATTCAAATAATATTAGTAGTAGGAATAGCACTTCTAATAGTACAACTGGCTATATTTCTCTTGGGCTTGTTTTACTTTATAGTGGAAGATTCCCCTGTTACTTTTGGTTCTAACGGCCCTGTTCTTTTGGGGATATTACTTATCCCGATAGTTAGCCAGTTATTCAGAATCAATATTCTGGTCAACAAGAGAACTTCTCGCCTTATTCTAACCCTCGTGATTATAGGAATAGACCTGTTTTTTCACTGTTTCAATCCTTCTCCTGCTTCAAGCAGCTCTTCTGTCATCGAATCCTTTGGGAATACTTTTTTTCTGCACTACGCCTGCAGCGTGTGTTTGTTTTTCATCGTATTGGATGTCATTCTAATCTTGAAAAAGCATAAGATCATTAAATAGTGAACAACGAGTTCTGTCTATTACTCCAAGAATTTAACCCTCTCCCATACATTACAAATTCAGACAAATCGGATCATGCCCTTAAAGAAAAAAGGAGGCTGAAACACCAAACATTCCTACGTGGCAAACATTCCAGTCCAAAGCAACTAAGAACACATAATATTCAAATTATGTATCTAAGTAAAAATACCCTTTTCATGGGATTGACTCAAGACAAAACCTGTCGTTTCTTTGTTCCATGACAGTTACACATCAGTCCACTTTAGAATTGTCCTCTTTCTTTCTCGAAGATACTCTTTGGATGAAGAAGAAATGTTGTAAGAAATACAAGAAAGGAAAAGCATGTAACAAGTGCCCTAAGAAGATGGAGTGCGCCATAGCAAAGCTAATTCAACCAATTTCCGAACTAAATTAGTACATACTTCTAAAAAAAACATACAATCAGTATCCTATTGTTTGTACAACTGAAAAATAACAAGTACTTTTGCAGCCCTTTTTTAGGAAAGGTGTGGGTTGTTGATAAATCATTAACAAACCTTGAAAAAAATAATTTAAAGCTTATTTAAAGTGGATACACTAAGTTATAAAACGCTATCAGCCAACAAAGAAACCTCGAATAAAGAGTGGTTAGTTATAGATGCTGAGAATCAAGTATTGGGAAGATTAGCATCTCAAGTAGCTCTTTTATTAAGAGGAAAGCATAAGCCGCTTTACACTCCGCATGCGGATTGTGGTGACAATGTAATCATTCTTAACGCTGACAAAATCAGATTAACTGGTTTAAAATGGGAGCAGAAGGAGTATGTATGGCACTCAGGATATCCAGGTGGACAGAAAAGAAGAACTGCTAAAGACATGATGGCTAAGAAGCCTACTGCTATGGTAGAGAAAGCGATTAGAGGATGTCTTCCAAAGAATATTTTAGGAAGAGAGCTTTTCAGAAACTTATTTGTGTACACAGGAACTGAGCACAAACATGCAGCTCAAACACCTACAGTACACACTTTAAAATACTAGGACTCCATGGAAACTATTAACACATCAGGAAGAAGAAAAGCAGCTGTAGCTAGAGCTTACATGACTGCTGGAAAAGGAAATGTAACTGTAAACAAGAAAGATTATAAAGATTTCTTTCCAGTTCCTACTCTTCAATATAAAATTACTCAGCCATTCACGATTACTGAAACTTTAGGTCAATATGACGTTAAAGTGAACGTAGACGGAGGTGGTATTACAGGTCAGGCTGAAGCAATAAGACTAGCTATCACTAAAGCATTAATTTCTATTAATGAAGATTGGAAGCCAGCTCTTAAAGCAGAAGGACTTACTACTAGAGACCCTAGAGAGGTCGAAAGAAAGAAGCCTGGTCAGAAAAAAGCAAGAAAGAAATTCCAGTTCAGTAAACGTTAATACGTTTATCTGGGTTTGTTTAGTATCTAAATCGCTTGGAAACCCTCTTCGGAGGCATAGCCAGGGATTGTTATTTATATATTTTAAGAACGTAAACAAGTATTATTATGCCAAAAGCAACTTTTGACGAGCTATTAAAAGCTGGTGCTCACTTCGGTCACCTAAAAATGAAGTGGAATCCGAACATGGCTCCATACATCTTCACCGAGAAGAAAGGAATCCATATCATCGATTTAAATAAAACAGCTGTTAAACTAGATGAAGCAAGTGCTGCTATGAAGCAGATAGCTAAATCTGGTAAAAAAATTCTTTTCGTAGCTACTAAGAAGCAAGCGAAAACTATCGTAGCTGAAAAAGCTAAAGCGATAAACATGCCTTTTATTACTGAGAGATGGTCAGGAGGAATGTTAACTAACTTCGCTACTATCAGAAAGTCTATTCGTAAGATGAATAGAATAGAGAAAATGAAAACTGATGGTACATTTAATACCTTCTCTAAAAGAGAGAGATTACAAAAGTCTCGTCAAAAAGATAAACTAGAAAAGAATTTAGGATCTATATCTGATTTAACGAGAATTCCTGCAGCTATATTCGTAGTAGATGTTATGAAAGAACACATAGCTGTAGCAGAAGCGTTAAAATTAAATATTCCGATTTTCGCTATTGTGGACACGAACTCTGATCCAAGAAAAATAGATTTCCCTATTCCAGCGAATGATGACGCATCTAAATCTATCGATTTAATCATGACAGACGTAGTTACCGCTATAGCTGAAGGACTAAACGAAAGAAAAGCTGCAAAAGAGGAAAATCAACCAGCTAAAGAAAAACCGGCTGCTACTGAAGAGAAGCCAGCTGAATAATTATTAGATACAGACAGATACGATGAAAATTACAGCATCAGAAGTAAATAAGTTAAGACAGCAAACAGGTGCTGGCATGATGGACTGCAAAAAAGCTCTAGAAGAAGCTCAAGGTGACTTCGAGGCGGCAGTTGACATCCTTAGATTAAAAGGTCAAAAAGTGGCTGCTAAAAGAGGCGACAGAGAAGCTTCTGAAGGTTTAGCTATAGCTAAAACTACCGATAACGGTAAAAAAGCAGTGGCAATCATTCTTAACTGTGAAACTGATTTCGTGGCTAATAATGCTGCCTTCGGAGAAGTAGCTAACAATATTTTAACTGTTGCTATTAATGAGTCTCCTGCTTCATTAGACGAATTAAAATCTAAGACCTTCCCCGGTTCTGAGTTGTCTATAGCAGACAAACTAACGGAAGAGATTGGGAAAATTGGAGAAAAAATAGAATTGTCTTACTACGAAACTGTAGAAGGAGAATCTGTTGTAGCCTATAATCACCCAGGAAATAATCTTGCATCTATAGTAAGTTTCAATAAACCTGCAGGTGAAGATATTACTAGAGACGTAGCTATGCAAGTAGCTGCTATGGCTCCGGTAGCAGTAAATGAAGATAGCATCCCAGCTGAGGTTATAGCTAAGGAATTACAAATAGGTAAGGAGTTAGCTATCCAAGAAGGGAAACCAGCTGAAATGGCTGATAAAATAGCTCAAGGAAGACTTAAAAAATTCTTCAAAGAGTCTACGCTTCTTAATCAAGCATTTATCAAGGACAATAAATTATCTATCGCTGCATATTTACAGCAAAAAGAAGATGGTTTAACTGTTACAGAATTCAAAAGAGCTTCTTTAAACTAAAAAAGCTTTTCTAACAATATTAATCCTAGCTGACCTTTCAGTTAGGATTTTTTTTGTCACAAATTTTCTCTAACTTAATGTTTAATAAATCTTAATTCCATCTGATATTAGTTTTACTATTTTTTGCATCTTCGTCCACGTAAAAACCCTTCAATGAAATATAAAAGAATACTGCTCAAACTAAGTGGAGAAGCCCTTATGGGGGACAAGCAATTCGGTATAGATAATGCCAGACTCGCTGATTATGCTGCTCAGATAAAAGAAGTCGTTAATATGGGTGTAGAGGTGGCCATAGTAGTGGGTGGGGGTAATATCTTTCGCGGAATCCAAGCCGAAGAGGGTGGAATGGAGAGAACCCAAGGAGATTATATGGGAATGCTTGCCACTATGATCAATAGTATGGCTCTACAAGCTGCTTTAGAAAAAGTAGGGATTGACACGAGATTGCAAAGCGCCATAGAGATGAAGGCTATAGCTGAACCATACATCAAAAGAAGAGCTACAAGGCACTTAAGTAAGGG
>Ga0114995_10003817_pt1 | contig 10158 bp, 17 predicted proteins | sample ArcticOcean_MG_C_11_FD_87038 | JGI IMG/M metagenome (GOLD analysis project Ga0114995, IMG submission 87038) | Marine microbial communities from western Arctic Ocean - ArcticOcean_MG_CB2_154 | ecosystem: Environmental > Aquatic > Marine > Oceanic | place: Arctic Ocean: Canada Basin | collected... | reverse complement strand
GACTTAGTTGATCTTGACAAAACTGTAGTTCGTGGAGCTTTGGATCCTAAGAAAAAGATTACTGTTCAAAAACTTATTGATGCTCTTACTGAAGCTTCTAAATGAAAACATTCTTAGAGCAAACAGGATTAGAAGAGGCGCCACTAGTAATGCTAGATGCAGATATTGCTAAGTCTATTGCTGACAAGTTAGTTCCAGTAATTGCTGCAGCTTTAAGGAAGGGTGATGTTGAACTTGTTAATAACATCGCTCGTCATGCTAAGTATAGAGTTACTAAGGATAAGCAATCTAAGGGTAAAACTTACAGGTACGATTTAAAGAAATGAAGAACTTTCAAACGTTTTTAGAAGAAGGTGTAAATGATCCTTCTATTTTTAAAGCAGTATTCCTTGCAGGTGGCCCAGGATCTGGTAAATCATTTGTTGTAGGTAAGACTGCTTTGAAATCATTAGGGTTTAGGTTAATAAATTCTGATGTTGCTTTTGAAAATGGTTTAAAGAAAGCCGGCCTTACGACTGACCCAGATGATATTGCATCAGCACAAGGTCAGGACGTAAGGGCGTCTGCTAAAGCACTTACTGGTAAAATGCTAGATAGAGCTTTACATGGCAGAATGGGTATAGTCATTGATGGTACTGGCAAAGATTATAATAAGATAAAAGGACAAGTAGATCTATTAAGATCTATAGGATATTCTGTCCATATGATATTTGTTAATACTGATTTAGAAACTGCTTTGGAAAGAAATAAGCAAAGACCTAGATCTTTAGAAAATGACTTAGTTAAAAAAATGTGGAAAGCGGTCCAGAATAATATAGGTAAGTTTCAAGGCTTATTCAGGAATAGAATGATTGTTGTAGATAATTCTACAGGATCTAATATTGAAAAAGCTACTATGATTGCATATAAAGGTATTATGACTTGGGCAAAGAAACCACCTGAAAATAAGATCGCACAAAAATGGATAAAATCACAATGACCATAGAAAGAGATAAGATAGTAAAAGCATTCACAGCTAAGTGGAAGTATCGTCTAGACAAAGAGCAATATGGTATGGCCGATGCTTGGAAGATCATTTACTCAGAAGATGAAAAGGGCAAATTTGTAGGTGACTGCGAAGACTATGCTTTATCTATTCTTTGGAGACTATCTGGCGAAAGTCATCTTAAAATGTGGTGGTTATTAGTAACACATCAGGCTGGTATTTGTTGTGTTGGCCCAACCAAGTGGAAAGTATCTCATGCGGTGTTAAGATATAAAGGCGAATACGTTGATAATTGGACTAGAAAGTTTGGTCCTAAAGAAGCTATAGAAAAGAACCATACATTCCATTTCTTCTATGGATATGGTTGGGCATATTTTACAGCAATTAAAATGTTAATAAGCAAAGTAGCGAGGACTATAAAGAAATGAAAACTTTTAATCAAATTAGGCAATCTAATAAGCAAGTTGAAGAAGCAAAAAAATTAGGCAGCCGAGTAAAAATTACTAAAGGTCGCTTTGCTGGAAAAGAAGGCATCATTAGACAAATGGACAATGGCAGGTTTAAAGGCGCTGATAAGTCCTTCGATATTGATTTAGATAATGGTAAGGAAGCCAACGGAGTGCCTGGAAAAGATATCAAAATAGTTAAAGAATCAGTTGAAGAAGCTAGAGCTCCGAAGATGAAAGGTGTTTCTATAAAAGGGTCTGAAGTTACTGGCTTAAGAGCTAAAGATGGTAAATTGTATAGTGCAAAACCACTAATTAGTAGTGGTAAACTATCGTATAGAGTTGAAGATGAGTTTGGCGCATTCGATACTATTGACCTAAAAACATTTGCAAAAAGGTTTGGATAAAAATATGCATACGTTTTTAGAGCACATTGAAGAAAGATTCGGTTTATACGAAGGTGCACACGTTCCATTAGATCAGCCTATGGTCGAAGAGGCTGAACCAGAATTAAACCGTCCCAAAAGATCTGGCGGTAACAAGAAATATGTTGTTTATGTTAATAACCCTAAGACGGGTAACGTAAAGAAGATAGAGTTTGGTGATGTTAAAGGAGGTCTAACATCTAAAATTAACGATAAAGATGCAGCTCGAAATTTTGCATCTAGGCATAATTGTGATACGAAAACCGATAAAACGAAGGCGGGTTATTGGTCATGTAGATTACCAAGATATGCTGCAGACTTGGGGTTAAAAGGTGGTGGAAATTACTTTTGGTAAGCCGTATTGGGAAGAAGCAGATATAAGACAGTTTGATCAAAATGTCCCTGACGCCGAATATGTATGGCATCGCGATAATGAAGATCGAGAAATAGAAATACTTGATGGTGAAGGTTGGCAGTTTCAAATAGATAAATGTCTCCCTTGGCTATTGAAAAAAGGTATGATCTTCGATATTAAGAAAGAAGAATACCATAGGTTAATAAAAGGGGCAACACCCCTTAAATGTAGGGTGTACAAATATGGCAAACCGGACAGCTAATGAGCAACGAACTGAGTCCCTTGAACGAATATCAAGGATTGAAGAGAAAATTGACCGTATGACTGATGCGATCATCGCATTAGCTCGTGCTGAAGAAAAAATAGTAACACTTGCAGATTTTGCAAAACAGCAAGGAGAACAGATTCTAACTCTTATAAATAGAGTAGATAAGATAGAAGATTTGGTAAAGGTTAATAACTCTACCGTAATCATTATTAATAAATTATTCTGGATAGTAATGGCAGCAGCTGCTGCTGGAGTCGCTGGAATGTTTTTCATACAATAGGAGAATGAAATGAAGTTAAAAGATCAAGCTACCATTGATGTTGCATTAGCAGTCAGCGATGTACTCGAAGGTAAAAAACCAAAAGTTATAGTAGCCCCAGACGTGGAAGAGCCTAAGGTTCATAAGGAAGAAGAAGTTAAATATCCACACGATATGTATAAAGGCGATGATGTTAAAACTGCTAAAGATGCTAAAGAGCATGAAGCATTAGCTGATGATGGTTATACCCATGAGAAGCCTGCTAAAGAAGCAGCCGAGCCTAAAGCAAAGGGTGAAAAAGAATTCAAAGCTAAGCATAAAATCAAGAAGTCTGGCGAGAAAGAAGACGGTTCAGTAGTTAAAGAAGATGCTATTGAAGAAGGTTTCTCTAAAGCTGAAATCAAAAAAGCAGTAGAGACCGCTTTGAAGATGGATGGTAACATGACTGGCGCTACTAAGAAAATCGAAAAGATGAAGAAAGGTTTATCTAAAGATAAAGAAGTAGCTGCTGCATTACAACTTGCTAATGAAAGCGTTGACGTAGATGATTCTGTTCTTGAAGAAGCTCATGAAATGAATGAAGCTTCAGATAAAGAAGCTAAGTACAAAGCATTCTTTGATAAAGCTCTTAAGAAGTTTGGTGTTAAATCACCGGCTGAACTTAAAGGCGATAAGAAGAAAGAATTCTTTGACTATGTAGATGCTGGTTACGAAGCGGATAACGAAGCTGACTAATTCCCATTCAAGGGTTATATATAATATATGATGAAAATATTTGAAACAATTACGCACGGCAACTTTGAACTCTTCGCGGCTCAACATTACAACAATCCGGAATGTACATCCGTTGAAGAGTTTAAAGAAGATTTAAGTAGATTTAAATACCTTAAGCGATTACTTAAAAGGTATGAGCAAGCAGGAGATCTACAAGAACGCTTGATACTAAACCACCTTATAGTACTATATAATGTATTTGGTATCGAAGCTGCTGGCAGAATGATATGGTATAAGGTCGATGAAAATCATTGGCCTATCATAAAAACATTTTTAGTATTTTTACATTATTTAGAAGAAAGCTATAAGGTTGAAATACCTTTAGACAATAATGTGATACAACGATTAAGAGAACTTTAATGGGAATTATTTCAAGAACTGGTGATTTATTTTACGCTTTTAGATTTCTAAAGCTATTAGTCACGCCTTGGGAAAAGACTACAGCATTTGAGTTAGAAATCATAGATAAAGATGGTAAGGTTATTAAGAAATCAGCAGAAAGAACTACGGCTGAACAAAAATCGGCTTATACTATCTTTCATCGATTAGTATTTAATGTTAAAAGATTATTGAATAAGTTACCATTTGGTAAATCAAAATTAGCTTCATATGCGTCAGCTTTGTTTCTAATTAAAGAACACACTGATTTAAATGATGAAGATATTAGAAAGATTTTAAATGATGCTTTCAGCGATCTAGAAGAAACAATAGATCTATCAGAAAGTACTCAATGGTTTGAAAGAGATGGTAAGTTATCACCAGGGTCATATACATTAGTTAATGATATAGCTTCTAAAGATACTGGAGATACAATAGCACTCGCTAAAACTAAAGTAAAGTTATTAGATTTTACTGAAGCTTATGGTAATATATTTGGTTTGAATGTATATCAGGTAGAACACGTATTAACTAAACAAAAAATACTAGTAACTAGTATGGATCTAAAAAAATGAAAAAGTTTCTAGAAGTATGGGAAGACGCAGCAAATAGTGTTGGTGGAGGCGGAGTGTCTATGCCATCAGATGCAGTCCACGATAAAAAGAAAAAGAAAGTTCCTACGTATGACGGAAGGACAAAGGCAGGCCGAAGATTCGTTGAAAGGATGTTGGCTAAAAAGGCAAAGAGAGAAGCTAAAAAACAAGCAGAGTAAATTATGTCAAAAATATTAATAGGTATTATCGTTGCTATGTCACTTGGAGGGTATATCTATTATAACTTCACAGTAGTACCAATGATTAACAAACTAGAAGAACAATCAAAAGTTATCTTAGCACAAGATCTAAGAGACCAAGAGCAAAAGGCTGCTATCGCAGCAATCACAGAAAACTTCGAAAAAACATCTAAAGCCTTACAAGGGCAGCAAGTCCAAAACGAAATATATCAAGGTCAAATGACTGAATATTTGGATGTTTTCCGTAGACATAATCTCGGCAAACTAGCTAGCGCTAAACCTGGATTAGTGGAGAAGAAAATTAATAATGGAACAAAGGAGGTATTCAATGCGATTCAAAACGATAGCGTTCGTATTAGCACTCTCAACGATTAGTGGTTGTAGTCTACTTCAGCAAGCTCCTAGAGAAGTTCAGATTATAAGTAAACCTGTTCAAATTGAAATAGTACAACCCGTACTACCAAGAGCAATAAAGTTAAAAGAACCTAAGTGGTATGTTGTTTCAGATGCTAAAATCATCGAAGGATGTCTTAAAGATCCTGAAACTAAAAAGTCTAATTGTAAACTAGGTAGAGAAGATATATATCCAGAAGGATATACATATTTTGATAGATTCGTAGATGATATCAAGAAGATGAACGGGGGTGATGTAGTATTCGTAGCAATGACAATTGCAGATTACGAGCTTATGTCTTACAACACTCAAGAAATTAAAAGATATATCAATCAGCTGGGCGAAGTGATAGTGTACTATAGGAATGTAACAATAAATGATGAAGATGCTGCAGCAGTTGAAATTAAAGTGGAGAAAACCGATGGCGACAAGTAGAATGAAAGATACAATGACAGTATGGCAAAGAGCAGATATAGCAGCTCAATTGTCAGCCATTGCGTATATGGATCCTAAACCAGCCGGCGAAGCATGTAAAAAGCTAGGGTTTACTAATGCTAATTTAATTAGTGTTGACGGCGCTGAGGTATTAGTAGCAAAGGATAGTCATAACCTTTGGTTTGCGTTTAGAGGCACAGAACCTGCTAAATTAAACGACGTATTAGCTGATCTTAAAGTTATTAAGAATAGTGCTGTTGCCGGTGGTAAAGTCCATGGTGGTTTCCAACAAGAAGTAGATGATGTATGGATGGAAATCGTAAAGATCTTAGATAAGAATAGTCAACTAAAGGCGAGCAAAGATGTATATTTTACTGGGCATAGTCTGGGTGCTGCTATGGCTACTATTAGTGCCACACGTTATTGCCCTCAAGAACTCTTCACCTTTGGCTCACCAAGAGTCGGAGGACCACTCTTTATAAAGAATATCAAATGCGATCACTACCGAATAATGAATAACAATGATATAGTATGTAGAATGCCACCAGCGTGGTTAGGATTTGTGCATCATGGTGAAATGATTTACTTTGATTGTGATGGCAATAAAGCTGATGGCCCAACTTGGAGAGATTTCTTTAAAGGTATTGGCCAATCATGGAAACGTTGGAAGTTCTTTGATGGTGTAGTAGACCATGGAATGCCTAACTATGTAGAGGCTATTAGAAAACTATCTGCTGGAGAAAAATGATATGCATTGGCTATTAATACTAACGTTAAAATCAGTGCTATCCTCTATCATTGGCTCATCTTTTTATGCTTGGTTCCAAGGTACTACAATAGGTATCTGGTTCCAAAAGAAAGTAGACACCTTTATGCAATACGTTGCAGTAAAGTATGACCTTGAATTAGCTAAGAAGGATGCTAAGTTTATTAAGCAATATCCTTTAATGGCTAAGAGAATTCAAGAGTTAGAACAGAAGGCCCACTTCCCCTGCGGGCTTGATGGCTTTGATGGTTACCAACCATTATTAGACCGACTTGATAAACTAGAAAAACCCACAAAAAAGAAATAAAAAAAGAGTTTACATTTCCCCAAATTTGTGATATAATAGATATATTATTTAAACAATAACTAACTATGACTGATGGAAACACTATGCGAATGCACGTTGTAAAACGAGACGGAACAGCCCAAGATTTTAATCTTGAAAAAATACATAAGGTTTTAGAATGGGCAACTGAAGGAATTTCTGGTGTATCTATTTCTGAAATAGAACTCAAAGCAAATATTCAATTGTACGATAAAATTCCAGCTTATGATATTCATGAGTTGCTGATTAAGAGTGCGGCTGAACTTATTTCTGAGAACACACCTAACTACCAAGGAGTTGCTGCTAGGTTAATATCATATAAGCTTCGTAAAGAAGTCTATGGTGATTTTACGCCTAAGCCTCTTGTTGAAATTGTTATTGATAACGTAGATCGTGGAGTATACGATGGCGCTATCATGACATTATATACTAGAGAAGAGCTTGAAGAACTGAGTGCGTACATTAAACATGAGAGGGATGATACCTTTACTTATGCTGGTATGGAACAATTCAGAGGAAAGTATTTAGTACAAGATAGAAGAACTAAACAGCATTATGAAACTCCTCAAGTATTATACATGATGATATCAGCAACACTGTTTAGTAACTACCCCCAAGAAACCCGATTAAAATACGTTAAGGATTATTACGATGCAATATCTCAGTTCTATATCTCGCTCCCTACGCCGATTATGGCTGGTGTACGGACGCCGACCCGTCAGTTTTCAAGCTGTGTGCTTATCGAATCTGGTGATAGTCTCGATAGCATTAATGCTACTGCCACCAGTATTGTAAAGTACATTAGTAAGAAAGCTGGCATTGGTATTGGCGCTGGTTCTATTCGCGCCGAAGGTTCAAAAGTTGGTGATGGCTCTGTAGTCCATACAGGTTTAATTCCATTCCTCAAATACTTCCAAGCTGCAGTTAAATCTTGTAGCCAAGGTGGTGTTCGCGGAGGAGCAGCCACGGTATATCTACCAGTCTGGCATTATGAATTTGAAGATCTAATTGTGCTAAAGAACAATAAAGGTACTGAAGAAAATCGTGTTAGACACATGGATTATGCATTCCAATTAAACAAGTTGATGTATGAGAGATTACTTAGTGGCGGTAATATAACCTTCTTTGATCCAAATGATGTTCCTGGATTGTACGATGCATTCTTTGCTGATCAAGATAAGTTTAAAGAGTTATATGAGAAGTATGAAAAGACGCGGTCGGTTCGTAAGAAGACTTTATCAGCATTGGAAGTATTCCAGCAATTGCTGCAAGAAAGAAAAGATACAGGTAGGATCTATGTAATGAATGTAGATCATGCTAACGAGCATGGTGCATTTGTTGAATCAAAAGCTCCTATTCGTATGAGCAACCTGTGTTGCGAAATTGATTTGCCAACAAGTCCACTATCATCTAATCCAGATGAAGGTGAAATATCTTTGTGTACTCTATCTGCGATCAATTGGGGTCTTATTAACCACCCTAATGAGTTTGAAAAATACTGTGATCTAAGCGTTAGAGCTTTGGATGAGCTTCTTGATTATCAATCATATCCAGTGTTAGCAGCTGAAAAGGGAACTATGAATCGTAGACCTCTTGGTATTGGTATTATCAACCTAGCATACTTCCTAGCAAAACGTGGCCTTAAGTATGATAGCGAAGCGCATGAAGTTGTCGATGAATATGCAGAGGCATGGTCTTATTACTTAATTAAAGCTTCTGCTAATTTAGCTAGTGAAAAAGGTGAAATACCTTTAAAAAATCACACAAAATATGCTTCTGGAGTTCTTCCAATTGATACATATAAACGAGCGGTAGATAATTTAATAGAGCATAGAGAGCGTATGCCGTGGAACGAATTGAGAAATCAACTCAAAGAAACGGGGACCAGAAATTCTACTCTAATGGCACTTATGCCAGCCGAAACCAGCGCTCAAATTTCTAATAGTACTAATGGTATTGAACCACCACGTGCATTAGTTAGTTATAAACAGAGTAAGGATGGAGTCATGGCCCAGGTAGTTCCTGGTTACCACCATCTTAAAAATAAGTATGACTTATTATGGGATCAAAAGTCTCCTGATGGTTATCTTAAGATCTGTGCTATACTTCAAAAATACATAGATCAAGGGATTAGTGTTAATACCTCTTATAATCCTGAACACTTCGAAGACAATAAGATACCTATGTCTACGATGATTACAGATCTAGTAACGGCATACAAATTTGGTCTAAAGCAATTATACTACTTTAATACGTACGATGGCGCTGGGGAAATCACCGATAACGAAACGCATCATGCATACGATGGCGAGCCAATAGTTATAGATGAAGATGATTGCGAAAGTTGTAAAATTTAACTGATAAGGAACTACTTGATGATACTGACAAAAAATAAAAAGCTTCATACTGAAAAAAATATGTTTTTAGATGAAGCAGTAGATATACAAAGATTTGATATTTTAAAATATCCAGCAATTGATAAGATTACTGAAAAACAATTAGGATTCTTTTGGAGACCTGAAGAGGTTGATATTTCTAAGGATAAGAAAGATTTCTATAACCTAACAGATTTTGAACAGCACATTTTTACTAGCAATTTAAAGAGACAAATTGTATTAGATAGTGTACAAGGTCGGGCACCTAACCTAGCGTTTCTGCCTATAGCATCATTACCTGAGGTAGAGACTTGGATTGAAACATGGTCATTCTTTGAGACAATCCATAGTAGAAGTTATACACATATTATTCGTAATATTTACCCTAACCCATCTGTAGTATTTGATTCAATTCTTGATACAAAAGAAATTACAGAATGCGGACAAGATATATCTAAATACTACGAAGATCTAATAGATCAAAACCATACTCAAACAAGCCTTATGGATCATAAGCGAGCTTTATGGATGGCGCTGATAGCAGCAAATGCATTAGAAGGTATTAGGTTCTATGTATCCTTTGCATGTTCATGGGCATTTGCTGAGTTAAAGAAAATGGAAGGCAACGCTAAGATTATCAAATTTATTGCTAGGGATGAGAATACACACTTAGCTTCTACTTCAGTGATGATTAAAAACCTATTGAAAGAAGATTCAGATTTTGTTAAAATCTCTAAAGAGATGGAACAAGAAACAATAGATCTATTCATTAGTGTCATTGAACAAGAAAAAGCTTGGGCTAAGTATCTATTTAAGGATGGATCAATGATTGGTCTAAATGAAGCTATTCTGGCACAATATATAGAATGGATAGGATGTAAAAGAATGAGAGCTTTAGGCCTACATTGTCCTTACACCGTATCACAGGCTAATCCATTACCATGGACAGAGAAATGGATTGGGGGTGGCAATGTTCAAGTAGCACCTCAAGAAACAGAGATTAGTTCTTATGTTGTTGGTGGTGTAAAGCAAGATGTTAATGAAGACACAATGATTGGATTAAGTTTATGAGTAAGTATTTTTGTGGAACAAAGGTGATTACACTACTACAATACATTGCTGTGTTTATGTTAGGTTATGGAGTATGTTGGATACTATGAGTTTGATTATAAATTCATCG
>Ga0114995_10003816_pt1 | contig 10159 bp, 12 predicted proteins | sample ArcticOcean_MG_C_11_FD_87038 | JGI IMG/M metagenome (GOLD analysis project Ga0114995, IMG submission 87038) | Marine microbial communities from western Arctic Ocean - ArcticOcean_MG_CB2_154 | ecosystem: Environmental > Aquatic > Marine > Oceanic | place: Arctic Ocean: Canada Basin | collected... | reverse complement strand
TGGAGCGCTTCCATCTGCGCGCCTCGCCATTCCATACCACCATTCGCTGGGCATTCAAGAAATCGAATTTCAGAAACTGATGGGAACCGCTTCAAATCATCCATCGTAAAAACGAGTGGACGTTCAACCAACCCATGAATAATCAATCGATGCTGGTCTGGGTCGATGCTTGGCACACCGCCATGATAACGCTCAAATACAACTCCAGACGGAGTAATAATTCCCTCCAAATCCTGAAGAGGCGACATTGAGATGGACGAGGCCGCATCTACGGTTAACCAAGGCACGGTTCGACGCTGCAAATCCTCAAAACTCGACGGCACACCATAAGGCTTTGATACCACACCTGGCCCAAGACGGCTCTGCCACTCAGGAAGGTTTGGAGGAAGATTTGAAGATGCATTTACTCGAGGGATCATCTGAACACCCGACAGTCCAACCACTGCTGCGATCCCGCCTTTCAGAAAATTGCGACGATCTATACCCTTCATGCTCCGGCCCTCTTTCGCAATTGCTGCCATGAGCATTGGGAGAGGTGGTTCAAAAAGTTTGGCCATACTAGATTTCCAAAAGGTTATATCGTTATTATAAAAAAGAATATAAACAATAAATAACTATAACGCAAAGGGCTTTAGGCCAAAGTCTTACAACAATGATGCAACTCAAAAATCTAGAGTTGAACGTTAAAGTCTTACACAAAATTGCTAAAAAGCAGACGATAAGTGAGTTAATTTAACAAAAGGACAGGCCGCTCGATTCAATTCAGCTTCGATCAATGCACAGAGAGTTCGCTCATTTCATCCGACGTAGAATCTCGATTAGATAGGATCACATGTAGCAAAAGCAGTCCAGACGCGGCCCGTATCAAATCGGACCAAAATCAAATCCCTGTTGTTTTGCCAAAATGCTTTAGCGAAAGCACGTTCGCCAAACATATCTAAATTAGCCGTTAATTCAGCAGGATAATAGCCGTCAAAAAGTCGTTTTGGGAAAGTGCCCACGGAAAGACGCTCACTTGATACACTCAAAAGGAATTCAGCAGGTTGCTGCTCCTGAGAGCCCGTTTCCTCAACCAGAACAAAACTACGGGTTATACATTTCCAGTCGGATGCCACTACCTGGAACGGCGCAAAAAAAAGAATCGTAATCAGAACTCTGCAAAGGGCACTCTTCATTATTTACATTCACCATTGCCAAAACGCTTGTAGCCAAAAGAAAACCATGACGTATCAACGTTATTTCAGTCATTACTTAAAACAGAAAACGCTATTTTTGATAGCTGCTCAACTTTCGCTGAATCTTCACCCCGCCCGCGTTGAGAAGCAACCAAAATTAATTGATTGTGGATATATGCGGCCAAGATTTTTGGCGGCAAATGGTCCACAATCCGCCCTTTTTGCTGGGCCTCAGACACGATTGACTCATATCGAATCAGCATCGCCACATTTACCTCAAGAACTTTCTGTAAAGAAATAGGCCCCAGAAGATGCATCTGATTGTGCATCTTGACAAATAAACAACCATTAATCCCGGCATTGCAGGCCTTCTGCGAGAATTCGGCAGATGCATAATGCGTTAGATTATGCAGAAGCGATCGACCAACTCTTAAACTCTCAATCAAAGGGATTAAATATTTTTCAAAATAATCTTGCAAAGCGACAGCGATCAAGGAGTCTCCACTTCCAAATTCTCTGTAAACACTTGGCTTTGATACGCCAGCCATGGCACAAATCTTATCGATTGAAACACCGAGTGGGCCATGATCCCAATACGCCTTAAGAGCAACCGCGAGAACATGATTTTTATCCAGCGTGGTTGGGCGCCCTATCTTTCTAACCGAATTCATCCCTTTAAACCTTTCCGTTGCGGCTTTACAAGAATTCAAACATCACTCTGTCACTATTGCCTCGCTACTATCAATTAGACTAAATGTAAAGGCGGAGTTTCCCGGCCTATAGAAAAAATAGTAAGCACAAAAAAGCACGACCCATTCAGGACTATATTTGTTGACTACATTTTCTTTTTTCGATGCAAATAAAAACCTTTGCCCGTTAATTGCTGAAGCTAACCAGTGTCGTAACAGTAGTGTCAGAGCTTCGACACAAACATGAAGAAACCCTCGAGCCACAACCTTTGTTGGGGATCCTTTTGTAGATGGTCGATTTTTATGTAAATACGGCCCAGGGCCTTGGGAAAGGTTACGACACATCCTTGTTCGTCTAAAAAATTTGGTCGCAGCATTTTATTCGGGGAGATTGCTTTCACATACCATTACTCAGTTCATTAATATTTCATAAAGCCATCGTGGTTTTTGAAAGCAACAATGTTAAGTCCCAAATGGAGAGATCCAGCCAAGTGTGGGCCGACAGCTCACAGGGAACTGATGCCACTTAACTCTGAACTAAGATTCGAGATAGCAAACTTTAATTGCACACAGCATTCATCGTCACGGACCACCAAGCGGAGGGTAGCCAAACAGAAAATAAGTAAGCACAACAGCTATTAGCATGACAGAAAATGCCACCACAAATGCTAGACCACCGGCTAAGATCATCCCAATTTTTAGACGAAAGAACTTGAATATGAATTGCCCAATAAAGCCGCCTAGTGCGCAGATCAGGATCGTATAAATGAAGTCAAAAATATTATTCATCAACAAAGTCTACAGAAAATAGTTTGAGGTTTCCTTTTCCAAAGAATTATTAACCAACCGAGTCACCTCGACCACTCACAAATCCAATCATTCGTAATTTAGCCTACGAACTCTCGCCTAACGCCTCAATTTCCTGACGCTTGGCCTCGGCCTTTTCTGTCAATTCTGAGTACGTACGAATATCTCCATTCCGCTGTGCCTGCATCGCTTGCTCAAGCAACTTAAGATACTCCTGATCTAACTTTTTCTTTGGGTCTTTCTTAAATAAACCAAACATAAGAACTCCTTACTATCAAAAAATTTAGCAACCAATTTGTGGTTAAATGATGCCTCGCATTCATATCAATGCCCACGCGAGGAAATACAATCCCCAACGTACGCGCACACAACAAATTTTGTAAAAAAATAAAAAGAAAAGGCCAGAAAATTCCAGCCTTTGAAATAATAAATGGTGGAGCTAGGCGGGATCGAACCGCCGACCTCTGCAATGCCATTGCAGCGCTCTCCCAGCTGAGCTATAGCCCCAATTCCTATGAGTCCCCCATCTATTTAGGGGATAGACACTTAGCAAATATCAATCACTATTTATCCACACTGGCCATGCATTTGCTATATTCACACCATCAAACAAAGGACTTTTTTCCAATATCCAAAGTGCGACTGCAATCCATCACAGCCAAACCAATTGGTGGCAGGATAGTAGACATGAACGTTAATAAAGGCAAGCGTTCAGGAGACCTAAACCAAGAAGCGTTAGTCACCCTTGAAGAAGGTCACAAAACCAGTTTGAATAGACAAATCAGTTGGTCTCTTGAGCACTCAGTTGTCTCAGCGAATCTCTCTGACCAGATTATGAATCATCATTGTCGTTGGTTAATTTAAGGAAGATATGTTTACGTCAATAAAGCAATTATTTGAATCGGTCAGCGCTAAATCAGACGCGACCCCTAGTCCCGACCTACAGCAATTGGCGGCTATAGCCCTTATGATCGAAGTTGCGCTTGCTGATCAGTCTTTTGAATCATCTGAGCGCGAACAATTAGCAAAGACCATCTCAAAACAATGGTCGATTCCGCCTGCTGAGGTCGATGCCTTGATCCACGATGCCGAGCAGCAGGTCGATGTATCCGTCTCCTTGTTTGAGCACACTCGACTGATCAACGAACAACTCAATTACCCAGATAAAGTTCAGTTACTCAGATCTTTGTGGGAAATTGCGTTTGCCGACGGTCGAGTGGACCATTATGAAGATCATACCATCCGACGAATTTCTGACTTAATTTACGTCGAACATACCGATTTCATCAAAACTAAATTGAGTGTGCGTGATCAGTTCGCTTGAATGAATAAGAATCCGGACCGCCAAGGCAATGGATCAATAAAGCGCAGCAATCGCCTTCTCATGATTTTTCAGGACCTGACCCCGCCTAACCTTTTGAGTCGGGGTCAGCAGGCCATTTTCAATTGAACATGGATCAGACTGAATCACAAATTTTCGCATCCGTTCAGATTGATTGAGGTCACTATTTGCTCGCTTTAGAGCATTATTCAGCTCAAGAACCAGTTGATCGTCATTCCCTGCACATGAATCAATCAAATCTGCTGACGGAATCAGAACTGCACCTAACCACGGCCGTCCATCACCAAACACAACCGCTTGTTCAACTTCCGGCTGAGAGCACAGCAACATTTCGAGCTTTGACGGCGCTATATTATCGCCACCAGAGGTCACAATTAGGTCCTTTTTCCGTCCCACAATTTGCAGAAAACCATCTTCATCCATCGTTGCAAGATCCCCGGTATGAAGCCATCCATCAATAATTGTTCCAGCTGTTGCCTGGGCATCTTCCCAATAACCCTTCATGACACACGGACCCTTGACCAACAACTCGCCATCATCAGCGAACTTAATCTCCACCTGATCAAATTTTCGACCAACGGTGTGCAGCTTGATCCAATCCGGGCTGTTCACACTAATCAGTGGACTGGCTTCTGTTTGACCATATCCTTGGATAATGCCAACACCCAGGCTTGTGAAAAATTCACCAATCTCTGGATTCAAAGGCGCGCCACCCGAAATGAAAAACCGAATCTTTCCACCAAAACGCTGGCGGACTTTCTCCCGAACCATTCGATCCAGTAGTCGGTCGAGAACCGATTCAAATAGATTTAACGGCTCATTATCGATTCGTTTTTTTCCAAGACGCAACGTCTCATTAAATAACCATTTCTTCGCAGCAGAAGCACTTTTCAATTGCCCATTGATTCGAGCATGCAGCAGGTCGTAAAGCCGAGGTACCGCAGTGGCTACGGTTGGACTAACCTCCGGTAGATACTGCTGTAACTTCTCTGTTGAATCGCAAAACCAAATTTCCGCACCCATCGAAATTGGCATATGTAGTCCAGCCGTATGCTCGTATGCATGAGCAAGCGGAAGAAACGACAAAAACCGATCTTTTTCACCAAAATCAAATCGTTGCAAAATTTCGAGCGCATCATCGACATTCGCCCCGATTGATTGATGCGTCAACATAGCGGCTTTAGGCAACCCACTCGTCCCTGATGTAAAAATCAAACAACAGGTATCGTCTTCAGCAGCCTCATAAAGACCAGCATCATTTGGCTCGTGACCCAATAGATCGCCCCACCCTCTAACCGATGGGCCGGGGGGATTACTCGCTAATGTCTCAGGAAACTCAGACCAAACGAGATCCAGGCCCCGATAATCGGTAGCCGCGTCCAGGCCACGACGCGTCAATTCGGGCGATGATGCAATCAAAACATTTGGCGTTACCAGATCGAAAATGTGGCACAGATCCGCACGCGTATGCGTCACGTATGCAGGCACAACAAGCGCACCAATACCCATAATTGCAAGATCGAAAATTGCCCACTCGGGACGATTTTCAGCGAGTAAAAGCACGCGGTCACCAGGCTTTACACCGGCCGCGCGAAGCCCAGACATGACTGCCCTTACCTTCGTACCCGCATCAAACCAACTTAACTCATTCCATCCGGATTGATCTCGACTTGCAAAGCAGGTGACACCAGGCCGCCTCTCGGCTTGGGCAAAAAATCGCCCCGTCAATGAGGTCATTCGAGGGGAATCCGAACACCAATTGAGAGGATATTAAACGTCGACTGGGCGGTCGCGCCAGCTGTACCGCTGGTCGTTACCCGAGCAATCGCAGTGTCTTTGACCTGAATATATGTATACGCAAGGTCCCAGGTCACACCGCTGTCGAGCGTTCTTGACCCACCAAACGTAAGCCACGTGCGATCGCCGTCCGGTGTCGAAAAACTGCGATCTGTATCATTTGTGGGCGTTGGATCAAAATGAACACCCGCACGCGCAACATAACCATCACCATAATCGTGCTCAAGTCCCAGGGAAAATGCCGTTGTATCCTTATAGTTCTGCGCCGAACTGCTAGTCATATCAACGGCACCATTGATGATCGCTATACTTTTAACGTCTAACGAGTCGTAACTGCTCCAACTATATCGCGTGACATCAAACAAAAAATCAGTCGACTCAGAAATTGGCGTAATGACTGAAATCGATAACATATCCGGAAGTTTCAAGGTTCCTGATGCTGCGTATGATCCCGCAGCAATAGTCGTTCCAGCAGCAATAGTTATGGCCTCCGAAATTGTGTTGGTACCTTCAATTTCTTGGTTTAAGCCTTTTTTGTAGGACAGGCCCACCGTCCCACCATTGTCCATATCAAACTGGGCACCAAGGGTAATTCCAATCGCACTTGAGTCACCCTTAATCGTACTGGTACTAGTTGAGGCGGCACTTAATAACTTACTCTGCTCAATATCTGCGGTTTGATAAACCAAGGCGCCACCCACACGGACCCCATCGCCTACTGATCGCCCGTACGCAAAGGAAAAATCGACCGTTTTTAACTTACTAAAATAGGAGTCTACTGCGCCAACAAAATCTGACGCATACTCATTCTTCGATCCAAACGGCGCACTGATCCCGAATCCAAATACTCCGTCGCCAATTGGCCTTGTGTAATAAAAGTTTGGAATCACCGAGGTGCTCAGTGGATCTTGCGTATCCGTTGTAAGCGCACCAATTGTTGTTGTACCAGTGACCTTTTGATCAGGCATCAGAAGGTGAATACCACCTTCGATTTCAGACCCCATATTAGCGATGCCCGCCGGGTTAAAATAGACGCTCGATGCCACATCTTGTCTAGCAGCCGCGCCAGCAAATGCAGCACCCTGAGAAACGATTGATTGCTCTTTCAGATAAAAACCAGCACCAAAGACAGTGGACGGAACCAGGGAAACTATTGCCAATACAATGTGCTTACGATTCATAGTGAAATGACCTTTTTATTAAATTTTTCATTTTGAAATATAATCCGACAATCGCGAAAACACAAAGAGTACGAGACACTTATTAACGAAAGGCTCCGATCAATCCGGCGAAGTAAGTACTTGCATCCAATTGACTGCCAGTTTTTAAAGACCGCCTTCGGATGCATTGATCGCTTCTTCATAACGCTTTTCGAGTCGCTTTAAACCTTTTTTTGAGACGCCACCAGACACGTCAAGCGCAGTTCGAAAACGAGCACGAGTTCGGTCAGCCCCCAATAACTCAGCCAAATCAAATGCACTCATTGCTCGGCGTTTCCCGCTGAGCACAACAAACACCACCGGCATGATTTGCTTCAGTTTAAGCCCAAGTGCATCACCGGCCCACCGAATCGCCGACTCTAATGTTGCTCGATCCCATTCTTTGACCGCATCTAAACGCCAAACTAAATACTGCAAAAGCTCAGTCAGAATCTCATTATCCAAGCCAAGATCTGATAAAGCCGATTCATCCAAATCCGGGGCACCAATCCATAACGGATTAAGCCATTCACTGGCCTCGGAAAATACCTCAATTCGCGTTTTCAAATGTGGCAGTACCGATTCAAAAAAAGAACGCCCGAAGCCCCATCTCATTAAACGAGTGATGTAGTCCTCGTCACTAATACCAAGCTTCAGCCACTGACCATTGAGCCAGGTCAATTTCTCTACATCAAAAATGGGCCCACCCAGGGAAACCCGATCCAGATTGAACGAGCTGATCATGTCATTAAGCGTAAAGCGCTCACTTTCATCTGGCATTGACCATCCCATCCGACCCAAATAATTCAGCAATGACTCGGGCAGGAATCCCTGGTCCCGATAAAATAAAATTGATGTTGGATTTTTTCGCTTGCTGAGCTTGGACTGATCTGGATTTCTCAACAACGGCAAGTGGCACAGCTCAGGCATTTCCCATCCAAAGTATTGATACAACAACTGATGCTTCGGTGCGGATGGAATCCATTCCTCACCCCGAATCACATGAGTAATTCCCATCAAATGATCATCCACAACATTCGCAAGATGATAGGTAGGCAGGCCATCCCCCTTCATCAGCACCTGCATATCCACATTTGACCAAGGAATGGTGATCTTTCCTCGAAGTCTATCAACAAATTCACAATCACCCTCATCAGGCACTCTCATCCGAATGACATGAGGCTGCCCCTGACCCAATCGCGAGGACACCGTGTCTGCATCAAGACCGCTACAACATCCGTCATACCGAGGGCTTTCGCCGCGAGACATCTGTTCAGAACGCATTAAGGCTAATTCATCTTGTGTGCAAAAACAGGCGAACGCATGTCCTGCCTGAACTAATTGATCAGTATGCTTCTGATAAATTTCTGCACGCTCACTCTGCCGATAAGGTCCAAAATCGCCACCAACATCAGGCCCCTCATCCCAGGACAGACCAATCCACTTTAAAGCGTCTAAAATGGCTTGTTCAGATGCATCAGTCGAGCGAGCCTGATCCGTATCTTCGATACGCAAAATAAATTGCCCACCATGCGACTTGGCAAAGGCATAATTGAATAAGGCAATAAAAGCAGTGCCAACGTGAGGATCCCCAGTTGGCGAAGGTGCTATCCGTGTGCGTACAGTCATGAATTCCTCCAGCAGGCGATCAAGTATAACGCCTACCAGAGTTGAGAGCCCACGCTTACTTAGATAACGATGGCCTGTAAATCACCACCAGCAGCAAGAAATTCTCCAACCCATTTTGGCTTTCGGCCCCGACCAGTCCACATATTTTCTGAATTATTAGGATCCCGATACTTTGGCGCTACCTTACCCCGATTCGCGGTCGACCTTGAACCAATCAAGGACTTCATTTCGTCAGGTGTAAAACCATACTCAGCCACAATGGATTTGATTTTCTCTAACCCTTCTTTTCGAACTTGTGAACGACGCTTTTCAATTTCTTGAGCTGCTCTCGCACTAAGAACTTGTAATTCATTTAAACTTAAATGGTCCAATTGCATTAAAGGTATCCCTTAATCTGTAAAACAAAAAAATAAGAATTCGTTATTGAAAATTTATTCATTATTGAAACAAAAAATATAATTATATTTATAACCACATTATTAATAAGATTCAATAAAAGATAAACTTTCCGTAAACTACAAACATGCAAATTCCTAGTTACCGATTTTCTACAGCACCGATGATGGAGTGGACCGACAGGCATTGGCGTATGTTCGCGCGTTGCCTCACGAAACGAGCTCTACTGTTTACGGAAATGGTGACTGCCAAGGCACTAATTTATGGAGACGTTGAGCAGCTAACGCTTCATTCTCCAGAAGAATATCCTTTGGCCCTTCAAATTGGCGGTTCTAATCCGGAGGAGTTAGCCAAAGCCGTTACAAGCGTAAAAAATCTCGGGTTTTCTGAAATCAATTTAAATCTAGGGTGTCCCTCCGATCGGGTCAAAGCTGGCTGCTTTGGCGCAGCACTTATGGCTGAGCCCGAGCGAGTATCTGACTGCATCCAAGCAATGAAAATTGCTAGTGGGATAAATGGCCCGCAAGTTACGGCTAAAATTCGGCTGGGCATTAATGATCAGGATTTTCACGAAACACTACCGCAATTCCTGGAAATGCTTTCATCCACGAATATAAAACGGGTCTACATTCATGCGCGAATCGCAGTACTCGGTGGACTATCTCCAAAACAGAACCGAGAGGTTCCCCCGCTTAATTACGTAATTGTTCATCAAATGAAAAAAATATTTCCTCATATTCAAATTATTTTAAATGGTGGATTAAAAACTGTAAAAGCGTGCCGCTCAGAAACACAACAACTAGACGGTGCCATGATGGGCAGAGCCGCTTATCAAAATCCCCAAGAGTTATTAAAAGTTGATCCTGAGATTTTCGGTATCGCCCCACCTCACACCTCAGCGCGAGATGCCTTGATGGCCTATGAGCCCTATGTTGATAAAATGCTGAGCCAAGGGTTCCCGCTTAAGCATATTTCAAGACATTTAGTTGGCATGTATCATGAAGTTCCGGGAGCACGTCAATATAGGCGTATCCTAAGCGAGCGAGCTCATCTACCCAAGGCTGACTGGGGCGTGATTGAGACTGCACTTAAAGCTGTGTCAGAAGCTGAGATGAGATGAGATGA
>Ga0114995_10003808_pt1 | contig 10176 bp, 7 predicted proteins | sample ArcticOcean_MG_C_11_FD_87038 | JGI IMG/M metagenome (GOLD analysis project Ga0114995, IMG submission 87038) | Marine microbial communities from western Arctic Ocean - ArcticOcean_MG_CB2_154 | ecosystem: Environmental > Aquatic > Marine > Oceanic | place: Arctic Ocean: Canada Basin | collected... | reverse complement strand
TGTGAAAACATAAGAAAAAAAAACGTTTCTTGACATTTCCAAGGATAACAACATATTCGCACAACATGTGTGAAAAACAGACATAAATCTTCACATATTTGCAGAACAACTACTACATAAATCTTGTTTTTTTTGAGGAAAAAATACATAAAAAAATAAAAAAGGATTTAGTCCCTTTTTTATTTCGTAAAAATGTTATAAAATTGAAGTCTTTTTTTGATTTAAAGAATAAGTAACTAATACTTTAAAATGAGTAAAACTTATGACGATACTATAGACATTTCACTATTTATTAAACATAGTTGGGGAAAAGATGAATGTGAGATTTGTGAGGAAGAAAAAAAACACATCAATTGTTGCGATAGGTGTGGAACCGGAACATGTTTCGATTGCTGCTTGAGTTTTCCGCATCAATATGATACCTTGTTTGTTATATGCAACAATTGTAGTGCGGAAATTGAAAAAAAATTTAAACCGAATTTGTCAATTGATCTGGGAAAATTGAGATTACTGAAACAAAGAATAAAAAAAAACAAAACATATGCACGGAGAAAAAAGCAATCTTAATAATAAATAGGCGGAAGAGCATCTAAAAAGGAGAAGGTAGGTTGTTTTGCACCTTCTTTTGGATAAGGAATACCCTGGATGAGACTAATAATAAAAATAAAAAAATTATAAATTAAAATTTCGATACTTGTTATCAAAAAAGGGAACAGTAAAAACCCTAAACCAAGATAGATCTTTTGGTTTTTTGTTAGTACTATTAATTCGCTTTGTTTATTGTATAACAAATATAAAGTCACTATAAACACAACATAATAGATTAACCACAATATGACATTGACTTGATTCCATCCCAATAAGTTATTATTCATATGTTTAACTCGCGCTTGATCGGTGGAATATTGGTCACGTAATTTTGCACTTTCAACTTCAATCATTTCATTTTGCCATTTGACCATATTATACATATCATCTTTTGTTTTGTTAATATTATCAAACATTTTGGTCCAAACTGTACCCATTGTACTATATAATTAATAGTTATATTAATTATATGTTATATGAAATATATTATTCATTGCTTTAAAATAAGGAAGGGAGTAACGGATTTGCATCCGAATATTGTGGAGCATATAATGTATTCGAACAAGATTGTTTCATAGTAGTAAAACCACATTTCACACCGAATGATTGTTCTTCTCCTAAAATTTCGTTCTCAGGCATACTATTTGTAATGTTATTTGTTATATCGTCAAAATCGATATCGGGAATCTCCATATCAGTAGAATTATAAACAGAATCTAATGCCGCATTTACATCACTCTCTGTTTTTTTTTTGAGTTCATTTAAAGGATCATATGGTTTTACTATTTCTGGCGTATCATAGGAAGTTTTGTTACCAGGCATAAATTCAGGTAAAGTACTTAACGTGTCATTCGATTTAAATCCTTCCGTATTTCCCCCATCACCACCTGACAGTGAATCTTGTTGTGGTGATTTTGAAGAATTATTTGCAATACATTCCCCAGTTTCTTTTATCCATTGTGTATTCGGACCACAACATCCTTCTGCATAACATAATCCTAAATCTTTGAATAAATTATTATAATCGGCAGTTGCTGGGGTAGAACCTTGACTATCGGTTGTATTCGGAGGAGGTAAATTTAATTCATTGAAATTGATTTGACTTCGTGCTTGAATATTCACATACATATAAAATGCTGTAATCGTCCAAATTGCGAAATTAAATAAATGAGCAAGTGCAAACATCGTAAATACATTCGATGGGACGGGATCTTCAAAAAAATGATTGTATGCAACTACTAATAAAATATGAATAACAATACAGATTACCAGAACTAAAATAATTTTAGTATATTCGGCATTTCTCAGACGACTGGATTCGGTTAATAATGCCTTTCGTTTTTGTTCCATAACGGCTTGGTCAATATGTTCTTTTTTTAGATCAATTCTATCTTGTTCGGTTTTAATAATATCAATCATATCATTTTGTTCTGTAAGAACATTATCAGCAGAAGTATCTGCATTTTCATAACTTTTGGTAACATCACTTACCTTGTTTTGCAAATCTAGCACATATTTTGCAATTAAAGGTGCATTATTTACGTTCGGATAAGAATTTGACAAATCGGTTAAATAATTTTGTTGGACTTGAAAAACACCAGATAAATCAAATTTTCCATTATTAGACATTATATTACTAATCGTATATATTAGAAATATATAAATGTTTAAAAAAATGGATTAATCGCGCGCAAGGACAATTGCAAATACAAGTAGTGTAGTTACGCTAACTGTTCCTAAAGTAAATAATAATTTTGATGATAAATATAATTCGTTGTTATCCATAATCTGTTTTTTCAAAATTCGTACTCCAGTCTGATCACTGGATTGGATATGATTTGGTACATATAGTTGTTCTTTTTTTCCGATTTCTTCGCGTGTATTTTCATATTCTGGTATTAAAGTATTTAGTTCCTGATGTTTCTTATTAATAACTTGTTGCTTGTTTGCATAGAGCAATTCATTATTTAAATTTGTTCGAATACCATCACCTGTGTCATCGATCGCATCTGTATATTTTGAATCAGGTATGTTATCACTAAAATTTTCTACAAAAGTGCCATTTTTATTATAAGTGGTGTCTTTAAACAAAATATCTGCTGCTTCATTTAATTTTTTTATGTACGCTGAATTTCCACATAAACCCATGTCATCCGGACTTTGAATTTTCATTTTATTGTCTAAATTATAATTGGAATATTTAAATGTATCGGAATAATTTGAATTATTCAACACCGGTAATACATTATTTTTGATATTATCATTTAAACTTAAACACTCTTTGTTATTGCTATTTATATTAAATTGATAATTTCGTAAATTCAATGATGTCGTACCCTGATCTACTGGTTCGTTGGTGTTTTTTGGAGGAACCCGATTAAAAGTCGGAACGCTGTTTTGTGAATCAATTATGCATTTATTGGTACCATTTGAACTATATGAATAATAATAGGCACAATTCGTACTATTGTTGCATAATTCTTTACATTGAAGTTCATTTTTATTTACTGCTTTATTATAATATTGAACATCAATTGCGTTTGCATTTGGATAATATCCAGGATATACTTCATAGTCCTTTGCATAATTTAAACTTTTTTTTGTAAACTCTTTGCCCATTTCGTTCATAGGATAGGAAAAATTTTCATTTAATGATCCTTCAATTTGATATATTTTACCCATTCTGAAATCTGAATTCAATTTATACAAAGAAAAAGCAAATGGTGCTCCATTTGTAACTTCGCGTGCTGGACTATTTGACGAACCTGGTTCTATAATAGTATATTGAACATTAATTGGAGACATAACACCATAACTTAACCGATTTGAATCATTGTAATCGTATTTATTATCTAGAACAGCGCGCATAAACATTCTTATATTTTGATAAAAAATGCCTAATTGGTCATAATCCTTTACTACTAAGATATCGTTTTTAAATTCAACCATAGAATAACATAAAAATTGATTATTCAAAAAATCTTGTTCATTTTCGGAAACAAATGCACAATATAATATTAAAGGGAAATATTTGGGTACATGATAAAAAAATTCATTGGCATTTGTTGCTTTTTTGTAAGGTGAAGGTGAAGGTGAAGGTGAAGGTGAAGGTGAAGGTGAAGGTGAAGGTGAAGGACCATTTGCGGCCATTAAATTAGGAACAATATTTGATTGAAACATGGAAGAGCGAATATTTTCATTATTAAATGAAAGCGTCTCTTTCATCTCGGTCTTATTTTCTAAAGTGATGCGATTAAACAGTATTTCGAAAGACACATTATCTTGAACATTTCCAAAATAATATATTTGAATGCGTATGTATCGAAATTGTTCGTAGGGAAAAAATAGTTTCTCACTAGTAGTTTGGTTATTATTAACGTCAGAATTACCATTCATAAATTCACAGACAGCTTTGTCGCCTACCCAAATATAAAATAAACAGTTTTCAGCATTGCAATTTATGGTATAATTTCCCGCTTGTCCTAAAAAAAACCCATGCCAATCTACCGACACCATTTTATAAATAAGACTTGTTTTATTCAAACTTAGTTTGTTCGATGTGGCTGCTTGTAGATTACTAAAATCGTTTGAAATTCCAATTACGGAATTATCGGTTCCTCTATCTGTATGTTGTACCGATGATTTATATGCATAATTTCTTTGGTCAATATTCATTTTAGGTGCATTATTATATAATCCCGTCGGTATATCGTCATAATTAATTACAAATTCTAATCCTGATTTTTTGTTTGATTGAAAGAGAGCATGCTCACTTTCTCTAAATTTCCCAAGTCCTCGGGCTAAATTAATTTTCCAAGCATCGATTCCATTTTTATTTTTCATAGGAGACCACGCAGAAACAGCAGACAGTATATTTTGTCCAAAACGACCAATAGAATTCATAATTATTCCATTTGGATTATTGGAAAAATGATAATAACTATATGCGTTTAAATTTGGATCCAATTCTTCTTGTTCCTTTTTTTTTGTTTGAACAAATTTTTTATAGTTATCTACAAAATCGGATAAACGATCATGCGTGAATAATTTATTAGGTTCCATTTAATATTCTATTTATATTAAATGGATATTTATTATGAAAATAAAATTGTTTATAAATCCACGAAAATCACATAAATTAAATATATTGCAAAAATGATTAATATAGTATTGATTAAATTCACACTTTTTAATCTACGATTTTCCGGGGAAATATTTGTATCAGAATATTCTTGCAGTGTTTTCAATTGTTGATCTAAATGTTTTCGTTCTTTTTTTAATGTTTTATAATTGACATTTAATTGTTCTTCATTTTCATTAAATACTTTTACTGTTTTTGCATTATAATCACTCTGTTTTTCATATACATTTTCTATTTCGGTTAAGTCATCCATTAAATTTTTATAAGCATTTTGCAATTCACTAAAACTATCTCTCCCAACAAAATCACATGGTGGATCAACATTTTTGGCAGTATCTTCATTTTGACATCGTAAATATCTACCATAGTGATTTTGAAAGGAATTCAAATTATTTGACATTTTATTTTGCATTTCAAAAACATTGTTAGGATGTTCTAAACTATCCGTTTTAGGACTGGAAGAATATTCTACAAACATCAAAATTTCTTTACTTATTATAATAGTATATAAATATAATCGATCCAATAATTCCTGCTGATAAATTAATCGTTTTTAATACAGCATATTGGTATTTTAAATGCAAATTATTAAAACTGGCATTTGTTGTAATATGATTATTTCTTCGTTCAAACATTTCATTTGCTAAATTTTTGTTTTTACATAATTCGTATTGATAACATTGTTGATTTTTTCCGCCATTATCGCATTTTAACGTTTCATCTTCATATTTTTCTATCAATTCCGTGCAAATATTCTCATCAGGTAAGTCTTGTCTATTTGTAGAGTAATAAAAATTATACGGATCGTAACTTAATTCAAATGTATGATCTTTTTTTGAAATAGACATTCTATACAAATACTTGTTATAATAAGTATTCGTAAAATAAATTTACCACTAGACACATATACGATAATAATCACTTGTTAATGCTGTTACACTTTCCCTTTGAATATGACAAATATTTCCAGGTCGAAGACCGACTACTAAAGCTTGGGGGTCAAATCGAGATATTTCGGGTAATTGTGATTTACTATTGATTTGACGATTCTTCATAAATTCTTCCTCTTCTTTTGTGGTTAATATTCTCATGTTTGGTACTAATGTATGATCTAAAATATTGAATTGCAAACGATGAATATTATGAATAATTACAAATATACCGTCATGATCATATAAGTATTTGATTCGAGTTAAAATCGAATCGTTTGGTTCATCATCAATAATTACAACCAATGAATCCTTTTTTGTTAATACTTCTTCAATCACGAATAAATCCTCAATAATATTATCCAATACCTCCTTTTTGATTTGCTTTGTTGTTTGTTTAATATTAAAATAATATTTGATGTATATTTTACTATCAAGTTCTTCATTGTGAATTAACATGTCCAATTGTGAATTGGAGAACATGGAATCAATCTCATTCATACTGAAATTTTCATAATCTTCTACATTATATCCTTGACGTTTCAACTGTTCAAGGATAGTTTGTCTTGATTTATAAATACCTATAATACGAGAACTAATTGTTGACATTTTACTAAATATAACTCTATGATATATATTTAATTCATTTTATTAATATCAATTTTATCCTACTTTTTTGATAACCAAATTAGAAAAATCGGGTTCAGCATCTCTAGATTTTTCTTCTGGTGCCTTGGTTGTTTGTTTGACTATGCTATCTTTTACAACAATACTCGGTTGGTTAGTTAAATTATCATATGTAATTGGTTCGGTAGTCGTAGGTGCATCAGTCATAGAATTGTCACTTCCATTGCCATTAAAAAATTTAGGTGCAATAATAACAGTTGGTTGATTATTCGGAACACTCATTGCAGGTTGATTGTCGAACTGTGTATTCATTCCATTATTTGCGGTTGGTGCATATGATTGTGCTTGTGTTTCTGGGAAAATATCAAAAGGTAAAACTACATTGGTGGCCTCATTCTCAGACAATCCTCTATTATCTATTGCTGATACTGTCAAAAATTTGGGTCCAACATGACTAACTTTCCATGGTCTGGTGGGGTAATTGTCTTTACAATTTCGCATACAAACCCTTTCTCCAATATTATATCGTGATCCACCTCCCTCTTGGGGCGAATTTCCGGGAGGAGGATAATCAGGTGATCCCGGTGGATAGGGTGGCGTCATTGGATTGTATTCAGGACTGCTGTCTTCTTTATCGGTTGTATTCTCTGCGCTATCCGGTCCATATTCGGGACTACCGAGGGCATATTGTGGAGAACCCGGAGGATATGGCGGTGTTCCGGGGGCATATTGTGGAGAACCCGGAGGATATGGTGGTGTTCCCGGGGCATATGGAGGACTTCCTTGAGCATAAAATTCTTGTTCAGTCATTGCTCTTCCTAATATTGCCGAATAAGGAGGACTATTTCGATCATATGCCGGACTTCCAGGACTATTTGGATTATATACCGAACTTCCTGGACTATTGGGATTATATACAGGAGTATCTGGACTATTTGGCGTAAAATCATTTTCATCAGGAGTATTAATACGATCCCTTAATTTCTCTTTTAATAGTTGTTGAATACTTGTAATAAGTGATTCCGATGACTTGATTTTACCATTGGTAACCTTTTCGATATTGTTAGAATAAGACATATTCTCAATTTGATCAATATTATCTTCTGTTATAATACGCATTTGAATATTGACGGCTTGTAATTCTTGGACAAGTAGTTTAAATGAATAGGGGATACTAATCACACTGAAAGAACGACCAAATTGTGTTACATGTTCCAATCTCATATCTTCGTTTTCTAACGAACCTGCATATTTTAAAGGTCCGTCTGCCATTGGACTCATGAACAACTTTTTATTTGGATTATAAATAGATATCATACCACTATGATTACAAACTGCCAAGTAATATCTATCACCTCTGTCCATCATAGACTCTGTTAAAAAGTCGGTAATACCGTGGGAAATAAGTGTATCACGTTCCATTTCTCCTATACGCAAACCACCATCATTTGCACGCCCACCTACGGCTTGTTTTGTCAATTTTGTTCTTGGACCTTTTCTTCTCGAATTTACTTTGTCTTTTACCATATGTTTCAAACGCATATAATATGTGGGACCCATGAATATTTCACTTTCCATTTGTTTTCCGCTCATACCATCGTACAATATTTCATTTCCATTGGAATGAAATCCCTGTTTTGTCAAGATCTCACCGAAAACACCGATTTTCGAACCTTTATTATTAAATGCAGTGCAATCTCCAAAACCACCCATCATTGCACACGCTTTTCCTGTGATACATTCTACTAATTGTCCAATGGTCATACGTGTAGGAAGTGCATGAGGATTAATAATTAAGTCAGGACGAATACCATCCGCAGTAAAAGGCATATCTCGTTCTGGAACAACCATGCCAATCGTACCCTTTTGACCTGCACGTGACGCCATTTTGTCTCCAAGAGTTGGTATTCGTTGGTCAATAATTCGCACTTTGGCGATTCTTTTTCCTTCTTCGTCATCTGTAATAAATACGCGTTCCACCACACCCGTTTGACCTTTTTTGGGAAATTTAGAATCATCGCTATTTACCGCATCTTGATTGATCGCATTATCGCCTAATGGATAATTCACAACAACGCGACCAATAAGTGCCGTATCTTCTGTTACAATAGTACCGGTTTTTATCATTCCATTTTCATCTAATTGACTGTAATCAGAACCACTACGCGTTCCTACAACATTTGGGTTTTCTTGGATGTTTGTAAATTTAATATCAGTAACTGTATCCATATTTTTTGTTGATTCTTCATGAGATTCATAACAACTAATATAAGAAGTACGGAATAATCCACGTTTAATCGAAGCTTCATTTACCAAAATAGCATCTTCTACATTATAACCCGTAAAACATGCAATCGCCACAATAGCATTTTCACCATATGGATTTTCTTCGTGTGTGATATGGTCTAAATATCTAGATTTTACCAATGGCGTTTGACCATAATTTAATACAACAGCAGTTTTGTCCATACGAACTTGGTAATTTGTATGATACATAGAACATGCTTGCTTACTTTGTCCGCAAGAAAATGAATTACGTGTGGCGGGATTGTTTTCGGGAAAAATAATCATATTACACATCATACCAAACATAAGGGAATTATGGATTTCACAATGAGTGTATTTTGTATCGACAGAATCGCTACTCGTTTCTTCATATGAATCTGTGTCAAATGCAATCAATGCGTGCTCACTTTCACTATTGTCGATAAAGTCTAATATACCCTTGTTTTTCAAAAAACGATCGAGTTTTGCAGGATTTGTTTCATTTTCGACACCTTCATATAATTCGTGTAAATTGTATATTTTCATTTCACTTGGATCAAAATTGACGGATTCTCGCTTTTTATTAAATCCAGTAATCAATTCTTCCCATGAAAAATCATTGTCTTGTAATGTTTTCAACACTGTTTTTGATTGGTATGACATTTTCTTGGAATGTTCGTCTTTGTAAAAAATAGGACGGCACAATCGACCTGCATCTGTATAAACAAATATGGTATTTAATCGAATATCAAATGCAGCACTTGAATAAATTGGTAATAATGCATTTCTTCGATATAACCGGAATGTTTCTACACACTGTATCGGTTTATCGACCGCACCTACCATAAATCCGTTTATATATACTTTTGTAGATTTAGATAGTCCAAGAGGAACAAACTCTTCGATCAATTTCATAGCCCATTTTTCACGCAACCATGCAATCATAGGTTCCCTTGAAACACCTCGAGTAATATAGGTGGATATAGCCAAATGTTTATGCAATCCAATGCTTCCACCATCTGGGGTATCAATCGGATCAATAAATCCCCATTGAGAATTATGTAACACTCTTGGACCTACTAATTTTACACTGCTATCTAATGGAAGATTTGTTTTTCGTAAATGATTCATTGCTGAATTAAATGATAATCGATTCAAATCCTGAACTGCCCCCACTCGTTTTGTGTGGGTTTGTGACCCCCAATTTCCCTTATATGCCTTTTTGAATCCCTTTTCCAAATCTCTTTCACGGAAAACTTCTTTATAATTATTAGTAATTAAACCAAATAAATCGTTTTCATACATTTCTTGGTCGTAGTATAAGCGTTTTTCAAATTCCAAATTCACGTTTTTCAATTGAATATTCCAATATTCACGGAATAAATCGTACAAAAGAGATCCGACCAATTCGATTCGCTTGAATTTAAAATTGTCTCTGTCGGTAGGTTTTTCAATTCCTGAATAGACAGATAACAATCGAAAGACAATGTCTCCAAGAGCATATGCCTTGGCAATATAATTTGTTTCACCAATATGAGGCAAAAAATAATCATTTAATATTTCCAATGCATGAACAGTGCCCTTTCCTTTTGTCAATAATGCAATATACTTCAATGCAGTTTGTTG
>Ga0114995_10003790_pt1 | contig 10216 bp, 9 predicted proteins | sample ArcticOcean_MG_C_11_FD_87038 | JGI IMG/M metagenome (GOLD analysis project Ga0114995, IMG submission 87038) | Marine microbial communities from western Arctic Ocean - ArcticOcean_MG_CB2_154 | ecosystem: Environmental > Aquatic > Marine > Oceanic | place: Arctic Ocean: Canada Basin | collected... | reverse complement strand
CATATGAAGCATTTGAAAAAAGAGATAAAAATGATAAAAAATATTTAGGTAGAAGTGTTTTAAGCGCCATTAACTTAGTTAATACTAAAATTTCAAAAACACTAAGTGGTACAAATATTCATGATCAAACACGTATAGATACAACTTTAATTAACCTTGATGGTACAAAGCAAAAAAAAAATTTAGGTGCAAATGCTATTTTAGCAGTTTCTATGGCTGCCAAAAAACTCTCAGCAAAAATTAAGAATGTACCTTTATACAAAACATTTTTAGTAAAAAATAATTATAAATTACCTTATCCTCTAATGAATATTATAAATGGTGGGGCTCATGCGAATAACGGTTTAAGAATCCAAGAATTCATGATTAGACCAGATAAAGCCAAAAGTTTTTCTGAAGCCATGAGAATTTGTTTTGTTGTAATTAATAAATTAAAAGATTTAATTAAAGGCAAAGGCTTATCGACCTCCGTAGGTGATGAGGGAGGGTTTGCTCCAATGATTGATAGTAATGAAAAAGCTCTAGACTTGATTGTAGCAGCTATTAATAAATCTGGCTTTAAGAATGGTAAAGATGTTTCAATCTGTTTAGATATTGCTGCAAATGAACTATTTAAAAAGGGTAAATATTCGATTCATTCAAAAAAATTTATTTCTGTAGATCAATCAATTAAAAAGTATCAAAAAATAATAAATAAATATAAAATTAAATCTATCGAAGATCCATTTGGAGAAAATGATTGGGCATCATGGAGTAATTTAACTAACTCGTTAAAAAATGTACAAATTGTTGGTGATGATCTTTATGTTACTAATTTAGAAAGACTTAAAAAGGGTTTTTTAAATATTTCATCAAATTCAATATTAATTAAACTTAACCAAATTGGTACAGTCTCTGAAACACTCGAAGTTATTAAGTTTGCTCAGATTGTTGGTTATAAAACAATAATTTCTCATAGATCTGGTGATAGTGAAGATACTTTTATTGCTGACCTTGCTGTGGGTACAAACTCAAATCAAATTAAAACGGGCTCTTTAGCCAGATCTGAAAGAGTTGCAAAATATAATCAATTACTAAGGATTGAAGAGGAATTAGGAAAAAAAGCAAAAATGAATAAAATTTATTAATGTTAAATAAAATTAAAAAAAATTACTTTTTATTAGTTTCTACTTTTTTAATACTTTATTTTTTTTTTAATCTTCTTGAAGGAGAGAGAGGTCTTTTTTCTTATTTTATAAAAAAAGAGTACTTAATTAACCTGCAGAATGAAGAAGCTGATATGACAAGCAAAATTAAAGACCTTGAATTCAAAAATTCTTTGTTAAGTGACAAACTAGATCTAGATTATGTAGAGACATTAATTAGAGAAAAGTTTTTGTTTGGCAAAGAAGATGAGACCCTCTATATAATTAAGAAAAATGACAATTAGACATCCAGAAAAAGTTAACAAACCTATAAATCCAATTAAAAAAAAACCTGATTGGATCAGATCAAAACTTATTAATAGTAAAGAATTTTTTTTAACCAAAACAATTGTTAATAACAATAATTTAGTAACCGTTTGTCAGGAAGCTAACTGCCCAAATATTACAGAATGTTGGAGTAAGAGACATGCTACCTTTATGATCATGGGTGATACTTGCACCAGAGCATGTGCATTTTGTGATGTTAAAACTGGTAAACCAGGAAGATTGGACCCATCAGAAGCAGTTAAAATTGCTGATGCGGTTTTTAAACTCAACCTTAAACATGTTGTTATAACCTCAGTCGACAGAGATGATTTAGAAGATGGTGGATCAAAACATTTTTATGAAGTTATTAATCAAACTAGAAAAAAAAATCCAACTACATCTATTGAAGTTTTAACACCTGATTTTCTTAGAAAAGGTGAGGCTTATAAAAAAGTACTAGAAGCTAACCCAGATGTTTTTAATCACAACATTGAAACAGTGCCAAGACTTTATTTAAAGGTAAGACCTGGCTCTAGATATTTTTCATCTTTAGAACTTTTAAAAAATGCAAAACTTTTTAATAAAAACGTTTTTACTAAATCTGGTTTAATGGTTGGTTTAGGTGAAACAAAAGATGAAATTGTTCAAGTGATGGATGATTTAAAGGCAGCAGATGTTGACTTTCTAACTATTGGACAGTATTTACAGCCTTCTGTAAGACACCATCCGTTAGATCGCTATTATCATCCAAGTGAATTTAAAGAATTAGAAACTATTGCAAAATCAAAAGGTTTTTTATTAGTTTCTTCGACACCTTTAACTAGATCATCATATCATGCAGACGAAGATTTTGCACAATTACAGAAAAACAGATTTAATAATTAATGCCCAAAGCTTCAGTTAAGCGCTTAATGAAATGTGATAAGAATCAACTTATTGATTTAGTTTTAGATATAGAAAAATATCCATCTTTTGTACCATATTGTATTGATGCAAAAATATATGAAAAGAAAGAAACAAAAGATTTTATTAATATCATTGCAGATCTAACAATTGGTAAAGGGCTCTTCAAGGATACTTATAAAAGTGCTGTAAAATTAAATAAAAAAAAAAATTCTATTTATGTAACTAATATAGACGGTCCCCTTAAACATCTGGATAATAAGTGGACTTTTGAAGATCATAAAGAAGGAACAGAAATTTATTTCAACGTAGATTTTGAAATAAAAAATAAATTTCTTAATATTTTGATGACAACTTCTTTTCAATATGGATTAAACAAAATTGCTGATGCCTTTCAAGAAAGGGCAGATCAATTATTTAAGAGCTAATACAGTCTTTAAAACCTTATTAGTAGTAGCTTTTTGAATAAAAATTCTATTTTTATTTTTAAATAAATTTTTTTGAATAACAATTTTTTTTCCTATTTTAATACCAATATAAACCAATCCAACTGGTTTTAATTTTGTCCCACCATTGGGACCTGCAATGCCAGTAATGGATACTGATATATTTGCTTTACTAATTCTACTTAAATTTTTAACCATTGATAAACAACATTCATTACTAACTGCACCATACTTGTTGATAATTCCTCTTGGAACCTTGAGAATATCTATCTTTGTTTTATTTGAATAGGTAATTAACCCTAAATTAAATACTTTAGAAGAACCACTTATTGATGTTATTATGCTAGATAGCATTCCACCAGTACAGGATTCAGCAAATGAAATTTTAAGTTTTTTTTCTGTTAGTTTTTTAACAACCTTAATAGCTAAATTTTTCATTATAAGACATAGCTTTTAACAATCATGAAACAAACAACAGTAAGAACAACATAAAGCCCAGCACAAATGTCATCCATTATCACTCCAAAGCTATTTTTAAAGTTTTTATCAAAGAAGCTTACTGGAAAAGGCTTCATAATATCGAAATATCTAAATAATATAAAAAACAAAGCATAATAAATGATAGCTTCATTATTTTCTTTGGTTGTTCCGTGGGATATCTCATAGAGATAAATAGGTATAGATTGACCTAAAAACTCATCAATAACAATTTCTCTAGGGTCTTTATTTGTACTACCTTCAATATGTGATGAAACTGCGTAAAAAGAATAAATAAAAATAATTATTAATCCTATCAAAATAAAATTTGATGGGACATTAAGTGAATGAAATAAATAAAAAAGAAAAACAGTTGTAGCAAGTGATCCAATTGTGCCAGGCATAAGCTTTATTCTGCCAAGACCAAACATAGTTACAAATAATGAGTTAAAAGTTTTAATCATATTTAATTACTGAAGCGATTACCTCACAAGCTATAGCTTTTTCTTTGCCAATTACACCTAGTTTTTCAGTAGTTTTACCTTTTATATTAATTTGTGAAGAAGAAATCTTACAAATCTTTGCTATGCAATTTGTGATTTTTTTTTTATATTTCTGTATTTTAGGTCTTTGAGTAATAATATTTATATCTATATTATTAATCATAAAGTTTTTGATTTCTATTTTTTCAATAACCTTAGATAATAAAATAGTTGATCTAATATCTTTAAACTTTTTATTTTTATCTGAAAATTTTTCACCAATATCTCCCATTTTGCATGCACCAAGAATTGCATCTGTTACAGCATGTAAAACTGGATCACCATCAGAATGACCCAACGTACCAAGTGGAGAAGGTATTACAATTCCACCTAAGTAAAGTTTTTTATTAGGTACCAACTTATGTACATCAAAACCTAGACCATATTTAATTGTATTATTAGTTTTGATATCTGAATTTATTGTAATTTTGTTATTATTTATTTCACCTTTGATAATTTTTATTTTTTTACCAGTTTTCACAAATAAATTTGCATCATCAGTGACCTCAATACCCCTATTATTTTGAAGTGCATATATTTCTTTATAATTAAACGCCTGGGGCGTTTGTATTAAGTAAATGTTTTCTCTTTTTAAATTTGTAACTATATTTAAAGATTTTTGTTTAATCGTATCTGTTGTTTGAATAGCAGGTATAACACAATCATTTAATTTGAGCTCTTTATGCAATCTATCTAAAAGTTTTAAAGAAAAATTAGGCCTTGCTGCGTCGTGAATTAAAACATTCTTAATGTTGTAACTCTTAATTTTATGTAAAGCCCTGTATGCCGATTCTGCTCTAGTCTTTCCCCCTATAATAATCTTGATATTTTTAATCTTGAGTTTGTTAATATAAGATTTATGTTTTTTATTAATAACCAGAACAATTTTACTAAATTTATCATAACTTTTAGCCTTATCTATTGAGTGTAATATTAAAGGTTTATTTTTATATAGATGATATGGCTTAGGTATTTTAGAATTAAATCTTTTACTTTCTCCGCCAGCAAGTATTATAAAACAACTATTCATGATAAAAATATTTATTAATCTATTTATCTCATAATGATCGATTTTATCAAAAAAAATATTTTTATTGGATTGATATTTTTAATTACACTATCATTAGGTTTTGTAACTTTTTTAACCTTTATAGATAAAAGTTTTCTTAAATTAACAGATCAGAGCCTACAATTCCTTCTGACAGGAAATATAGCTTTATTGTTAGTACTTTTTTATATGATCTTTAGGGAGGTGAGTATTTCACTGAGAATTGATGTAGATGTTAGTGGCTCAAAAGCTAATATAAAATATATAACTTTTTTTGCTTTATTCACATTAATACCATCAATATTAATTTCTTTATTCTCTTTGTTTTTATTATCTTTTGCTCTCGATAAATATTTAGACAAAAAAATTACAACAGCAGTTAATAACTCTTATGAAATTGCAAAAAGTTATACCGAAGAAGCAAGAACCAAGACTCAATCTGAAATTATACTAATTGCGTTCGATTTAAACAAAAGTATTAATTTTTTAAAAACAAATACCAATCAATTTAAAAGCTTTCTGAATACTCAAAAATTAATAAGAAACATCGATGAAGTTCATATTATTGAATCTGATGGAACTCTTTATTTAACGACATTAAAAGATGCATCGTTATACAGTCCACCATTAGAAGAAGCCCTTGAAATGGTTTTAAATGACAAAAGACCACTTAAAATTCTCAATGCTTATAAAAATCAAACAGCATCAATTATGAAATTAGAAAATTTTGAAGGTAAGTATTTATATATAGCAAAATATTTAGATGAAAAAATTTCTCAATACCTATTAGAGTCTCAAGAGGCACTTAATTTCTATTATACAGTTTTAAATAAACAAACTGGAATTAAGATTTCTTTTGTCTTTATTTATCTTGTCATAGTCTCTCTACTATTATTTTTATCTATATCTATAGCTATAAGGTTTTCATCAAGGTTTTTTAGATCGATTAATAATTTGATAATTGCTTCTTCAAATATAGGTAAGGGTAATTTGAATACAAAAGTTCCAGAAATTAAAGCTGATAAAGATATAGAGCTTCTTAATAAAAACTTTAATTTAATGACAAATCAATTGAGAGTTCAACAAAAAAAATTAATTATCAATGAAAGACACGAAGCTTGGGAAAATTTAGCTAGAAAATTAGCTCATGAAATTAAAAATCCACTTACACCAATTCAATTAACTATAGATCGATTAAAAAGTAAGTACACCGATAAAATAGAAATTGAGCAAAAAGATGATTTTACTAAAAGTTTAAAAATTATAGGAAAACAAATAAAACAAATCGAAAATTTAGTAAATGAATTTTCTGATTTTGCAAGAATGCCCAAACCAATACTAAAAGATAATGACTTGGTACCCTTGATAAAAGAGAACATTAATTTTATAAAAGAATTAGATAGAAACATTTCAATTAATTTTAATGTTAATATGGATGAAGTAATTCTTAATTCAGATAATGAACAATTAAGTAGAGTTTTCTTCAATATGATTAAAAACTCCATTGAGAGTATTCAGGAAAAAAGATCAAATAATGTAAGTTTTAAAGGTAAAATTGACATTTTTTTAAATGTTACCATGTCTAATATTGATTTTATAATTATTGATAATGGTTTAGGTTTTGGAACTTTTAAGGATAATATAAAAGATCTTTTAAACCCATATTTTACAACGAAAGAAAAAGGTACAGGTTTAGGTTTGGCTATAGTTAATAAAATAATAAATGACCATAATGGATCAATTGAATTTATAACAATTGAAGATGGAGCTAAAATAATAATTAGATTTATAAAATGAGTAAAGAAATATTAATTATTGATGATAATGCTGATATAAGAAATATTATTAATGATCTGATTAATGATGCGGGATACAAAACAAGATTAGCGACCAATTATAGTCAAGCACTAAATGAAATTGATAAAAAACTTCCTGATGTTGCGATTATTGATGTTAAGTTAGATAAAGGTGATAACGATGGCTTAGAACTTCTTTCACACATAAAAACAAAAGATAAAAATATTCCAGTAATTATAATAACAGGTCATGCCAATGTTGAAATGGCAATCAAAGCTCTTAAAGTTGGAGCTTTTGAGTTTATTGAAAAACCATTTAATCAAGAAAGATTATTAAATTTTGTTCACCGCGCTGTTGAAAATATTAATTTAAAAAATGAAAATAAAGAATTTGAGAGTAAACTTTTTTATTCTTATGAACTAATTGGGGATAGTGAAAATATTAAAAATATAAAAAATCAAATAAGTAAATTTTCAATTTCTGACAGTAGAATTTTTATTACTGGTCCAACTGGTTCTGGCAAAGAATTAATTGCAAGAAAAATACATAAAGAATCTAAAAGACAGAAGAAACCCTTTATAGTTTTGAATGGTGCGTTATTAGATATAGAAAAATACGAACTCGAATTATTTGGAGAAGAGAAAAGTAATGGATCAATTTCATATGGAGCTTTTGAAAAATCTTCAGGAGGAATTCTTTTAATAGATGAAATCTCAGAAATTCCCCTTGATACACAATCTAAAATTTTACGTGTTTTAATAGATCAAAAATTTAAGAGAATTAATGGCAATAATGATATAAGTGTTGACGTCAGAATTATATGCTCATCAAGTAAAAATATTAAAAAAGAAATAGAAAATGGAAATTTTAGAGAAGATCTATATCATAGACTAAATGTATTTGAGATAAATATAGAGCCTCTTAAAAATAGAATTTCCGATGTACCTTTGTTGGTTGAATATTTTTCAGAAAAAGTTTCAAAAAATTACAATTTAAAGAAGATGAATATTGATACCAATAATAATTATCTACTTAATTATGATTGGCCAGGTAATGTCAGAGAGTTAAGAAATTTAATTGAAAGAATTGCAATACTTTCTCCTGATAGTTCTGATAAAATTTCAAATATAATTAAAGAATCTCTTAAAACTCCAGATATAGATGATAATGTAATAGAAAACTCTTTATTCATACCATTAAAAGAAGCTAGAGAAATTTTTGAAAAGGAGTATTTAACTACTCAATTAAAAAAATTTAATGGCAATATATCAAAAACTGCTGATTTTATTGGAATGGAAAGATCTGCCTTACATAGAAAATTAAAAGGCTTAGGTATTAAGGAATTAAACTAAATGAATATAATTATTTGTGGAGCAGGTAGAGTTGGTTTTACCATTGCTAAAATTTTAAGTGAACAAGGTCATTCTATAACAATAATTGATCAATCCAGTGAGGACATTCAAAAAATCGATGACACATTAGATGTGAAATCTATTGTTGGTAAAGCAACCTATCCATCAATTTTGGAAAAAGCAAATGCTTCTGATGCTGATATGATTATAGCAGTAACTCGTAATGATGAAATTAATATGCTTATATGTCAAATAGCATTTTCAATTTTTAATGTTCAGAAAAAAATTGCAAGAATAAGGTCTCAAGATTATTTAAATCCTAAATTTACAAAAGTATATAACAAAGAAAACTTACCAATCGATGTTATAATTTCTCCAGAAATTGAAATAGCTAGATCGTTACAAAGAAAACTAGAAGCTCCTGGAGCACTAGATAATGTTCCGTTTGCTGATAATAAAATCAGACTTATAGAAATTTTGATTAATGAAAAATGTCCTCTAAAAGATATTAAACTTAAAGAACTTACTAAAAAATTCCCTAAATTAGATTCAAATATAATGGGTGTTATCAGAGAAGATAAATTTATTATGTTAAAAAAAAATGATGTTATGCTTCAAAATGACAAGGCCTACGTTATAATTAATGCTTCTCAAATGAAGGACACGCTAACAGTATTTGGTCATAATGAGAAAATTTCTAATAAAATTTTAATTATTGGTGGTGGAAATATTGGTTTTCATCTAGCTAAGAATCTTGAAGAAAGCTTTGATTCTACAAGAGTAAAAATTATTGAAAAAAATAAAGAAAGAGCAGAACTTATTGCAAGTGAACTTAATAATACAATTGTAATTAATGGTGATGCGCTAGACGAGGAAATTTTGATTGAAGCAAATATTGATGAAGTGCAAACAGTATTAGCTCTCACGAATGATGATGAGAATAATTTAATGATAAGTGTATTAGTTGAAAAATTTGCAAAAGATAATGGTGAATTAAGTGACAAGAGAACAATGGCGCTAATTAATAAACCAAATTATTCCCTTCTTCAGTCTTCTCTAAAAATTGATGATTTTATTGATCCAAGAATGAATACAGTATCCAGTATATTGAAACACATTCACAAAGGCTCAATAGAAAACGCATACAGTATTTTAAATGGAGAATATGAAATTATTGAAGCAGAAATAATTGATACCTCTGTGTTGATTAATAAAGAATTAAAAAATTCAAACTTACCAGATGAAATACGTGTTGGGGCAATACTAAGAGAAGATAAGGTTATTATACCTAGGTCTAATTTTATATTTAAAAAAGAGGATATTGTTGTCTTATTAGCCAAAAAAGATTTCTTACATATGGTTGAAAATATGTTTCGTATAAGTTCGATTTAATTAAATGAACTATATTAAATTCGTTTATTTGAGTGTTTTTTGTGGAATAGTTTCAATTTTAGCATTTTTCAATATCATTTATTCATATTATTTAAATTTATACCTTAATTTAAATACTTATGTTTATACCTTTGTAGTATCCGCATTGTTAACTTTAATATTTTATATATCTAAAAATAACGATGAAAAGAAAACAACAATTTATGAAAAAATACTTACGATACTGCTTGGTTATTTTTTATTACCCATAATTATTGCGATACCCTTTTATTTTAGCATCTATAATTTAACTTTTGTTAATTCTTATTTTGAAGCCATATCTGGCTTTACATCTACAGGCTTTACTATCTTTAATAATATCAATCATATTGATCAAAGTTTAATCTTATGGAGATCTGCATCTCAGTGGGTTGGAGGTCTTTATTTTTTATTTTCAATTATACTTTTAATAGATATTTTTGATTATAGTTTTAAAAAATCTTTAACAAATTTTATTTCTTTCAATAAAGCAGAAACTTTAAAACAGTCTTTAAAAATTTTTTTATTATATTCATTAATAACACTAGGAATTTTTGTAATTTTAAATATTTTTGAAATTAGAATGTTTAATTCTTTAAATCTTGCAATGACCATTATTTCATCTGGTGGCTTTCTACCTTCAAATAATTTATCTAATATCTTAATAAATAATTCACAGATTATAATAATGTCATTGCTTATGTTGTTGTCTTTTTTTAGTATATTTTTGATTTATAATTTAATTTTTACAAAAAATCATAATTTAAATTTCTTTAATGAAGATGTTCAT
>Ga0114995_10003782_pt1 | contig 10228 bp, 11 predicted proteins | sample ArcticOcean_MG_C_11_FD_87038 | JGI IMG/M metagenome (GOLD analysis project Ga0114995, IMG submission 87038) | Marine microbial communities from western Arctic Ocean - ArcticOcean_MG_CB2_154 | ecosystem: Environmental > Aquatic > Marine > Oceanic | place: Arctic Ocean: Canada Basin | collected... | reverse complement strand
TGATCTTCTCCAACTTGATATGTATTGGTGATATTTGCTCCACTAGGGATCAAGGTGTGTTGAGGAAAATCTTTTATTATTGAAGAATCTATAAACTCCCTAATTAAAGATAAAGTTAATCTTCTATTTAAGAATTTATAAGTTAAATCAGCCTCACCCTTAGAATTAGTTTTATATGTAGTAAAAACTGTGTTAAGCAGTAACAAGTTACTATTTTTATTATTATTTATTAGTGTTACTTGAGATTTTTTTAATTCAGATATTTGGTCTAAAGTAAATTTCTCATCTACTTTTATGGCAGAATATCCTGCTATTATAGTATTAAAAAGAGGTATTCCAGCAAAATATGAAGCTCCTTTCTTTGCACTATTAGATACAATGGAAGAAATATTAGAATCTTTTGTCAATAGCAGTTCTGACAAAGTGGCTATTTTAGCAGTTAGAACATCTATATTTTCAAGAACAGCTCCGCCCTTCTTAAATGCAGAAGAAATAATTTTATTACCAATAATAACTAAATTCTTATCATCTTTGGAGTCAGCTAAAGCCTTAATGTTCGTGTAAGAATCTTCTTTTCCAACAAAAAGAACACCGTCTAAAACATTATTTGAAAAATTAAATCTAGTTTCTAATTCAGCTTCAACCAACGTCAGATCATAAGAAGAAGGCATAACAATAGAGGTCTTTCTAGTGCCATCAATAAAATCAAGCAATGCTGTTAAAACTGGGTCAGTTGCTCCAGAACTCATGGCCGTGATCGCAACACCTACTCCGCTTACAGCCCCCTTATATGATATACCAATAGAATTTCCTACTGTTCCTTTGTTTTTGGATGTTACTGCTATAGTTCCCGATACGTTAACTAAAGAAAAGTTTGCCTCTAAGTCTAAAGCTACTAAGGCAACTAATTTATCACCAATCTGAGTGGCTGTTTCATCCTTAATAATTGGCAATGAATATTTATTTAATTCAGAATCAATATAAAAATCTAATGATCCATCCAATAAAGCAGGACCAGTAATTGCTATTGATCCAGAAGCCGCAACACCAGCCCCAGCATCGTCTAGAGGTATGATTGAGATTTTAGGAATGATAGTCGAAATACTCAAAGTGTTAAATACGCCTCTTAGAATTTTAGATATATGAGAGTCAATGCCAAATAATGCGTTTATCTCTGATTTGGATGTGATCTCATTATAAGATCCACTAACAGCAGATCCAGAAGCGGTTTTTTGACCAATATAAAGCAAAGATCTATCTTCTACTGGACTGAATGAAGCACCTTCTCCTAGCGTTACATTTGTAAATGGGTTTCTGCTCATGTTTATTTATTTTTTATTTTTTTGTTAAAAAAAAGACAATCTTTGTCATCTCTGTAGGCTATTCTTAGAAAAGAATTTTTTATTTCACCATTGGAATCTAATTCTATTTTAACTGATTTACCAATTATATAACCTCCGCCGAGGTTTTTTGTTATTGTTGCTGTTTTGTTCATTTTTAATCAACGTTAATTATATTCCTATATATAATATATATTATATTATAAAAGCAAGTAAAAAAAATCAAGTAAAATTAACTTTTGTATTTAATCCGTTACTATTATTTGTATTTATCTGCTTTAAGGCAGTTCCCTCGACAAAAGATGACATAGCGGAGGATTCAATTTTTACAGTAGCTTTAAAGTCAAACTGCCTGATATATTCCTTACCTTTATTGCTAAAAAAATAAATATCATTAGTAGGAAGGGCTGCTTTGTAACATTCAGCCACTCCTTTATTGTTTATAATTGGAGAAACAAACCTATGGGCTGCTATTGATTTATAAATCATTGCAAATGAATTAATCGCTTTATCTGATGTAGATATGCCGCTTGAATCGCTATTATTCCTAGCATAAACATATATAGAAAATGATTGTATTCTATCGAAATTATCAATCCTTGTATGGTTTGAGGAGCTATCAACTGCTGTGGTAAAATTATTTATGGAGCAAGTAGCATTCTTTACTACTACAAATATTGCATTATTTACAGATGTATCAATTACTGTAAAATTTCCTTCTTTTAATCCATCAACAAAGTCTTTTTCAGAAGAAAAGCCAAAAATATTCGGTCTTACTAGGTAAAAACTGCCAGAAAAAACAGTTGAAATATCTGTAAATATTAGATCATACTTAAAAGTATTTTTATCTATTATTGTTACTAATTTTTGACCATTAAAATTAGTAGTATCTTCTTTATAAAACTTAATTTCCCCAGTTAAATTTCCTTTGAAAATTATATCATTCTTTTTTATTTCTTCTATTTCGTAATAGTTAGTATTATCAGCTTCTATTTTTATCTGCTCTCCTTTATGAAAATTATGACCAGTGGGAAAATTTGCATTAAAAGTATAAGAGTCGATAACTACACATTGAGATACGTATTCTTGCTTGATTCCTCCAATAGTAACAATATCACTAGGAGAGGCTAGTCCGTGGTTAGCCGAGATAGCAGTCACTTCCGCCCCTAATACAGAGATACTTTGAATATCAACTTTTGTCCCATAACCTGCATCAAGCTTAGGGATTTTGTCTTTCAACCTTAAAACTATATCATTTATTCTCATGTTATCTTAAATCCTTTTGCCTTTAATTGTATCGCAGAATAATTCCCTAGGTCTTGATGTATTTTATTTTCATAATTTTTCCCTGTTTCTTCAATTAAATACCTATCCTCCTCAAGATCCTCTGAATAATCAATTTTTGAGCCAAAAGCCATTAAATTCGTATATAATTCACTATCAATAGAATCAGCAAGAACCCCAGTATCCTCCAAAGGAACCTCGCCTTTTGCAGAGGCAGCCCTGCCATCATGTCTTATTCTACCAGATCTACTCCCAGATTTGATTTGATAAGTAAGATTTTGTGTCATTTCTTTCCCATTAAGGAGCAGAACCTCTTGCACAGATTGTTGTATAATTCTTTTGAAATTATTAAAATCATTAACAACGGCTGCCTTTGGTGTTATTTGTGTTACTTTTATTCTCATTCCTTACTTTGTAGAGCTGAATTAAGTTCCAATAACTTGTTATCCTCGTCAATGTTAACAATATTTAAAACCTCGTACTTTTTAGATCTATAGTCTATATAAATTTTTTCCAAAGAATCTATATCTGATCTATATATTATTTCAAATATATGGGTAACTTTAGAGTCTAATGTTAATCCAGCAGAATAATTGGCACTATTTTTCTTAGTCTCTATTTTAGCTCCTATTGTAGCTATAGTTTCATAAACAACCATAGAGCCGCCAGTTGAAGCTGGGACTGTCTTCTTTTTTTGTATAGATATGTATTTCTTTTTATAATCGCCTAAGCAGATATTGTTACAACTCATATTGCTGACAAAATTGAAACAGAAGATATTGACCTATAAGTAGAGTAAATTTTTTCTTTTATATTTGATTTAGTTGCACAATCCCCAACACTTCCTCTTATGATGCTAATAGCACTAAGAATAGCCATTTTATGCCCTGGTAAAGTGCTTAGAGAATTTATAGCAAAACCAGCTGTAAAATTTATCTCTATTATTTGCTTCTTATCATCAACACAAGGATAAACTTCTCCTTTATTTAAAAATATTGAACTATAAAAATTTGATATAGTTATATAGTATTTTGTATTAACAAGTGACTGTTTAGTTGATTCTAGCGTGTAAAATATATCAATTACTGATTGTAGTTTTGACTTTTTTAATTCTATAGGATTTTCACATAGAGGAAATTTATCTAAATAAAGCCTATAAGTTGTTATTATAAAAACTAATCCAAAATAGTCTTCTCCAAATTTAATCGCTGTTTTAATTTCATTTAAAAGCTCCGCTTCAAGACCCGTAGTCAAATCTCCTTCAATAGATAGAAATGTTTTAACTTCTTGAATAGAAACAGGAAGCTCAGTCGGCATGATTTTAGTAAGGGCTTTAATGCCATCGGACTCTAAGGTAGTTAGTGTTGTTATTGTCGCTAGGAATGCACTTACCTCAGATATAGGAACATAGGAAGAGGCACTAGATGTATTGTATATGGCTAATAGGCTATCATGCTCTGTGGTAGTCAAAGGTGTAGCTAGAGCTTCGAGCTTTGCTTCTAGGCTAGTTATAAAATCTATGTAGCTATTTGTTTGACCTTGAGATATATATTGCATTGTGTCATTTTTAAGATCCAGCTTGCGTTTGTATCTTTACTGAGCAGTCAGCAGGAGCATTGGCACTTAGTTTTAATCTAATATGAGTAGCACCCTTTAGATCAAAATACCTAAGAGAAACCTTAATATAGTCAGAATTAGTCACTCCGTCTATTTTTTTAAATTCAGCAACTAATGGAACTTTGAAAGAAGTTTTTTCAAAATCATCTCCATTGTAATATCCGATTGGAATATCTTGAAAAGAATCAGTACCCCCATAAAGCGTTATATCAATTCCTGTTAATTCTATTGGAAGCTCTATAGAAATAGGGAAATATTCTAATATACCCGAATAAGTAGTCCCAGTAGGTGAGCCAGTAAGAATCTCTGAGACAGTGTTTCCTGCTAAGAAATTAAATATTTTTGTTTCTACTGTCATTTTTTAATATTATTTTTTCTTCTTAATTTTCTTTGCTTCTTCTTTTAGTTTTAATTCTAAAGCTTCTTCAGCAATTAATCTTTCCAACTCTTTTTCTTCTAGCTCTGAATCAATATTAATTGACGGAATCTTCTCAAGATAACCTTTTTCTAATAATAAAGATAATTTATCACCAGAGCAATCAATTATGTCTTTTGGTATTTTTATTTTAGCTTCTGTACCAAGGTCTTTTACAATTTTTATAGCACCCATTTTCCATAAAGACCAAAATTCAGCATCTTTAATGACTTTTGCTTTAGCGTAACTTTCTAGTTTTTGAGATATTTTCATATAAAAAGATTTATACTCCCCCTAGTTTTACTTAGGGGGATATTAATTAACTAAGAAGCGTCAATTTTTTTTACTGAACCAGTCAATATAGCGGAAGCTGTAAGCGCGGCAGTATCAGAGCCAATTATAGAAAGTCTAATTTTCCAACCAGCTTGAACTTCATCATAATCAGATAAGTTCACGTTAACTGATCCGATAGCAGTAAGTTCTGGTGATACAAAACTTGTAACCTCAGCCAAAACACCAGCAGAATCAGTAACCTCTAATTTTAATTTAGCTTTACCAGTAGTAAAAGCAGAAACAAAAAGAGTAGCAGAGATACCTAGATACTCTCCTGCGTAACTAATATCAGAACCAGCCACTGTTGCATTCGCAGTAAATGCGTTTTGACCAACGGCTATTTTGTTCTCATATAATTCAGATATATTTCCTAACATTTTATTTTTATTTTAATTATTAATTATACTTTTAACTTAGCGATTCTTATAGCTTTTGGAGATTTTATCATTCCACCAGCATAAGTATCAAACATTAGTCTTTTGGTAGCATTGTTAGATTCTGAATTATCAGACTTAACATTAGCAATATGATCCATTAAGAACCTATTTTTTACATGAGTTTCCCATCTTACATAAGCTTCTTTCCAGCTGGCAATAAACACAGGATATTCAGCAGGAATATATTGACTAGCAATGATAATAGTTCCGTCTAAAGTCATAGCAACTCCGCTTTTAAGATCACCTATTGGCATGATAAAATGGTCATTAGAAGTTCCTTTAGATAAAAGTAACTTATAATAAGCAGCTTTATTCATAAGTGCAACCGCACCTTTTCCAGACTCATCATCAAAATCTTCTTTTAATCCAAAGAAATCATTGATAGAGAAGATACCAGAAGCAGCAGATTCAATAACATTAGAAGGGGCGCTTTTTAGTAAATTAGGCAAAATTCCTGCTACTTTATTTTCAGATACCACAGTCAAAACTGGTTCAACGGTAAATTTACCGTTATTAGGATTGATGTTTGTAATCTTAATTCCAAGAATATCAGAAGCAGTCTGTCTAGCAATAGAGCTAAATAATTGCTCTTTTGACATACTCCATAGTCTCATAGGGCTAAAATCTAATTGCTCTTGAGTGATACTAGATTCAGCGCGATAATGCTTTGCTTTTTCCTTTTTTAACCCAATATTATAAGTAAAGTTAGCACCAAATCCTTTTTCTGTGCTTGCATAATCTTTAACAGAATTGAACAGCATTACTGGAGCTTCATACTCTATAGATTTACCAGTGTTTACTGATTCAACTAAACCAGCAATAGGGCTATAATCAGCTATCTCTTTAGAGATTTTTCCCAAATATGGCTTAGGAGTTTCGACAGCATTATCCCCAGCTAAAGTTCTGCTTACACCAGATTTTTCAAGACTATCTTGTAGAACCTCAGAAGAATGACCGCTTAAATGACCAAATATACTCTTAGTAAAAGCCTCCATATCTGGACCTTCTTCTTTTTCTTCTTTTTTAGTGATAGCTAAAGATTCAATTTGCCCCGAAAGACTGATTTGCAAATCATCTAATTTCGTTTGAACAGAGTCTTCAATTCCTTTCTTTAAAGATTCTTCGTCGATAACTTTTATATCACTGATACTTTTTTCGATTGCAGTATTCTTTTCTGCAATGATAAGGTCATTAGCATTTATTGATTTAGCTAACTCCTCAACTTTTTTTGTAATTAATTCTATTGTCATTTTTATTTAGTTATAGTTTTATTTAATATGATTTGATCTATTGTTTTAATCACAGCCTCCTCCTGTTGTACTTTCAAAGCTTCACGCTTTTCTTCTCCTATATCATCACGAATAGAAGATTTTATAACAGATATCAGTTTCTTTGTTAGGTTACCAGAAAGCCCGATACTTTTAAAAACATCTTCAACATCCCTTATGTCATCAACCTTAGTATTGCTTAATGTTTTTTCAACAATCTTAGCTCCCGCATTTGCTCCTGCATATACAATAGATATTTCATTAAGAGTTGCTTTTGTAACAGTAACTATACCATCTTTATCAATAGTCTTTTCTAGCATTCTTCCACCGACAGATAGAGATGTTAGATTTCCTTCTTTAATATTTCTTTTTAAAAGTCCTTGCTCTAAGGATTCTTTATATAAAGATATTTTAACATAAATACCCTCATCGCTATCTGTTTTTTCTAATACTTTTCCAATAGAAAGACCCCAATTATTATGATCTAAATAAATATCAATAGTATCGGCAAAAGTTATCCCGCCTTTTTTTAATATTATACCGTCCTTATCCTCTCCATATTTATAAGCCCAACCAGAGAAAACGTAATCACCATTTTCTGATTGTTCGGTTTTTTCTATGGAAAAACTCTTTGTAAATTTCTCTTGCATAAATTATATTTTAAATATTATTTATATATATAAATAGATTGTTTTATTAAAGTCAACTATTTTTATTTTTAGTCTTAGTATCTTTTACTTGAACAGACGATAATAACTCTTCACCTTTAGGGATTGGTCCTCTTCCCATTATTTCTCTAATTTCAGTAGCGGTTACAGATCCTGTGTCCATTGTCCTTCTCGCCATATCAATAGTATCCCCCATTAAGGCTACGATACTACTTACATTATAAGATACTTTTTTATCCAAAGAATCTTTATATAAAGGCATTAACTCACTAGTAAGAAAATCAAAGAAGTTCTGACTTATTTGTTGGACTCTTCCATATAATGCTTTAATTCCAGCCTCATAGTTGCCAAAATTAGCTGCATCTGGGTTTATTAAAGCTTGCGGTATTCCTGCTGAATTATAAATAGCCATTGTGCAAGTTTTTTCCAATCTCTCGAAATCCATATCTTTCATAGCTGTTGTAAGCATCTTTATTTCAACAGGAACAGATGGAACTATGGTCTTTCCTGCGTTTTTTGCACCTGATATTTGTTTCGTTAAGCTTTTCTTTAATATTTCATGCTCTTCTAATGTTAAAGGCTCTTGGGGGGTTATTAGCATTGAAGGTCTAGCTCCGTTATCAACAAATGCGTAATTAAACAGAGTGGTTAATAAGTATGTCTCTATCTTGACTGCACACGAATTATACATACCGAATCCTTGAAAAAAGCTACCAGCCTTTGGTATGGGTCTTTTATAATTGATGATAAGTTGGTTTGGATTGGCTTTATTAGTGAAGTAGCCATTAGTCATTTTAAATATTTTATCTATATCTCCTGTGTATGTAAGGGTTATTTCTCCCATTGAGGACTCAACAGTTATTAATGAAGTAGGTATAACTTGAATATTAATAAATCCTTGCCCTGTTAATCTTTTTTCAACAATCGCATAAGTATCTCCTGTAACTATGTAGCTAATTAATGAATCACGGAAAAATTCTCTTCTGCTTTTTTGGTATTTATTTGGACGCTCTAAATCTTTTAATAATCCATGTTCTGGAAATTCCTTTTTGTTTTTATCTTTTACGATTGGCTCAATATCTAAAAAAGCATCAACTAGTTTGTCCGTAGCTGTTTGTAATGGAGCGACTGTTTCGTAAAACTCCATTAACCTATTAGTTGTAGGAGTTTTTAGTTTGTCCGCTTTGCATACCAAATCATTGAAGAAGTCATAAGCATTAATACTTGATGAATCTCCTGCAAAATTCTTCTTTGTTTCTTTTTTTGGTCTTTTAAAAAATCCCATTATGATTTATATATTTGATATATATTATATATTGCTTGCTAATAGTTTAAATGTCAACATCAGAAACTGCAATACAATAATCTTTAACCGTACTCATATAGTTTAAGAACTGAGATATTGAATCAACTATATCATCATTCTTCACTCCGCCAGGAAAATTTGTTAATTCATGAACCACATCTTTTGTGTAGTTTGCTTTTTTATCAAAAAAAACTTTACTATCATAAAAGTAGTCAGCACATGATTCCAACCTATACTCCTTATCTTTTTTAGGAAGGATTGGTACTATCATTTTTCTTCCTATTTTATTCTCTATCATATCAGTTAAAGCACTGCCGTTAGCCTTATCCTCTATTATTAATTTTTTAGGCTTATATTTTTTTACTAAATCTTCTGTTGCTTTTATAATAATAGGAAACTTTTTTTTTTCACGATACATATCTAGTAAATAGTAATGCCTAGTTCTAACTTTTCCTCTATTAAATTTATGAACTCCCCATACAGTTATAACTGTATAATCATTAGTCTCTTTAGCTTTTATAGCTAGATCAGCGGACAAATAAATATCGGTAATATCATCTGGGAGGTTTTCATAGTGGCAAATCCAATCTTCCTTAACTATGTTTCCACCTTTTATTTGTGGTGTTTGTTGAAATTGAGTATAAAAATTATAACTATCAATTTCTTTCATTCTTAATAAAGAAGCTGAACTTTTCTTTTTTTGCCAGATAGAAATATTATCATCATTAAGGGCTTTAACTCTTATTATCTTTACTGTATCTTTATAATTCTCCTCAAACCAACAGCAAAAATCCTCCGCATGAGTAAGTTGGGCTACAATTACAATAGGAGTAGTAAATTTATTAGACACATCATCGTCATTAAGTCTATTTGATAAAGTAGTTTTAAAATTTTCTATTACCTTATCTCTAGCTACTTTGCTTGTTGCATCTTGCAGTTTTATGCTGTCATCAATTACTAATGCTCCATCAAATTTATCCTCCATTGACCCTGCTCCCATTCCAGTCACAGCACCACCAATAGTTACTGCATAAAAATTACCTCTTTCTCTAGTTACCCATTGCTTTTTAGAATCTTGAGAAGGAATAATATTTACGTTAAATAATCTATTGAAATGTAATGTTTTTATAACTGCATCTCTTATTGAGGCAGAAACAGCCAGAACAAGATCGTCAGAATAAGAGGTATATATAAATTCAGAACTAGGCGAAATAGCAAAGCCCCAAGCACAAAAAAAAGAAGCTAACTCAGTCTTTCCAAACCTAGGTGGTATATTTATCATTAAGTATGGCTTCTCAGCTCTCCCAAACACCAAATCTTGAAAAGAATCTACAATATCATCGTGAAAATCCTTAAAAATAAAATGCTTTTTTGTTTTTATAAAGAAGAATATTCTTACAAATGCCTTAAAGTCATGTAATAATAAAAATCTAAGTGTCGAAATGTATTCGTCCCTAAATATATCCTCAATAATCTCATTATCTATTGTCGATTCATGTATCAAGTCATGTAACAATTCTAAAGTTTTTTCATCTACTCCTTCTGGTAAATTATTCACTT
>Ga0114995_10003781_pt1 | contig 10229 bp, 4 predicted proteins | sample ArcticOcean_MG_C_11_FD_87038 | JGI IMG/M metagenome (GOLD analysis project Ga0114995, IMG submission 87038) | Marine microbial communities from western Arctic Ocean - ArcticOcean_MG_CB2_154 | ecosystem: Environmental > Aquatic > Marine > Oceanic | place: Arctic Ocean: Canada Basin | collected... | reverse complement strand
GAATTCGAACAATGCAAAGGCTTCGAACTGACTCAAAAAGCGAGCAAAAGCGCGGAATAAGAGATTATCGTTCGAACGAAGAAGAAAACGATTTTCGTCTTCGGTCAACGGAAATCTCAACGAAGTTTCCAAAACGACGTGATGTTCAAAATTCCTGATCAAACAAGAAGAGAGAGAGAGAGAGAACGATGATGATTTATTCGCGCTCGATCACGCAGTGCACGAAAATAAAGAGAGCGTTTGTTCTTGTTACCTCGCTCGTGAATTGAGTGACCGTGAACGCGAGCTTGCGAGAGTTCTTAAAGTCCCTCATCCGATGATGTCTTTCTAGATTTTAAAAAGTGAGGAAATTCGAGTTCGACTGCGAAAGATGTAGATCGGCGCTTCTTCTCGAATATTTACGGAATCTTGGGAAAACAAAAAAAGGTCGCGGTTCTCTCTCGATTTTGAAAAGTGAGGAAATAAATACGAGTTCGAATGGAATGAAACGTAGTTCTCTCTTCTTCTCGAGTATTTACGTGCTCTCTTGGAAAAACAAAAAAAGGGTTGGTTCGCTCGCTCGCGCGTCGTCGAGACGTCGGTTGCGATTGTACGCGGACAATTGAATGCTATGAAAACAAACTTGAATGATTCTTTAGTAATACAACGGTTGTTCGGGCGTGATAGCTTCCACGCGATGGCTATGACCGATTGGTTTCGGGGCCGCGGCGATTGGCGTCGTCGTCGTCGCGAGCGAGGAGTCGTTGTCTCGTTCGTCTTTTTTATTGTTATTGATTTCGTTGACGTTTGATGCCAGCGCGAACTCGTTGTCCGAGCTAAAATGGTCTCCGTCGAGCCGGTTTCTTTCTCCTTCGTCGTCGTCGTCGAGCCAGGCCATGTTGAAAAAGTTTCTAACGACTTGCCATCCTTTCGCTTCTGAAGTAGTAGTAGCACTGTTTTCACGAGAGAGCGACGACGACGTCGTAGTCGTTGTTGTTGCTACCGTCGCTGCTGGAGATGAATTGGTAAATTGCTCATTCATCTTCTTTTTGTTCTTCAAGCCTTCGGCGACACTTCGTTTGAATTCGGGAGAGAGAACGACGGGTTGGCTCTGCGCCAAAGAAGTTGTGGTCTTCGCGGACGACGACTTTGGCGAAATCGCACTCGTGAATCTGTTTGCAACTTCTTGCATTTTTTCTATTCTCTCTTGCTTCATTCGTTCGCAAATCAATAGAATAGCTGATTCGTACACCATTGGAATATGATCCGTCATCATCCTCGTGCTTAAGGGAATATCCGTGAAAGCCGTGGGATGCTTCGACTGCGCGACCGGACGTTGACTCGAAAGTCTTCTGAGGTGAATCACTCGTCCTGGTTGAACAAGAAAATCACTTCCAGAATGATCTCGAAGTTCTAAACCGCACTGGTCGCCTAAATCATGCCAATTCTCTGTTTGGTCCTTCTTTTCTACATCGCCAGCGTTGGCGTCTTCATCAAAGTCTTCATCTATGTTATTACGATCTAAATAACTGGCATTTTTTTCAGCGCCACCATCACCTAAACTATTTCCACTAATGTTTTTATTTCTATTATTATTATCGTTATGATTGGAACTACTGTTGTTACCAGGAGCAGATTTTGACGCGTAATCATCCAGATTTTGCTCCAATTCGCTCTCGCTAATACTTGTACTTCTACTCGTCGTGTTCTGTAAGCCGTTGGCAACTTCACGAAACGCCCCACCGATAGATTTTAACATTGGCTGTGCTGGAGATGCCGAATTCAATCGTCTTAAAAGTCGCCGTATTGATGCGTAACATAGTCTTGGAATGACATCTTTTCCAGCAACGATTGAAGTCACGTACTCTTTACACTTTAACGATAAATCCAAAGTCACCACTGCCGGCGAGGCAAACGAAACGACCGAACAATTTTTCGTGACGGCTTCGATTGCACCTTCGCTGTTCGGTAATCCTTCAACGCCATTTTTAGCAGCGCTTATTACGTCGCTATCACCCGATCTTAAAAGCATAGCAACGCAGACTGCAACAGCAGCGCCCATGGAATGACCGGTGAGCAAAACTTTAAAATCCGGATTTTCATAACACGCTCTCGTCATTTGCGGTAACCTAGTGGATATTATTTGCCACGCCGACATGACGACACCGCTATGTGCAAAGCCACCAAGGAAAGGAACTGATGTGGAACATGCATCTGTAACTAAATCGGTCCCGTTGAACGTTCCACGGATGGCTAAAACGACGAGTTTCTCGTTTCTATCAATGGCTACATATGACGCGGGCGAGAATTGTAACGTTTCCCAGTCGGCGATTAAGATATCTTCGATATCAACGTTTGCGTGCTTTGCAGCAGTTTCGGTGATTTTATCGTGCAAAATATCGGGATCTTTTTCGTTTTGAATCTCAAAAAGTCTAGCCATTGTGGCGAATTTTTCCTTATTCGATGAGGTCGTTAGCAATGCAGAATAAATTCCATAAGCTGCTGACGCGTGTCGGAGCGCAGGCTTTAACTCTTCCATCGTTTCCAACGAAACTTCTGCGCTATTTTCGCTTTGATTATACCCGTCATCTTCATCATCTCCATACAAGTATTGCTTCGATGTCTTTTTCAATCGAGCTTCTGCTCGTTGTTCTTTATAAAGCATGATCCCGGCGATTGGATCAAATATTGTCATACCTTCAACACCTAACGGTTTCAACTCTTTCATGAGCATGGTTAACACTCTATTCATCGCTCGATTGCTTTCAATAAATTCCCACATAGTCGAAGGAATATTCACGCCGTATACTTTCTTAGAGTCTTGCTTTTTTCTAAAATTACTACTTTTCAATTTTACTGGAGTCGACGACGGCGTCGGCGGTGCTTGACTATCATAGTCCTCATCTTCTACATCTTTCGTCACCGCATTTGTTTGTCTACTTTTTCTCCTTCTTGTTGTTGTTGTATCTAATTCATCACTATCGTCCTCATCGTCTTCTTCTAAAGCGAGAAGGACATCTTCTGGAATTTCAGACGGATCTCTCGAATGCATATTCATCAATAAACTCGCGTCGTCGATCTTCTCCGGTAAAACTGGCAACGTCCGTCCTTTCTTATCTTTAGCCATGATCACATTCGATGGAGCTCGATAGAGAATTTTCAAACTTCCAGGTAATTTGTTATCATGCGTTCTCGCGATAACCGTTTCAATCGCCGCATTCTTACTTCTCTCCTCTCTCCCTTCTTCTGCGTTCGCTTCATCGAACGCGGTACTACTACTACTCACCCATTTCACCCCTTTCGGAGGAACGAAGCCTGATCCTAAATCATCGAACAAATAATCCTCTGGATTCTCTCCATACCGATCGTTCCCAATAAAATTCTTCTTTTTCTTCTCCTCCTCCTGCTCATCTTCATCATTAGCGGCAGTGCGCTCTAACAAACTCTTCTTCTTCTCTTCGTGGAATAATATTCTCATTTGTTCGAATTTCTTGATATTCTGTGCACATCCATCATCTTCATCTGTATCACAATCATTAATACTATCATCATCTTGGTCATTCGTGAATAATCTAGAGAATATAGATCGAAAATTACTATTACTATTACTATTATTACTATTATTCGTAGTGGTTATACCAGAGGCGGTCTCGAAGAATCTTCGAAAACTGAAATTCGGTGTAACCGATCTTTGTAGTTGTTGTTGTTGTAATCGATTACTATCGAAGTTCTGCTCTAGAGTCGCGTTCGATCTGTTTCGTTCTTCTTCTTCTTCTTCTTCTTCGAGGGTTTTTGTACGTGCGCTCATTGATGATTAGTGTGTTTATGCCCTTCCATTTTTGTTCGACAAATGAATGGAGGCACCTGGTTTGAAATTCGAACTATACAACTATTGCGCGAAGCGACGCGAGCCTACTGTTATTACATACTTCGCTGCTGCTACTGCTGCGAGAACTAAACTAATAAAAAGAAACGAGGCAGAGTACTATAAGATATCTCTGTTAGAACCTAAGTAAAAACCGATCATCATATCTTTGTTCGAAGGCGCTTTTGACACGTAAGCGAGAAGGAATTCGCATTCGATTGAATTTTTGATGTTTTCGAATTTTCGCGATATTTCGGTACAATAAACGTCTTTGGACTTTAAAGAAGTTTTCAAAAAGAGTTTCGTAGAAGGGAACTCGTTCGCGAACGTCAGTTTTGGAGAGAACTTTGTGTTTTTACTGGCACTCGTCGTTAAGTCTGAAGTGGTGAACTGATTCGTGAACTCGAGCGAATACCACTGCTTCTTGCTGTTCGAGTTGTGGCGGAGGCTGACGTTCGTTGAACGAACGGGAAACGATTCGTTCTTTTTGAAACCCGGTCTTTTCTCTCGCAAAGCGATCGTGATTTGCTTTTCCATACGCGAAAGGTTCACTCGAAAATTGTTCGATAGGTTTCCGTTCGTTTCCATCATCGCGCGATTGTTTACGCGGATTTTGATGTTTTCACAAATCTCTCGCTCGAATTTTAACGAATAGTTTGCCTTTTTTATTCCTAATCGGTCGATCTTCACAGCGAGTTGTTCATCAAAATCTAACTTTAACGGTTTACCGATTGGAATCGAGTGCAAAGGCGCAAAGTCGTTCGATATATTCACTTGTACACTTCCGCTTTTGCTTGAAGGAGTGACGCGTACTGTCGCGTATGTTTTCAATCGTTCCCGCTCCATTTTATTCACTTCTTCAGCAGTCACATCATCATCATCATCATTCTTCTTCATTTTGTTCTTCAAAAGTTTGAGACCAAAGCATTGCTCGACGTCGTCGACGACGCTTTTCGTCTTATTTTTCATAATCTTTGTCTGATTATTTAACAATACAAATTTCGACTTTTCTACGAAGCACTCTAATCTATCACTTAATTTCAAATTAAACGCGCAAGTTAAATCTCTCATCGAATCTGTACCAACGAACCTCGCTTTACACGTTACTCCTCGTCCACCACCATTGGAACAACCATTGGAAGTATTCGTTGAATGAAAATGTGGCGAGGGGGGAACACGTGTAACCGCCGCCGCCGCGGTAGAATTCCCAAAAACGTCCACGCAAATACTACATTCATTCAATTGATCAAATTTATTACTCGTCTTCGTCCTCTTATTACCATTCTCTTCTTCTTCTTTATCTTCATCGTCGTTCGTTTGCGATGACGATGATGATTGTCGGAAAAAAATAGGCCTCGTCGGTTTTCTCGTATTCCTAACGACCTTCAATAAGTTCATCGAAACCGGGTTTCTTCTCGAATATGCTTCGAGACGAAACATAGAAAAACTGCAACAAACTTTCACAATGCCGGACGATTCATTCGCTCTACTATCGTTATTTCTATCGACCGTAATAACTCTCTCCTTAACTTCTTCTTCTTCTTCTTCTTCTTCTTCAAAACACTTCATCAGTACGTCCGTTTCTTTAGTGCTCTTCAGTAAAACCGATGGGAACTGATTATGATAATCACTAAAGCGCTTAAGAAAACTACCGATCATATCACGAAACGAAGCGAACGAGGATTCCGCGAGCACGAAATGATCGCGCACGTGTTTCTGTTTTTAGAATCCATTTTCCATCGTCGCATGTTCGTCGTTCAAGCAGCGAGCGGCGAGTTTCCGCGCGATAGAAAAATGAACACCTAACAAAATAAGCGCTCACATTTCCCCACAACAATAAAAACTATACTTAAAGTAATAAACATGGATAAAGAGCAGAAAAAACTGTTAAAACGAACGCGAGCGCTGAAAAAGGAGCAACAGAGACGATTAGAGAGCAGCGCGACCGCGGTTTCGGCCTTATCCGGGTTCGCGAGTGGTTCCATGCGCCTCTTGCCGAGAAATGGACAAAAGCGCTTAGTCTCGAATTGGAGGAACGCAGAGATCTTACTATGCTCGTTTGTCGTGCTCGCTGCGATGAGAACGTTAGCGCTTTCGTTCAAAGAGAAGCGTTGCGGTCTTGCAGAGCATGCGTCAGTGTGCGATGATCAGGAGAAGAAGAAGAAGAAGAAGAAGAAGAAGAAGAAGAAGAAAGTCGTGTTCGTTTTAGCCTCCGTGGTATGTTTCTTGAAGAAGCCCCTGGAGAGCGTTGGGGCGTTCGTTTTAAGAGAGGTTTGTCGATCGGCGCTAGTGTTACTTGGGAAGATCGATGAAGACAGCGATGGTCGAGATGATGCAGATATGTTGACACCGCCGTTAACGCCGAGGAGTTTAAGTGTAAGGGCGAGCCGTACGAGCGTCGAAGACGAAGACGGCGGCGAGAATACTTCTACTACGGCTACTACTGCGACGCGTAATAGGACGACTGAAATTAAAACTACACCGAGTAAGTGTACGTGCAACAATTGTGGCCTAGAGCAAACTGATGTAACGAAGATTTTGAGATGTTCGAGATGTAGAAAGACGCAATATTGTTCGCAAACGTGCCAAAGAAGTGATTGGCAAGAGCATAAGTTGACGTGTAAGCCATCGGAAGAATTGTTGGAAAACACCGATTTAGCTAAGAAAGAGGTGAGAGAGATAGTATCCACGCAATGGGATGGGTCGTTCGAACAGACGACTAAATTGTTCCAAGCGGTTAAGAAAATGACGAATTTTGCAAAGAGGTGCGGAGACGCGAAAAGTAGCGGCGACGCTTTATTCATATCGCTCATTTTGTTTGCGAATGAAATCGATAGTTTTGCGGAAATTCGTCGCGAGGACGGGTGGCGCGACGTTTCGTTCGAGAAGCACTTGAAAACTTGCGAAGAAGCTGCGAGGATAGTAATGCGTGCGGATCTAGAAAGTACGTCGATTATGGAAGAAAACGATGAAAAGGACGAGGGAGGTAAGAAGAAAAAGTTCCGAGCGCGAGCAATTGCGCATTTAGCTCTAGGTACGTGCGCTTTAAGAGGTGAGAAGAGGAGCTCAAAAATTGCATTAGAACACTTTTACGATGCGAGAGAAGATGCCGTGAAGTGCAGATGCGCATTATTAGCCGCAGAAGCGTGTCGAAGGATTTGTTCTGCGCAGCTATCAACCGGTAATGTAAAATCGGCATTGATTGCGATTGAACAAGCGGTTGAATTCGCGAAACTGGACGCTAAAAATGAACAAACGACAAACTCGTATTATTTTCGCTTATTTCACGCAGATGTGCACGAAAACTTCGAAATATGTTGCTTGCTCGAATTTTTAAAAGCAACGCGTGAGTATTTCGGGAAGAACAACGTGTCACCGCGTGATACGACCGAGCAAGCTTATTATTTGAAACGAGATCCCGAATACGCAGAAAAGAGGAAAACGGCAAACACGAAATCAGTTCTAGTCGGCGAAGCACTTTTAAAACGAAAAGAGTTGCAAGAAAAACACGACAATACTACTACTAATAATAATCGAGTGAAAGCAACGGTGTGTTTAATACTTGCGGAAACGTATCGCGAGTTAGAGGATGAAAAAAACTATAAAAACTATAAGCAAACGCTTCTTTTGACGGAAGCTTTTGGGAAAGATGCTGATATTGTTTGCGCATACTGCGACGAGCAGATTGATATTGATTCAAATAATGATTGGCAAATGGAATACCGCACGTGTTTGAATAAATCTGCGCCGCACGTATTTCACGGAAAGTGCGTGCACGGTCTCAAAGCGCCATTTCGAGGCAAGCACGAAAAATGTGTATGTTGTTTTCACTGCGTCGAGAAGGAGAAAAATTTCGAGTTTTTAGAAGGTTCCGCTTCAGATAAAATAGATAAAAAAGAAGCATGACGCAAATAACGCACAGACCGAACGCAACGAATAAAGCTCAAACGCTCGCTCCATCAAATAAAAGGTGCGCATATATGCATATCGACATCGTATATATTCGCCGATGTGAACATTCATTTTTTAACGATCGCTTTATTTTTATTATATTGACTTTGACTCTCTAATATATTTTCTATTTTTAGTTCTTCAACTTCTCGAACGGGTTCGAGCGCCGGCGTCGAGCTTCGTAATGGTCGACTTGTAGCTATAACGCATAATATACCGAAAACTGGGTACAAGGCGCCTAACTCGTACGGTGCGAAACCGCGATTTTGCGGAGAAACGACTTCGAGAACGACTCAAAAAGCTTGTTTCGTTTCCGAAAGCTCTTCGCAAACACCTACTAGTACCACTAAAAAGGCTTCGTACGAGAAGAAGCCTTTGCAAAAATACCACCCGTTCGCACCACGAAACAGACCGAAACAGTTCACGACGAACAACGTCGGGAAGCGTTTTGGATTCACGAATAAAGCGAATAAAACTGAGACTTACAGAGGCTCGTCGCAAGTTACCTTTGGCGATCAGTTCGGACGAGACTCTTCCGCAAAGTGGAAGACGACGAACCAGGTTTACATGAAGTGCGCGTCTCGCTTACAAAACAAAAGCGGTATGGAAAATCAAGGCATTGCAAGTGATGTAGCTAGAAGACTGCATAACGAAATCTTACCGAAATTGCAATTGGAAACGACGTTTTAGTTTCATCGCGCGTACTTATTTCATATTAATAGACTCGTTTTGCCGATTTGCCCTTTGTTGCTCTCCCTGTTTTCGTGTAATCAAAGATCTTCAAAGCAAACAAACAGGCGACAAATCCAATTAATTAATTAATCGATATCAAATACAAAATCGAAATCGGAACATCGCGATATAAACGTCCTCTTCCTCTTCTTCTTCTTCTTCTTTACATATTCAAATTACTATTTATTAATCCTCTATGCTTGGATAATCTTAAAATAACTCAAACATGAAAAACAGTTGAAACGAAGCGTGATCGAGGGAACGAAATGGTGAAATCTGCATCATTTTCCCTCTTCTGCGTCATCGCAATCATCTTCTTCTCGAGTGTGATCAATAACACAGAAGCTTTAGTTAAGAACAAAGCGATCGTTTTGAGCGAAGAGAATAAACACGAAACAATCGATTCGTTCGGGTTCGAGAAAGATGGCCAAGGGAAGATGACGTTTTCGAAGGTGATTACGAGAATAGAGTTTGAGGACAAAAATAGTGTAAATAATGCGACGACTGCGAGTGAAAAAGAGGTACCGATTATTTATGTGAGTTTATGCGCGAGCGAAGAGACAAATGCGAATTTAAGGAGCGATGCTGAGAAGAGCGATGAGAGAGCGGAATGGTGTGAGATCGCCGTAAAAGCATACAACGAAAGTAAGGCGTGTCAATTTTTTGCAACCGATTCGGTCGCTTTCTTAGCGGATTCGTCGTTGTATTACGAGAAAGACTATGCTCCGTTAGTTATAACAGCGAAAGAAAAGAAGGTTTATGAAATCGCAATGTTTACTTGCGATACGAAAGGAGCTTCTATGATTACGATCGATTACAATTATGAAACAAAAAATGGAAATCATCACTTAGACACGGCTCGGGAACCAGTCGTTAATGTATATTTGTACATCTTGTTAACGTACGTCATGATTATGATGGTGCAATTTACGCATACGATGTCCATGTGCGCCATTTATAGAGGAGGTTCAGTCATGTCTATTTTGCATTATTGTATGTGGGCGCAGCAACTCATTCGGATGGTACATCTCGGCGTTTCTTTGAATCATTATCAATACATCGACCAGAACGGAATCGTAAATGGGGCTTATTTATATTCAACGATTTTATGTTCGAGTTTAAATCAAGAAACGTTTTGGACCGTTTTGCTCGTCATGAGCTGCGGTATTACAATCACTTCAAGCGATGCTACGAAAGTACAAAGATATTTCATCGCCGTATCGATGTTTTTTTTATTCGTGGTCAACGTCATGCTTCAAATAGACTTAGGATTCAGGGTCGTATGGTTTTTATATTCAACTACGTATACGTCGGTTATAACGATGACTTTGTATTGGAATTCGAAGACGATGCAAACGTTGAGAACTCAATTAGAGCTATTTCGCCGTTCCGGGGCTTCGGAAGACGAAATTAGAAGAGCGCCAGTGAAACTGAAGGAGCAAATGTATCGAATGTATTACGTCGCTTATATGAGTTTTGTTGGGTGCAAAATTTTGGTCGAAGTTTTCGCGAATTATTACGAAAGAACCGCAATTTGGATAAATACTTTTGCAAACGAATTTCTAGAGATGATTATTTGGTTTTATGTTCTCATAGTCTTTCGCCCGCGCGATAGAACGTATAACTCAACCTTTGAAGCGAACGAATTCGATCCGTTTGGAATCGGTGCATCTCTCAGAGCTGCCGAACTCGGCGTGCGACG
>Ga0114995_10003780_pt1 | contig 10231 bp, 6 predicted proteins | sample ArcticOcean_MG_C_11_FD_87038 | JGI IMG/M metagenome (GOLD analysis project Ga0114995, IMG submission 87038) | Marine microbial communities from western Arctic Ocean - ArcticOcean_MG_CB2_154 | ecosystem: Environmental > Aquatic > Marine > Oceanic | place: Arctic Ocean: Canada Basin | collected... | reverse complement strand
TACTATTATTATTATTATTCATACTCATGAGACGAGTACTACTACTACTACTACTACTACTACTACTACTACTACTCACTAGAAACATATCTTACTCGTCGTCGTAATAATGATAATGATAATGATAATGATAATTAATTCGCCAAGAAATAGCGGTCTCGTAGCGCGGTCTTCTTATTTAATATCTTGACCAAATTATGTAAACTTCGCCAAATCAATAAGCTGCAGCAGCTGCTGCTGCTGTCACTGATGCTGACGGCTGATGAGGGTCCAATCAGCTGCTGATGACTGCACAAAAAGAACAAAAACTTTTTATGTACCAGCATACTATCATCAGTGGAGATGTTTGAGAACGCGAAATCTGCTATTGAGTACTTAAGAGCGAACGAAACTGGTACGCGCAGCGTTTTATTCATAACACGTTCTCTCCCTCTCTGTCTCTCTCCATTTATTACGCGCGTGGTGTTTTACTGTACGTTTTCAAATTTTATGTACTCACTAATTCTCGTTGAGACTATGTTCACGTATGTTCATGTTTACGAAGTGACTTATTCTCACTCACTCACTCACTCACTCACTCACTCACTCACGTGTACATGTATCAACATATCAATATGAATAATATTATACATTATCTTAATTAATAATATACATCAACAATAAAGGAACTGGTATTTTCTTAAGAGCGAAGATCGAACCAATTAATACAGGCTTAACTTTCTTGGACCAACAGAACTCTTTGAAACATTCACAAATAATCGAATGTTGCGGATTAGGGGGGTCGGGAAAGACCGAGATGTTAATACAAATCGCAGTCGGTACGATATTGCCTAAGAAGTTACACGACATACCATTTAATGGCTCAGAACAAGCGTGCGTTTTATTAGATTTAGATGGGAAGTTCGATACTCTAAGGTTTCTCGAGGTCTTACAAGCGAGGATAAAGGAAACTTTACAAGTATACCATCGCGAACAGACGACGTTTAATCAACAAATGGTCGTTAATCAACAACAACAGCAAGAAAGTGATAATAATAATAATAATAATAATAATAATAATAATAATAATAATAATAATAATTTCCATTCCAGAGAGTCCATATTCGACGACTGTCATAACGTTTCGTTATCGAGATTTCGGTTAATCAGATGCTACTCTTCAATCGATTTGTTAAAGTGTTTGACGATTATGGAGAAGGATGAAGCGTTCATGAAGTTTCCAAAGTTATCCGAACGTTTCGGTGGACCACCGCAGACTCAAACGCAAATAAATGAGAACAACAACAACAACAATTACGCGAATGATACTAACGCAAATAATAATAATAATAATAATAATAATAATAACAAGAGACAAAGAAATCATAATGATAATGGCACAACAAATTATTTTAAAAAGGATGATAGTAGTACGCACACACCGGTTAGGTTAGTTCTCGTCGATAACGTTGCGGCGTTTTATTGGATCGACAGAGCTTCTCGTAGGGACAAATATGCTCCGTTCAATTTGCAGAACGTGCACTTCTCGGTCGGTCAGAAAATGCAAACAGTCGCTAGGAAAAGACGGATTACTTTTTTTTGTACGAAAACTACGACTAAACTCGACCCGATTGGTATGAAACATAAAGACGTTTTGCCGTTACCGTGGTCTAATTGTGTCACGCAAAGATTATTACTAGATAGAAGAGACAAAGATGGCATAATTCGATGGGATATACCAGAGCAACGTAACTCGTGTGGATATACAATCACCAAAGGAGGTCTCCGTGTAGTATAAAAAATCTAATACACTGTAGATATAGTAATGGTACCAGCACATAGAGATTTAGCAAAAATAGACACACACACACACAGAGAGAGAGAGAACATACAATATACAATACATATTGAGAGAAAAGATATCTATAAATACAATTTATTTTTTAATAGTGATATAAAATAGTTTAATACAACAAAGAATGAATAAATATATATTTATAGAAAGCCTGTTTTTGCGTGTGACATTTCTTTCAAGTTCTCTTTGCGAGAATCTTATTTTGCTAATAGTTTCGCGTCGCCGCTCATAGTGTTTCAAAAAACTGCTTTTTTAGAGTTGTGCGTTTTTTTTTTGTTTTACTGCGCTCAAAACCATTGTCCATCTAGCGGGCTACTCGGAGAGATATTATCGATTATTGAGTCATAAGAAGCTGCATGTGAAGCGAGCGTCTTAGGAAGATGATCTTTTCCCATCATCATTTCAACATTCATATGTAGATGTTCCTTGGCACGACGCATTTGTACAAGCTTCCCCAACAACAACTCTGCACCGTTTTGCGTTGCTGATGATGGAAGACTCTGCCTTTGCTTCTCATACTCATACTCTTCTTCTTCTTCTTCTTCTTCTTCTTCTTCAACATCATCGATTTCTTCCTCTTCATCATCTTCATATTCACTCTCTAACTCTTCCTCTTCCTCCTCATCGTCGTCATCGTAGACCATATCTTCATCCTCATCTTCAAAATCTCTTTGCACATATCCTCCTCTCTCCTCTTCTAGTACTCCTACGTCTACGTGGCCGTATTGAGAAACTTGAGATAATCGTCTCAAACTATTAATATTGTGGTGCCCGAGGTGTTCCCCTTTACCATTACAAGTGGCGTTATCCCTGGCATGATATTGTTGTTGTTGTTGATGATCATGTTCATGTTGTTGCTGTTGATTTGCTGATGAGTTGAAACGTTCCAAGATATTTCTCGAAAACAACTCGAGTTCGTTCGTGATCAACCACTGATCGTCTCCAAATGCAATTCTCAACTCGTTTGTTAACATAGGCTCATTGTAAAAAAAATCGTGTTGTAATCGCAGACGTGCGGCACAAATACAAGCCAAAGCAATCCTAGATGGTTTGACCGCAGACACCTCAGAATCCGAGATGATTGCGTGATACATTGCGTAGCTCATATCCTCGATCTTGTCTAAGACCACGGCTTCGTGCTCTTGATCGTTCCTCGTCAAAGCCAATAAAGTTTCAATGAAATGGCTCGGACGAACGACACCCATTGACCATTTCAACTCAACGCATACTGCAAGTTCCATCTTTCTTATGATATCAACAGAGTATATGTTCGATCCCAAATATCTCAACTTTGATAAACTCGGTACGAGCTCTTCGGTCTCTTCGTATTTCGCCGCGACTTGAATGCAACACAACGCGACGAGCTGTAAGGACGATTTTGGAACCATCACAGTAGACAACACGCGATCCTGTTAGAGAGAGAGAGAGAGAGAGAGAGAGAGAGAGAGAGAGGGAGAGTTAGTATTAATATAGATATACATATATATATATATATTAATTAAGAAGAAGAATATTTTTGTTGTTGATCATGATATATTCAAAAATAAATATCAAGCCCAGAGCGTCCTTTCGATTTTCAAAAAGAAACCCGCCCACAAAAATATCTTCGCGCAACACCATTTTCAAAAAAAAAATAAAAAATAAACAAATAATATGTTGATACGAACAAAACATACCATGTATTCAACGGCAACATCGGCAGTTGCCGGTCCAAATTGCGCTTCCGCGCAAACATCCAAGATCCACTCCACGAGAGGTATACGAAACTCCAAATGTCTCGCCACGTGCACGTCCAACACGAAACGCTCTTGAGCGCACTCTTTCAAACGTAAGTTTAACAAAACGTCTTCCCAGATCGTGATCTCTGACTCTGTGCTAAATTCTATCATCCGTGCTATTAAATCACGAACTGTTTTGTTATTACTTGTTTGTTGTTGTTGTTGTTGTTGTTGTTGTTGTTGTTGTTGTTGTTGTGATGTTCTTTTAGATGACGCCGTCGATATTTTTCTCGATGACACCGTAGTCATTTGTTGCTGTTTTTGTGTTTCGGCATCTTCTTCATCATCATCATCATCAGCGACAGTCGTTCGTTGTCTTCGTTCGTCTTCATCGATCAACAATTCTTCATCGCTTTCAGTGATGCAAGTGAATGGCTGAAAAGAATAATTATTATTATTCGTATGAGTCGTTTGGTGTTCATCTAAACAGAACAATTCATCTCCCGATTGCTCCGATGACACCGAAGCGCGCCTTTCCAACTTCGTTTTCAGTTCGTCCTTTTTGGACTCTTCGTCGTTCCGTTCCGTCCCAGGAGCGAGCTTGAACTCGTTCATCACGAGCTTCTCGTCGTCCGTGTAATCACTCAGAGCGAACATTAAACACTGTTACGTTTAAATAATCAATTAATAAAATAGTAATTCTTTTTGTCCCCGATCAGTTTTTGATCAATTATTGTTCGCAGTTAATACGTACTCGCGCGTTCGTAGTTCTTTCTTTCCCGCTCTCGATGATTTGTATTCGTGTCGAAGTGCGAGCCGAACCGATCGAGACGCGCGAATGAACGAAAAAAAACTAAGAACGTTCTAAAGCGTTCTTAAGTTTAAATCAGTTATAAAGAAATCGATATATAAATCAATAAGGTCCTAATCGATCGAAATCTGCGGATTGATTAAATAATCGATCTTCGCTGAGAGCTCTCACGCGAGCGCGTTAAGAAGTGCAGAATGAGTAAAAACTGTTTTTATTCTTTTCCCTGCTGATGTGCTTGCTGCGCTGCTCTCTCTCCCTTTTCTATCTCTTTTTTTAACATTTTTTCAGAATATTCGTGCGACGTTTCGGAGCCCGTACGTTTGCTACGAGCGATCAAAATAGTACAGAACTTTATTGCAACGATCACGAATGATTGTTATTGTTCGTTTTTGATCTCATTTCCGATCTTTATTCATGTAATCATGTTATTTAGTACGAGTAAGTTTGAACTTTCTCATGATTTCTTATTTTATATAAAACTGTCGAGATGGCAACACATTTACTGATTACTTTTGTATGCGCACGAGTTCTCTGTTATATATAGTAAAGTGAATTTTATCAAAAGAAACAGTAGATGCACTACGATATACATCTCCTATTAATTCCATTCGTTCATTAAAGAAAATATAATCGTTTAATGATGTATGTAATCATCGGATATCCGCTCGACTTCTCTCGCTCGCGATAGGAAAGATACCGCAAAATAAAACATCAGCAGTCATAGCACGCCGCAAATAAAATCAGTACCACATACCGTACGTGTGATTTGTATTTTATATTTTATTCGTGCGTGATTAATCGTTTGCAAAGAAAAGATCGCGTGAAGAACGATAAACAAAAAAAGAACGAGTCATTACCGCGCGTTCTTCACGATAAAAAATTCACGCAAGAAGCGAATCTATAAAGCGAAACGAACCGAAGCGAACGAAAACGGCTTTAAGTAGTTCGAAGCATTGTTTGCCTTTTTGTTATTAAATAAAAAATGTGACCTGGCATTTTTTTCCATCATCAGCTTTTTTGTATTCTTTTCTTTTTTGACCAGCCCGACCTGGCCTGATGCCGACCCTACATATGTATACCCCTGCATAGAGACATAAAAAAACAAGGCAAGAGCACACAAAATAGAGCGACTAAAAACGTAGAAACTTTAACTATTTGAGTGTTGATTAATAAAATGCGCAGAATCATCGGCGCAACACCGGCCGATGGTGAGCAATTACTGCCCAGTATAAGTAGTAGTAATAGTAGTAGAAGGATGATGATGATGAGTAACAATAACAATAGAGAAGAAAAAATAATAACAAAATCGAAGTTCGCCCAAATGGCCGCGGTAAAAAAGTTCTCTAATAATAATAAACGAGGAGGAGGAGGAGGAGGATGTTGTTCGAAACCGACTCAGACGCAATCGCAAATGAATGAATTTGCTCCTTACACGCCAGAGCATAATCCAATTCAGGAAGAAGAAGAAGAGAATAAGATAAGTGTTGATAATATTATTAATCATCATAACAACATCGAAGGAGAGGAGGAAATTGTAGATGATGGTGGTGAAAAATCAGACGACGACGAAGCAATGGTAGTGAAGAAGATTGAAGAAGGAAACGATGATGATGACGATCTTTCTGATAACGAATCATTGGACTCTTCTTCTACTAAATCAAGTAGTAGTAGTCGTAGTCGTAGTCGAGTAGAAGTCGTTGTCAATATCGACGAAGCCGCTGCTAACGCCGCTAATGCCACTGCCGATGACGACGACGACGATAGTTCAGATGATGATGATGATAATGAAAATGACAAAAACAATGTAGAAAAAGATGTCGAGTCTGGATTACAACAACAACAACGACGGCGACGAAGAATTTCTAATAACGGCGGCGAATCCGAATCGGAAAAACGAATAATAAATAATACGGACAAAACGAAAAAGAAAGACTTTGAAGCGAACGAAAGACAACCTTTGTTGAGCAAAGAAAACGATATGAATTATGATAACGACGGCAACGACGATGACAACAACGAAAAGAATCAGAAGAAGAAAAAGTCTTCCTCCACCACAGGAGGTTTAGCAAAAACGTGTAAAGCAATTGGCGCTTTTAGTGCTCTGACTATGACAACTGCCGTTTGTTTTGTCGGATATCAACTTTATCCAGTCGTTAACGATGATTTATCTCTCGCGAACATTTCGGAACACTTGCAATCGTACTTATTAGTTGATTTGCCCAATGGGAATTTCAAGCCACAGTTACCTGATGAGAGCGATTTGCTCCCGATCGATGCGGATGGAAACTTTATTTTACCAGGTGGAGGCAATGAAACTGCGTCGTCTTCAATCTTACCAACACCTCATTCGAAGGTATCATCATCACCATCATCATCTGTTTCTTCTGATGCTGATTTAGACAATGATGAAGAAGTTTTGGACGAAAAAGTGTTGAACATGGGAGAGTTTGTCGAAGCCGATATCGGTGAAAAGGAAGATTCGTTTTCATCTACGAAGAAGGTTGCGGAGAAGAAGAGCTCCTTCTCGAGCTTCTTAAAATCTAAATCAAAAGAACAAGAAGAAGAAAAAGAAGAAGAATTTGTACGAGCTGATGAGGCTGCTACTGCCAATAGTGGTGATATTGTCGATGATGTTGTTGATACCGAGGAAGAACAGACACCAATTTTTATGGGCGGGGAAGACGAAGAAGAGAAAACCAAAGAGGCCGCCGATACGGAGAAAGAAGATGTCGAAGAAACAGTAGATTCAAACGTCGATGATGATGATGATGATGATAAAGAAAGTTCTTCATCATCATCTATAGCATCGTCAGATTCTTCGAACTATTCCGGGAAGGAGCTTGAAAAGGGGTCTATTTCTTCTGGATACGCTCGATCGAAAGAGCGTTACGCTGAAGCCGTAAAGTATTTCAAAGCTGGAAAAATGACTACGGCTGGTAAATCTTACGATCTTGGTCCATCTGAAACGCCACATGCAGATGACGAAGATGGCGATTCAGCAGAAGAAGTAGTAGTAGTAGATAGTAGCGACGATGACAAAAAGCCCGAAATTATCTCAGTCGGGAAGACTGTGGACAAGTCAAAAGATCCAATTTATTCAGCGCTAGAAACTGCCGACGATTTAGAAAATGGTAAAGAAGAAGAAGAACAAGAGGAAGAAGAAGAAGTATTAAAAAAAGAAGAAAAAGCGGGTGAAAGGCGAGAAGGCGGTGCGGATGACATGCCTTCTCTTGAAGCAATTTCTACTTCCACGGCAGAAAAGCGCTTGAGTGAAGATGTTCTTAACGCAAAGGAGGCTGAAAAGAGAGTTTCTGAATCTGCTTCATCAGACTCATCTACATCATTTGCTGATGTTGATCAATTGACGACGAAGGCGCAACCGCCGATTGTCGTCACCAAAGCATGCGAGACATCTGCCGATGAAACCTCTCTAGGACTTTATAGACAGTCAACACTCTATGCGATGAAAATTCTGGAGGAGTAAAGCCTCTTGGATGTATTCCAAAATCAAAGTCTTGTCAAGGATGCTTCTTATCGGACACGCCGGCTGCTTCGCAAGTAGCTTCTTTAGTGCAATGCGCGAGCGTCGTTTGTGACTTCCACGACGTTAGAGGTTGTGCGATGTTTGCTAATCCCTCCTCGTTATTATCTTCTTCAGCAACGTTAAATTAATTACTAGTATCATTATTATTTATACAATATACAATAGAGTACCAACAGAATTATTATAATACATCATTTATTATTATACATAACGTAAGTATCTTTCTACGGATGAATTTCAAGTTTCACTCCAGCGCACGGCCAATCTCGAATCGTTTTAAATACTTCTATAGCTAAATCAAAAGAGTGGTGTTTCAAAACAGCTGGTATTTCGTCAAAGTAATGATACGGTACGGCTTGTCCAATATCACGTCTCTTGTAAGGACTAAAACCGTATAAGTGCACTTCTTCACAAATTTGCGAGGCTAAAATCACCGCGTACGCTCCAGACATTGCTTTCCCGGTTTTACTCGTGCCCATCTTTTGCGCCGTCAAATGAGATAACAATTCCCAGGATCGTTGCGCATGAACGACTAGCTCTGGCGACCATATTTTTAATCCTTTGTTTGTCCTTTGTCGCATAAGTCTCGCATATAAATGCTTCCTCGCATAGTTTGATGTCACTTCAAAGACCATGAGCGTAGAGTTTCTCTTTGAAGCGTGTTTTGCGCCTCGGCCATTTTTTAAAACCACTTTTGGCTTTAATTCTTCATCAGATTCGCTATCTGATTCCGACAAGTTTTGTTGCTCAGACGACGTCGTCGTCGTTCCTTCTTCTGTATCATCTTCTTCGCTATATTCGCCATCGCCTCTGACAAAACGTTTTGTGTGTTGTTGGTTAATCAAATCAAACGTCGTCTTATAGCCGACATCTTTCTCAAATCCATCTATTGGAGCGTAATTTACTCTCCATACCGCTTCGTTAGCATCGATTTCTTTCCCATACCCTTTGCCTAAAATTGCTCCTGAATTTCCTACAATCGCGCAAGAGCTAAAGCTAAATTCGTTTTCATCCTCATCCTCTCTTGGCAATTGTTCTACCAAATCGCCCCTAAAATCTAAGACAATTTCCTCATCCTCCGAAGTCGCTACTCGTTTGGACATTTCATCTTGCCAACTGTTACCAGTTTTTCTATTATTTAATACATCAATGTTCGCTCGACCTTCGCTATTATCTGCATTACTACCGCCGGGCTCTACTCTCTCTCCAAACCTATCGATCTTTATCACTCGAACTCCGGGCTCGAACATCGATCTGTGCATGATTAAACTCCTTGTTTTCGGTTTATTTCTCGTTTTCTTCGGGTCATAATACCTCCCAGCTACTCTAATGAACAAAGGGTCATCCACGCTTTCTAACCTTCGCCAAACTTTCAGTTCTCGTTGGTCTAAGCCTTGCGAAACGCATCTCCCGTTTCCTCTGATTTCAAACGTCCCTTTCGCTCTTTTCAATAAATTGTTTTCTTCGCCGTCTCCTTTATTACTATTCTGTCTATTATTACTATTATTATTATTATTATTATTACGAGTTCTTTTGTTAGGCGGTGTCCTCATTCGCTCAATCGCTTCTTTCACTTCCATTCGCAAGAGTTTGTCCTGTTCTGCTCTTCCAATTTTCATCGATTCAATATCATCTTTAACTACAGGAGGGGGAGGAGTATTATTGTTCTTAATATCAGAGATAATAACTCTTGCGACGATGGTAGTTTCCTGTTCGTCATCATCATCATCATCATCAGCAGCAGCAGATGGTAATATCGATACTGAAGACCGTTTATTCACTTCTTTTTCTTCCTCTGCACGAGCGATATTACCCTTCACGATCGTGGTAGCCCTGTCCCTTTTCTTATCATTCACGTTATTAATAGCAGCGTTCCCTTTACTAGCACTACTGCTACTGCTACTGCTACTGCCGCTGCCGAGGTTTGGCGTAAAAGTTTTAGTTCTCGCTTCGTTCGTCTCATCATCGAAAGCTCGTTCGACTCTTCGTATGCCGTTGAAGAAGAACGAAATCAGGATCACTAAGAATACGAGTATTTTAATTACTCTGTGGCAGTATCTCTCGCTGATGTTCTCGTTCTTGTTCTTGTTCTGCAGCAGCTTTTGTTTTCGCTGCGCGTGCATGATTTTAGTACGAGGCCGCTCCTTGTTGACGATGTCTGATGTTAAAAATGAACTACTCGTACGTCGAGTATACGTGCGTAAAGTTCGAAGTACAAAAACAGGGGCTAAAGCACTGTCATGAATGAGCCAATCACATCCATAGGCAGCAGCATCAGCAGGCACGATACAACAACAGCCACCAGCACACAACTTTGAACTTTC
>Ga0114995_10003779_pt1 | contig 10231 bp, 10 predicted proteins | sample ArcticOcean_MG_C_11_FD_87038 | JGI IMG/M metagenome (GOLD analysis project Ga0114995, IMG submission 87038) | Marine microbial communities from western Arctic Ocean - ArcticOcean_MG_CB2_154 | ecosystem: Environmental > Aquatic > Marine > Oceanic | place: Arctic Ocean: Canada Basin | collected... | reverse complement strand
GAACTATATGTCTTACGATGCCATGGCCTTAGGTAACCATGAATTCGACAATCCAATTTCTGTTTTACGCCAACAACATGATTGGGCTCGTTTTCCATTCTTATCAGCTAACATTTTAGACAAAGGCACAGGCATGCCTCTATTTAAAAGCCACGAAATGTTTGATTTAGATGGCCTTAAGGTCGCTGTAGTAGGTTTTACAACAGAAGATACCGTACGCATAGGCAACCCTGAATTCTTAGGCGGCTTAGAGATTCGCTCTCCCGTTGAAGTGGCAAAAGAAATCGTGCCCGAATTGGCCGCGAATAGCGATTTAGTGGTTGCCGTTACTCACATGGGGCATTACCGCTTTGGTCAAAACCGTGGCAACGCTCCTGGTGACGTGACTCTAGCTAAAGCAGTAGACGGGTTAGATGTAATTGTGGGTGGCCATAGTCAAACTGCAACTTTTAGCCCAGACGTACAAAATAACACTTTGATTATACAAGCCAAAGAATGGGGGAAATACGTTGGTCGTATAGACTTACAAGTACGTAATGGTGAAATCTCTGTAATTAACTACAAGTTGATTCCAGTTAACTTGAAGAAGAAAGTGGTTATAGACGGCGAAAGTGTACGTGTCTTTATAGATAAAGAAATCGCTGCTGATGAAACCCTTAAATCCATGCTTGAGCCTTATCAGAACCAAGGCCAAGAGCAATTAATGCAGGTTGTCGGTAACGCTGATGAAATATTTGTAGGCGCACGTGAACAAGTTCGTACCATCGAAACGAACCTTGGCAACTTAATTGCTCTAGCACAAATGGCCCGTGTACAGGCCGATGTAGGCATTATGAACTCTGGTGGCATCCGTGCCGACATGCCAGCTGGCGACATCACCTATAAGGATGTACTTACGGTTCAGCCTTTTGCTAATACCGTGGCCTACGTTGATTTAACTGGCGCTGAACTCATGCCTTACCTAGAAGTGGCGGCTAACAAAGAAGCTGGCAGCGGCGCCTTTGCACAGTTTGCAGGTGTGGAGATCACTATGGACGGGAACAGCATTACGAGTGCTACTGTTGCGGGAAAATCTGTTGAAACAAACAAAAACTACCGCTTAGCGATTAACGCTTATATGGCTTCTGGTGGTGACGGTTACCCTCGCTTGTCTGACCATGCTAACTTTGTTAACTCTGGTTTTGTAGACGCAGAAGTTCTTAAAGATTACATCTCTAGCCATAGCCCATTGAAAGCGGCAGACTTTGCAGCAACAGGCGACGTTACTCGTAACTAATAGGTTGTAATCACAAGGCTTGGCAACACGCCTTTGATATGACAGCATAAGGCCTGCCTCTTAATTGAAGCAGGCCTTTTTTATGTGCAGCATATTAACGCTAACTACATAAAAGCTAACTAATTACTAGGCTTCTGCGTTTAACAGCCAACCATCAAGCACTTGCTTCAATTTGTCTAACTGCTCTGTATGTTTAGCTTGATTCTTAATCAACTTATTGATGTTCTGCAACTTCCAACGAATGGCTGGCAGATCCGCTACACTGGGATAATCAAATAATGTCCAATCGGGATGCCCACCCTTGAAAGACATTAGAAATGCATGATCTCTTTTCGTGAAATGTTTCTGTAGCGCCATTAACATCTCAGGCCTCACAGCCACTAAATTTTCAAGCTCAACGCTTTCAAAAGTCATACCGTCAAATTCGGCGTTGAATTTCTCACTAAGCGGCTGCCAATTCGGTGTCATCACTTTATTAATAGGCCGAGGATGACTTAATGTGTACGTTAAAAAGCCAACTAAAATCTCTCTCGAAATCCCCTCATTCTCAAGTAACATACGCACATCAAACAAATCGCGAGGATGCTGACGATCCATTGCTGCACACAATTTTCAACCATACAGATCAGGGAGACTGACCACCTGAATCTCAGCGTATCCAAATTCGTTTTCTACGGACTCTTGAACCGGCATAATCTCTGGCTGATGCAATGTACCTCTCGCGACAGGCGAAACTTCAATTTTAATTATTGCGCCTGGGCTTGATACCACTAACCTCAGCTCATCGACTTTATTGTCCTGAAATACCGCTCGGGTATTTGGTTGAGTATTGATGGTGTCAGTAATGCGCTGCAATGCAGCTCTGACATTCATCAAAGCTTCATTTCTGGGTTCAAGCGGAAGATAGCACAGATCGATATCCACTGATAAGCGAGGGAAATCTCTCACAAATAAATTGATGGCTGTACCACCTTTAAGAGCAAAAACAGGCTCTGTTGCAACAACCGGTAGCATTCTTATAAGCAACGAAACCTGTTTGTAGTATGAGCTATCTTTATTCATTGTTTTGCTCAACTTTTTTGATGCTCAACTTTTTGATACTAAATAAGTCTGGTACCGTGATTTGATAACGCTCATCAAAACGTCCGTTTTCTACAACCTGACGCTTTCCTGCACCCAAGTTAATGCATGTTTCATCAACACGTTTGGCCCATTGGTGATCGTAGTAATGACTCAGAAATAAAAACACTCGATTGGTTTGAACTGATCTGCTGCGCTCAAGAATTGCTTGTACTTTCCTTGGGCTAAGATTAACTAAACCCTGAAATAATTCAGCGACATGCTCAAATGAAATCTGCTTACCAATCGCATCGACCACTTCATAAGCCGCAAGTTCAGGACAACTGACGGTGAGTTCTTTACCTTTGACCGTAATTGTTTTTAAGTCTTTCTCTGGGATCAACTGAAGCTTGTGATTTCCGCAATAAAACCAATTTTGATAGGAAAACTCTCGGAACCATTTTGGTAAAGACGGCTTATGTTTTACGCCGATCCACACCTGCTCTTTGTTTAACTGTAAATAGTGACTCAGCCCTTGGTGAGCTAAGCTGCTCAACCCGGCCAAGTGAATGGGAAAGTGTAATTGAACATATAATGCTTGAATGGCATCAGCCCAACTAGGCTTAATCTCACCTTGCGCATCAGGGCGAAAATAAACGCCTGAAGATAGCTTCGTTAGCCAGCCACTCTGAGCGTACTTTTGCGCTAAAGAATAGCTCACGCCGTTTTCAGTCAGCCATTGCTGTATAACCAACCCGCCTGGGGAAGTATGTGTAAGCAGCCAGTTTATTTTAGATGACATTCTAACACCTAAAGTATGAATATTTTAGTTAGTATAAACTATATAGTTTACTACAGTATGCAATTTAACACTTTTAGTATTAATATATAAATTATAGTAAACCAATAAAGGATTTCTTGGAGAGCGCTGCCTGATACGCTCCCAGTTTAATAGACACTCCAATTGGTGATCCCCTCCGCGAAAGCTGTACACCGAGTTAAGCGACATTTAGTTGCTCAAATTGAGTAGGACTTGAGTATCCTATCGCACTATGTCGACGAGTTAAATTGTAATTAGCCTCGATATATACAAATATTGCTTGGCGCATTTCTTCTCGACTCCTTAGTGGCTCGGCATGGGCGGTTTCAACTGCTAAGTTTTCATTCCTAATAAAAACTCAACGATTTGAGGTGTAATGGTACTCCTAGAAATAAGGTCACCCACCATTGAGTAACAAAGGTTGTAATCACAAGGCTTGGCAACACGCCTTTGATATGACAGCATAAGGCCTGCCTCTTAATTGACGCAGGCCTTTTTTATGTGCAGGAAGTACAGTATGTCGCAGTGGTAAGGATGCCAAACAGCGGCGAATATGGAATATTCATGTCAGCCTATCCAGAAGAACAAATTTTAGACGCTCTTAATCACTACCTTGCAGAGTTTCCTTTACCTGACGAACTTTGGGTTTTTGCCTATGGTTCTTTAATGTGGAACCCTGAAATGCAGGTGGTTGAAAGTCATCAAGGAAAAGTCCACGGTTGGCAGAGGGGTTTCAATTTATTATCTACAGTACACCGAGGCACTCAAGAGTTGCCAGGCTTAGTTTTATCGCTACGGGATGGAGGCTATTGTGAGGGGCTTACATTTCGTATTGCCCAAGCATCTAAGCAGGAAGATTTTAAGAACCTTTGGTTACGAGAAATGGCTACTCTATTTTATCGGCCCCATGTGTGCCAAGTGGCCACTGATACTGGAATCATCAATGCTATTACCTTTGTGGCAGACCAAAAACACGAGCAATACGTAGACTTTGACACGGCTCAATGTGCCAGCATGATAAGCCAAGCCCGCGGTGGCCGTGGTAGTAATATGGATTATTTCAAAAACACTTCTGCGCACTTAAAAAAACTTAACATCCATGACCCATTATTTAACAACATAAGTTTGCACTGGGCCAGCTAACGCTTTATTTTAGGAGGTGCTTTTTCTAACTGGTATATAGATTCCCCAACATCTTCTAATTGTTCTTGTAACAGCGCTTGAGCATCGTAGATACCACGGTTGTAATAAAACGGCCCCATGGTTTCAGTAATAAAATCCAGTAAAAACTGGGCTTCAAAACTGCCTAGCTCCCGGTCTAGTTCAGTATCGCAATAAACCTGTAAACGCCCGACTAAATCCGACTTTTCTTCATCGTTAAATTTAATGCTCATTAAATGGGTCCCGTTTTTCTGCAATATTGATGAAGTAAATTAACCGCCCGCTGCAAACCCATACGCAGTTCATCATTTAGTGGCATAAGGAACATTGTCTGTTAACATAAAGGTATAGGTTTTATTCTCTATCTATTATATGGTGAAAAATGACATGACCCACTCTATTCTATTATATGACTACCCGAAATCTTCTGCTGCTTATCGAGTTCGAATCGCACTAAACTTAAAAGCCATTACTTATCAAAAATTTAACGTTAACTTAATACAAAAAGAACATACCAGCGACTTTTATATAGCTACAAATCCACAAGGCCTTGTGCCAAGTTTAGCCGTGGGAGACCAAATCATCACACAGTCTATGGCTATAATCGAATGGCTAGAAGAAACCTACCCTCAGCAGCCTCTGCTACCGCTGGCACCCATGAAAAAGGCCCAGTTGCGCGCGCAAGCCTATACGATTGCCTGCGATACCCACCCACTAAACAACTTGAGAGTGCTCAACTACTTAGTAGGTAACATGGGGCAAAATGACGTAGAGAAAATGGCTTGGTATCACCATTGGATAAACCTTTCCTTTATTGCTATAGAGGCCTACTTGAGTGCAGAAGAGGAAAACAACCAAGCTAATTTACTAGATGTACTACTAGTGCCTCAGGTATTTAACGCCAACCGATTTAAGCTTGATATGACGCTTTTCCCCTTTATTAACCAACGCGTTATTTGGTGCAACCAACAAGACGCATTTATACAGGCTCACCCTGATAGTTGCACTTAACGAGGTTTTGACGAGAATGGGTTTTGCCACTCTTCACCACTAGACGGTTTGGAAGGTACCCAACGAGCCAATATCAAAGAAATAGTAGCCATAATAGCGCCCAATATAAATACCCATGAAGGTGACACTAGCCACAAGAGCCCCATTAACGCAGGCAACACTACCGCGGCTATATGATTAATGGTAAACGAAACCCCTGCCGTAGACGCCATATCGGCAGGGTCTGCAATTTTTTGAAGATATGTTTTCTGGGCAATAGCCATGGCAAATAGCACGTGATCTAACATATATAAAGCCACTGCCAATGGTGCCCACTCCACAACACTGTAGGCCAAAAACACTAATATCAAGCCTGTATATTCTAGCGTTAATGCTCGTTTCTCGCCCCACTTAGCAACTAAACCACCAATTTTTGGCGCTAACCACATACTCAGCAAGCCATTCGCTAAAAACATTAACGCCACTTCATCGGCACCAAAATCAAATTTCTCAACCATCATTAATGCTGCAAACACTACAAAAATTTGCCGGCGGCCACCGCCCATAAAAACCAACGCGTAATAAAGGCTATACCGCTTGCGTAATACTAACTTTTTAGTTTGTGGAACCTTAGATTCATAATGAGGAAACATCACTAACGCAACCAGGGCAATAACCACGGTCACACTGCCGCCAAACGCATATACCCAGGCCACTGGTAGTTCAAATACCTGTAGCGCCATCCACACCCAGCCATACGCCAGTAAAGAAGACCCTGCACCAATAGACATTAAACGCCCTAATTGAACCGGTGCTTCCTCTTTACTAAACCACTGCAAAGCTAAGGATTGTTTAATAGTTTCGTAATAGTGGAAGCCCACAGACATCAGCATAGTCGTTACTAACAGCCCACTAAAACTGGGTAACCACCCAGTTAGAGCCGTGCCTATGCCAAGCATTAATAAAGACCATATTGCTAAGCGTTGTTCCGTAATTACTATCAGTAAAAACACCACACCAAACGCTAAAAATCCGGGCACTTCTCGCCAAGATTGCAATACCCCAATATGAGCACCGTTTAGGCCACCTTGCTCTATGGCAAAATTATTGAACAAAGCCATCCACACACCAAAACTAAAGGGCATGGCAAAGGTCATCAATTTAAGCAGACCGGTTTGACTACGTAACTTGCCTAAGTTGAACGGAGAAAGATTCATTGTCTATACTACCTAGTGGTAAAGAACAGCGAGTATAGCTTATAGCTATTCATTTAATCATCGCTTTAGGTCTCTTTCTAAGAAGACCAATTGTAAACCGCTAGTATGCCCACATATACTCGGTTGAGCCTAAATTTTATGAGCACTACATGACCTCAGATAACAAAGCAACTTCAGATAATGCGACCTCAGATAACAATGCGACCTCAGATAACAAAGCCACTTCAGAAAAAGTAACTACTTCAGACAACACTAAAAAAACACACACCAATAAACAAGACTTACGTTTATTGATGAGACTATTACCCTTTATTGCGCCTTACAAGAAGATGGTACTGGGCGCCGCTCTAGCTTTAATCATTACTGCCGGTGTATCGCTTGCTATGGGACAAGGTATTCGCCTTCTCGTGGATCAAGGATTTAACTCCAGTAATCCACACCTACTAAACCAAGCTATGTTAATACTGGCCGTTATAACCTTTCTTATGGCCGCAGGTACGTTTACGCGTTTTTATTTGGTGTCTTGGCTGGGTGAGAGAGTAAGTAACGATGTGCGTTTAGCAGTTTTTAACCACCTACTAACCCTTGATCCTTATTATTTTGAGGTCAATCGTAGTGGTGAAATCAATGCTCGCCTCACTACTGACACTACGTTATTGCAATCTATAATTGGCTCTTCCATATCCATGGCGTTACGGAACAGCCTCACCTTTGTGGGTGGTTTAGTAATGATGCTCATTACCAACCCAAAATTGGCGCTCATTGTACTGGCCAGCGTACCCTTAGTGATATTTCCAATGATCCTTTATGGTCGCCGGATACGTAAACTGTCCCGCCTAAGCCAAGATAGGGTAGCCGACATAGGCACTTATGCTGGCGAAATTGTACAGAACATTAAAATTGTTCAAAGTTTTACTCGTGAAGCAGAAGAAACGAAAGCCTTTGGTAAAGAAGTAGAAAAAGCCTTTAACGTGGCTAAAAAACGTATATTACAGCGCTCTATTCTCATTGTTGTGGCTATGACCTTGGTGTTTACGGGTCTTTCAAGCATGATATGGGTTGGTGCTCAAGACGTAGCAAGCGGCCTTATTACTTCGGGTGAACTTGCAGCATTTATATTTTATGCTCTCATGGTAGCCATGGCAGTGGCTACCATATCGGAAGTGTATGGCGAGTTACAGCGTGCCGCAGGTGCCACAGAACGTCTGCTAGAGCTGCTATCAGAAGTAGCTGATATAAGCGCCCCAGAAGCAGCCACGCCCCTACCCAATGGTCCTTTGGCACTGTCCTTTGACAACGTAAGTTTTAACTACCCTTCTCGTCCAGACCAAGCCGCCTTAAAGAACATTTCGTTTAATGTGGTGGCCGGCGAGACTGTGGCTATAGTTGGGCCTTCTGGTGCAGGAAAAAGTACGCTGTTTGAACTATTACAACGTTTCTATGACCCCAAAAGTGGTGACATTAAGGTGGCTGGCCTCAATATTAAACAACTAAAACCGCAAGACCTCCGTAGCCATTTAGGTTTAGTTCCCCAGCAGCCTACGTTATTTAGTGCTGACGTTACCCATAACATTCGTTATGGTGATCCTAGTGCCTCTCAAGAAAAAGTAGAACAAGCTGCTCAAAAAGCCTATGCCGATGAGTTTATTGCTAAATTACCAGAGGGCTTCGCGAGTTATTTAGGTGAGCAAGGTGTGCGCCTTTCGGGTGGCCAAAAGCAGCGCATTGCTATTGCCCGCGCCATGCTCAAAGATCCTTCCATCTTGTTGCTAGACGAAGCCACCAGTGCCTTAGACGCAAACAGTGAACACAAAGTACAAGCTGCGCTACAAGAGTTAATGCACGGCCGCACAACGCTTATTATTGCCCACCGATTAGCTACGGTAATGCATGCTGACCGTATTATGCTATTTAATGAAGGTAAGTTAGAAGCCCAGGGAACCCATGAGGAACTCATTTCTTCCTCTGATCTGTACAAGCGCTTAAGCCAATTACAGTTTAATCATTGAGGTAAATCATGGTCACCAGTACGCGCCCAACTCTTGCCGCATTCGACACTCTTTTGCGAGATGGTTACTGGGATCGCACCGAAATAATCAGCATGGCTGATGGCTCAAAACGGGTGCGTAAGCAGTCTAAAGGGCAACAATCTGCAGGCCCATGGGGCATGGAAAACCTGAGGGCCGAAGCACTATATTTGCAAGAGTTAGAGCCCCATTTGCTAGACTTGTTTCCTCGACTGATTGCATCATGGGAGCACCCCGCACCAGGTTACGACATGTCTTATAAAAAAGAATGTGTAGACGTAGGTCAACTGGCACGAACTAAGGTATTTAATCAACAGCAGGCAGATGATTTTCAAACTCATTTAGGCAAGAGAGTGTTCGGGCAGTTACACACCCCATCGCACAGTGCTTGTAAATTGTCTGCAAACATTTTAGACACCTTACAAAAAGCTGCTGACACCCTCGCTGTACCGGATGCCGCGGCCACGCCTGCTGAACCGCCTAACTTGGGCTGTTTATTAGCAGACAAGCTTATCATTAACGGTCAAAGTTGTAGCCCGCTCGCTACCAACATCACTCGCCTTACCACTCAAAAAAAATTATTACAGGCCATTGATAACCAGCCCCAAGTTAGGCTCCATGGCGACTTATTTCTAGAAAACATATTGCTGCCAAAGTTCTCTTCGCTAAAACAATGGCCTACACAGCTAGTATTAATAGGCCCTGTATCGGTTGCCGGCATTAGCGCAGGGCATCCCCTATTTGATTTAGCTAAATATGAATCTTATGCCTGTGGAGAGTTACCAGCAATGCGTCGCGGGCATGTACAGGTAACAGGCATAGAGCAAGGCAATACCCAAAAGCTTGATTTTACTATTGATTGGCATAATACAGACATGCAGGCCTATACACAGATCAACTGGCACAGTTGTTTAAGGCAATCGTATGTGGCCCATTACGGACCCATAAATGAAGCGATGTATGCCTTATTAGAAGCCTACTTTGCTGCCGCAATGGTTACATGCACCCAAGGCGTTGAACAACAAGCAAGGGCATTAAAGGCAATATTTAGCCTAGAGCGCGCACTTTTGTTATCAGTGTAATTGCACTGAGTACCACTAGCCCCGCTTGTTCGGCTTCAACTAAAGACAGACCTACGTCATCCATCTTAACAATAGCACCAACAAAGCCGTATACCGCTACGGTAAAACTTGGTTAGTAAAACTGGTGTCGGAAACAGAGCCCAAAATAATCACTACAATTTCTGCCGACAGTACAAAGTCTGTACGAATAGCACCTTTTATTTTATCTTTTTCTAAGGCTAGTAGATCTACCTTAGACAAACTAAGGTGATTTAGTCGCTCTTCAGGAGAAGAGTCTTTGGGTTTATGAGATTTAAAACAGGCAAATTAAAAAACACACTGCTTAATGTGGTGAGCCACATTTTCTGGTTGCTCTAGTGGCAATAGGTGACCCGCACCAACAAAGTTAACAGCACGAATATGTTCTGGCAGGCCAGCAGCAGGGCGCAACGCTTGCCAACGTTTCCAAGCAAGGTCATCCACTGTATCAGAAGACTCACCACGCAATACCGATATAGGCACTACACTGCGTTTTAAATTAGGCCAAACATTAGGTACGCTGCCGTACATTAATGCTTCCCAATACTTACTATAGAGTAGCACTACACCCGCTTTGCCTG
>Ga0114995_10003778_pt1 | contig 10234 bp, 8 predicted proteins | sample ArcticOcean_MG_C_11_FD_87038 | JGI IMG/M metagenome (GOLD analysis project Ga0114995, IMG submission 87038) | Marine microbial communities from western Arctic Ocean - ArcticOcean_MG_CB2_154 | ecosystem: Environmental > Aquatic > Marine > Oceanic | place: Arctic Ocean: Canada Basin | collected... | reverse complement strand
AAGGGACGTCTTACCTCTGCCCTGACTGTTTGTCCATACATCGCGATATACTGACACTTTCTTTTTCATCGCGCCAGCGCGAACCAAACCCAGGACTTTCTGGACGGGCGGATGGAAAAGAAACGGAAGGGCGTTTATGGCCCGCCGAGTGGCAAGAAGGTTCGTGGTACCGCATTTCCCAAATCATAGACGACTGTTTCGACGGTTGTCCAGAGTAATTACTCATACGCATTACGAAATACTGACACTTTTCGTTCGCAAAACTCCAAAGTTCTGTCTCCTGATCGACGACTTGAACATGCCCATGCGGGAGAAGTACTTCGCGCAACCCCCGATTGAACTTTTACGGCAGTGGTTCGACCACAACGGGTGGTATGACCGGACCCCTCCGTGTGCGTTTAAGCAAATCGTGGACGTGATTTTGGTGGCGTGCATGGGACCCCCGGGGGGCGGCCGGAACCCGGTGTCCAACCGCACGCTGCGGCACTTCAACTTTCTTTCCTTCACGGATATGTCCGACGCCAGCCTCGTGGTGATCTTCGACTCGATTCTTGGCGCAACGCTTGGTAAAAAGTTCACCCAAGACGGCGCGTCTTTGTCCACAAAGTTCGTGGAGGCCACCGTGGAGGTATACAACGTGGTGCGGCGGGATTTGTTACCCACGCCCGCGAAGAGCCACTACACCTTCAACCTGAGGGACTTGGCGCGGGTGTTCCAAGGCTTGTTACGCGCGGACCCGAAGCTCGTCGCGCGCGACACCAACGAACTGTACGGCCTTTGGATGCACGAAAACATGCGCGTGTTCCAGGACCGGATGGTGAACAAAACCGACCGGGATTGGTTCACCAACTTGATTGACCGGGTTGGTACGGATACACTCGGGGTGGGGTGGGACGAAGTCGTCAACTCGCCGGCGCCGAGGAAACCCGAAGACGACGCCGACGAAACTTCAGAGCCGCCCACGACGGACGGAAGGCTGATCTTCGGAGACTACCTCGTTCCCGGTGCCGACGTGCCTGTGTACCAACGCGTTCGTGACGTGAGTCACTTGCGCCGGGTCGTGGAGGAAGCGTTGGAGGACTACAACTCCGTGACGACGTCGCCCATGAACCTGGTGATGTTTCTGGACGCGATCGAGCACGTGTCGCGAGTGTGCCGGGTGATTTCGTTACCCCTGGGGAACGCGTTACTCCTGGGAGTTGGCGGATCAGGCAGGCAATCCCTAACAAGGCTAGCCGCGGCGCTGGAGGAGTTCGAGCTGTTCCAAATAGAAGTTGCCAAGGGGTACGGCCGGACCGAGTGGCGGGACGACTTGCGCAAAGTGCTGCTGATGGCCGGGTGCGAGGGCAAGGACGTGGTTTTTCTGTTCGCGGATACGCAAATCGTGCAAGAAAACTTCCTGGAGGATGTGAACAACATTTTGAACTCAGGGGAGGTTCCTAATTTGTTGAAAAGCGAGGACACGGAGCAAATAGGTTCGGTGTTGCGGCCCCTAATGCAAGGCCTCGGTCTCCCGACCACCAAAAACGCAGTCAACTCGTACTTCATCACGCGAGTTCGCGCGAAACTGCACTGCGTTTTGGCCATGTCGCCGGTGAGCGAGAGCTTCCGGAAACGCCTCCGGATGTTCCCGAGTTTAGTGAACTGCTGTACGATTGACTGGTTCAGCGAGTGGCCCCTTGAAGCGCTTGATTCCGTCGCGAACACGTTCCTCATCGACGTGGCGAAGACGTTCAATGACCCGTCTGTGCTACCCGCGGTTGTGAAATCGTGCGTCTTCATTCACCAGAGCGTGGAGAAGAAGAGCGCGAAATTTTACGAAACCTTGCGGCGATTCAACTACGTCACGCCGACGAGTTATTTAGAGTTGCTCCGAACTTTTATACGGTTACTGTCTGAAAAGCGATCGGAAATCGAAGTCACACGAAACCGCCTGCAAACCGGGTTGGATAAGCTCGAAAGCACGAGCACGCAGGTCGGGGTGATGGAAAAAGAGCTAGTTGCGTTGCAGCCGATTTTGGCGAACACCAGTTTGGAAGTGGAAGCCATGATCGCGGTGATCACCCAAGACACGGCGGTCGCGGATGAAACAAAAGTCAAAGTCCTGGCGCAGGAACAAAACGCCAACGCGAAAGCCGCGGAAGCGAAAGCCATCGCCGCGGATGCGCAACAGGACCTGGACAAAGCCCTCCCCGCGCTGGACGCGGCGGTGCAGGCGCTCAAGGTACGGCTTTGCGCGTTTCCCAAATCCAAACACGTCATTGCCGATCTGCCGCCCGTAATTACGCAATACACGCGGTCAGAAAGACTGACACTTTTCTTTTCCACACTCTAGCTGTTAACCAAAAACGACGTCGTGGAGGTGAAGAGTTTGAAAAACCCACCCGCCGGTGTCAGGCTGGTGATGGAAGTCGCGTGTATTTTCTTCGGCCGCGCGCCGAAGATGGTCCCTGATACCAGGGAAGGCGCGAAACCAGGGGCGAAGATGCAGGACTACTGGGGTCAATCAACCGATTTGGTGAAAGGTACGGGCCTTTCCAGGACCCAAATCCCACCTCCCTGTTTACTACCCCGTTCGTGACGAATTACTCTCACACAAGTTACGAACATGGCCCGAAAGACTGACACTTTCTTTGCTTGGTATCAGACCCGCAAAAGTTTCTCGATTCCCTGTTGAGTTACGACAAAGACGCGATCGGCCCTGAGATAATCGAGCGCGCGGATCCGTACATGTTACGCGAGGATTTCGACCCCGCGGTGGTTAAGAAAGTAAGCAAAGCGTGTACCTCGATTTGCATGTGGGCGCGGGCGATGCACACGTATTACAACGTGAGCCTCGCGATTGAACCGAAGCGATTGGCGCTTGCGGAGGCCCAGTCATCGCTCGCCGTGACGATGACCGAGCTCGCGGAAGCCAAAGCCACGTTAGCGGGCGTCGAGGCCAAGCTCACGGACTTGAACGACAAGTTCAGGCAGGGCAAACAGAAACAAGACGAGCTCAAAGCGGAGGTGGCGCGGTGCCAGGCGCAGGTACTTGTTGCGCGTTTCCCAAATCCCGCCTCCCTGTTTTCCGATTGTCCAGAGTAATTACTCATACACATGGCCCGAATGACTGACACTTTCTTTCCTCAATTGCAGCTTGACCGGGCGGGCAAGCTGATCGGGGGCTTGGGCGGCGAGAAGAGCCGGTGGGAAGCCACGGTGGCGAGCCTGGGGACGAAGCTGCGACACGTTGTGGGGGACGTGGTGGTTTCCTCGGGGGTCGTGGCGTACAACGGCCCGTTCACGCCGCTGTTCCGCCAGGAGCTTCTTGACGAGTGGTTCGGGAAGATGGTCGAGTTGAAGGTTCCGCACACGCCCGGGGCGGATATCCAAACCACCTTGGCGGACCCGGTGCAAATCAGACAGTGGCAAATCGCCGGTCTGCCCTCGGACGCGGTGTCCGTTGAAAACGGAATCATCGTCGCTAAAGCAAGACGGTGGCCGCTAATGATCGACCCGCAAGGCCAGGCCAACCGCTGGATAAAGAACATGAACAAGGAGTGCAAAAACTCTGTTGGCGAAACCGCGGGCGGCATCGACGTCATCAAGCTCACGGAAAAAGACTACCTGCGAACCCTCGCCAACGGCATCCGGTTCGGCCGCGCCGTGCTGCTTGAGAACATCGGCGAGGAACTGGACGCCGCGCTGGAGCCGCTTCTGCAAAAGCAAACGTTCAAACAGGGCGGCAGCGAGGTGATCAAGATGGGCGACGACGTGATTCCGTACCACCCCGATTTCCGGTTCTTCATGACCACCAAAATGCGGAATCCGCACTACCAGCCGGAGGTTAGTGTTAAGGTTAGTTTGCTGAACTTTTTCGTCACTCTTGACGGCTTGGAGGACCAGCTTTTAGGCACGGTGGTGATGCAGGAGCGGGAAGACCTGGCGGAGGCGAAAAACGCGCTGGTCGTGAGCAACGCGCGAATGAAAACGCAACTCACGGAGATTGAAGATAAAATCTTGCGTCTGCTTTCGGACGCGAGTGGCAACATTCTGGACGACGAGGTCTTAATCGACACGCTAGCGCAGTCCAAAGTAACCGCGGATGAGATTTCACTAAAAGTCGCGGAAGCGGAAGTCACGGAACGAGGTACAGCCTTGGTCCTTTCCCAAATCCGACACACACTGTTTGCCCATACTCGTACCAGAAGAGCGCATTACCTCTGTGCATACTCGTACCAGAAGGGAGAATTACCTCTGCACATACAACACTGTTTGCCCATACAACACTGACACTTTCTTTTATGTAAAATCTCAAGACATCGACGCGACGCGCGAGAAGTATCGCCCGGTCGCGACGCGCGCTTCGGTTTTGTTTTTCTGCATCTCCGACCTCGCGGGCGTGGACCCGATGTACCAGGTACGTGCATTTCCCAAATCCAGACACTGTTTGCTGCACCTGGTTGACTGTTTGAGTGCACTACTTGTGATGTATTATTTGTATGAGTTACCAGTAGTACACTACGACCGTAACGTTTACCAGTACCGTGGTAAAGCGACGCGGTACTGGTAACCGGTACTACGGTATCTGTTATACTCTGTTACAAACCCCAATACCCCGCCCATCGCCCAACCCGATCGAGACTGACCGTTTTCTTGTACAATCGCAGTACTCGCTTTCGTGGTTCCTCAACCTTTTCATTCGCGCCACGACCGAGGCGGCGACGGACGACGACGTGGATACTCGCATCGCCATCCTCAACGACTTCTTCACGTACTCGCTGTACACCAACATCTGCCGCTCGCTGTTCGAGCGCCACAAGCTGATGTTTTCGTTACTCCTCACGATCGCGATTCAAACGCAGGTACGTGTACGGGGCTTTCCCAAATCCAAACACTGTTTGCCGATTGTCTAGTGTAATTACTCATACACATGCCCATACAAGACTGACCTTTTTCGTTCCCAAACCCAGGACGGCGCGATCGACTCGCGGGAGTGGCGTTTTCTGTTAGCCGGCCCGACGGAGACCGAGATCAAAGAACCGAACCCGGCCCCGGAGTGGGTCACGGAGAAGGTGTGGATCGAAATCGTCAACGTGAGCCGGCTTGAGAAATTCAAAGGGTTCGACAAGGCGTTCAGTCAGAACGTGCAACACTACCGATCGTACTTCGAAAACGCAAACGCGCACGCGTTTCCCCTGGACCTGGAGTTTGATACCGCGCTGAACGCGTTTCAAAAACTGCTGATCGTCCGGTGCATCCGGCCTGACCGGTTCATGCTGGGCACGAGCGGTTTCGTGGCGCAGAGTTTAGGCCAACGGTTCGTGGAGCCGCCCGCGTTTGACTTGTCCGCGTGTTACGCCGAGTCGAGCGTGGTTTCGCCGCTCGTGTTCGTTTTGTCGAGCGGCGCGGATCCGATGGCGGACCTCGCGAAGTTCGCCGCCGAGTCAAAGATGGCGAAGCGGTTCGACCAAGTGAGTCTTGGGCAAGGCCAAGGCCCCAAAGCGACGAACCTAATAAAAATCGCCATGGAAACCGGGATGTGGGTGTGTCTTCAGAACTGCCACTTAGCGGAGAGTTGGATGCCGAAACTGGACGTGCTCGTGGAGCAAATCGACCCCGACACGGTGCACCGGGATTTCCGGCTGTGGCTGACTTCAATGCCGTCGCCCGCGTTCCCCGTCGCGATTCTTCAGAACGGCGTGAAGATGACCTTGGAGCCTCCCAAGGGGTTAAAGAGCAACCTAGTTAGGAGCTACCAACGGTTAAGCGACGAGTACATCGACGAAAGCAAAGACCCGGTCGCGCACCGCAAGTTGCTTTTTTCCATTTGTCTGTTCCACGCCGTGATTCAGGACCGGCGCAAGTTCGGCCCGTTGGGGTGGAACATCCCGTACGACTTCACGGACGGCGACCTTAGCATGTGCCAGCGGCAAATAAAGATGATGATCGACGACTACGACGTGATTCCGTTTAAAGTGATCCGGGTGCTTTGCGGTGAGATCAACTACGGCGGACGGGTGACGGATGACAAAGACCGGCGGCTCATAAACAACCTGCTCGATAACTTCGTGACGGAAAACGTGGTGGGCGAGGACTACTGCTGGTCGCCTTCCGGTGCGTACCAAATGCCTATGGCTAAAAACCGAGAGGAAACCGTGGCACACATCATGCAAATGCCAGGAGTGCCGCACCCCGAGATTTTCGGGTTACACGAAAACGCGGACATAACCTGTGACCAAAACGAAACCTACGCTCTTTTCGAAACCGTGTTGAGTTTGCAGCCCAGGGTGGTGGGCGGCGCGGGTTTGTCGCGGGAAGCGGTGATCGAACTCGCAGCGACGGACATTTTCGAGAAAATCCCGGAACCCTTCGACATCGACGTCGTGACCCACAAGTACCCAACCACGTATGGCCAATCAATGAACACGGTGTTGACGCAGGAGTGTATCCGGTACAGCGCTTTACTGGAGGTGATTTTGGACACATTGAAAGAAGCCCTGAAAGCGCTGAAAGGCTTGGTGGTGATGAGCCCGGAACTTGAGCAGGTCACGGATGCTATTTTCGACAACAGAGTTCCTGAAATGTGGACCAGCAAGGCGTACCCTTCACTGAAACCACTGTCGTCCTGGGTCATTGACCTTTTAGAAAGACTGACTTTCATCGACCAGTGGATCGAAAACGGCCCGCCCGCCGTGTACTGGATCAGCGGGTTGTTCTTTCCGCAGGCGCGTATTTTTGCGTTTCCCAAATCCGAGCACTGTTTACCACCCCTCTTTCAGCGCGCTACTCGTGATGTATGTAGCGTTGCCAGTACTCGTGATGTATGTAGCATTGCCAGTACTCGTGATGTATGTAGCAGTTGCCAGTACTGGTAACTTTTACAATGTGGCGTATGTAGCGTTGCCAGTACTAGTAACACTTACTGGCATACTCGCGGCTGTTACAAATACAGCAGAAACGCACTGTTTGCCGATTGTCCGCCCGTACACCACGGTTTGCCCACTGTTTGCCAATCGCCCAGCACAATACACCCGTACCAAGACTCTGCGACTGACCTTTTTCGTTTCACAATCGCAGGCATTTCTCACCGGGACGTTACAAAACTTCGCGCGCAAAAACGGGTTCGCCATCGACCAAGTCACATGGAACTTCAACGTGGAGGATGGAAGGACAGAGGCCAACACCCCTGACGCACCGGCAAGTGGGTGTTACATCAACGGCTTCTTCCTTGAAGGCGCGCGGTGGTGTTACGAAAACCACGCGCTGGCGGAGTCCAAACCCAAAGAGCTGTACACGGAGTTTCCCCTTTTTTGGCTCGAGCCGGTGAAGGTACGTATTTTTTCCCAATCACCACGTTACGCCTCTGCGATTGCCCATACTCGTACCAGAAGGGACGGTTACCTGTGCCCATTACCCTGACTGTTTACGTAATACACGTTACGAGAGACTGACACTTTCTTTTTTATTAAAAAGGACCGGGTCGATCCGACTTCTGGGGTGTTTCTGTGTCCCGCGTACAAAACCCTAACCCGAGCCGGCACCTTATCCACAACAGGCCACAGCACGAACTTCGTGATGTACTTGGAAATACCGACCAACCAAACCGAATCGCACTGGATCAACTCGAGCGTCGCGCTGTTCACCGCGCTGATGTTTTAATACAGGATTGTTTTGGAGGTGTCCTGATAACAAACCCAGGTGACAATTTGATAGGCAAGGGCGACCGTTGTGATAGGTACGGCCGTAAACTAGTTTGAAATAGACGACATTGAAACCAGCAGAACGCCTTTTGGTCTGCGCTTCTCCGGTCAAAAACGGAAACGCGCATCTCGTTTTCGCCCCTCGAAACGTTTCAACACCTCTCGAAACGTCGGTCATGTTGCGTCTGGAGGATCGTTGTACGCGCGTGGAAACACGAAAGGTCGCGACGAGATTTATATATCTTAAAGTGTGCTAGTGACTACGTCTCGTCGACTCAACTCGTGCGTGCCACGCGTCTTATTACGTACATCGCGCGGCCGCGTTACCCTCCCCCCATCCCCTCAAAAAAGCAAGACTCGAAACAGCGTCCGACTTTCATCGGCGTTCTACACGCCGACCCCACCGCGTCTTCTTGAGAGACACGCGTCGTGACTGCCGCCTAGAGGGCACCCGCGCAGAGCGCCAGAAGGATAGCGGTCAAGGGGCACATATATCGGTTTGCAAGACAGATGACGCGCGCGTGTGGGTGTGACGGAAGCGAACGCGCGGGTGACGGTGTGGTCTCCGAGACGACCGGGCTCGCTGGGTCACAAGAATGAAAATTGGATGAAACTACCTTCGGCTTCAAAACGACTGGCTGCTAAGCGTCGATTGGCACCTTCGCCGCCTCGAAAGGGCGGAAATATCTGCTTCGCTTTCGGAGCTTCTCTCCGAAAGGTGTCGGACCGAAATCGACCGGCAAAGTGATGACCGCGTTCCGACCGAATCTGTCACGAAACCGAAAAAACGCGTTAAAGGCTCCAACGGTTGAAAAATGCACTCCACGATGAAGACTCGCGCGGTCCCTCATCACCCGCCACTACGCTTCGCGCATCGTCCCCCACGATGCCTTCCTACTTCGGCGATATCGCCAAGACGGCGAAAGGTACGCGGGGTCGTTGTATTCGTGTGCCCGCGCAAGCACGCGCGCGCGTCCTCGGTGTTTCCACTCCCATCGGGGCTCGATGACGGGGCAGTCCGCGAATTCCAGTCTTCCATTCTTCGCCCACCACTGACCCGTCCCCCCACGCTGCTTCCAAAAAAAGACCTGATCTCCGGGTCTTTCAACTACGACAACAAGTTTTCTCTTGATGCGAAGAACGCGGTGCCGGTGGATGGGCTGAAGCTCAGTTGCAGCGCGACCACGAAGAACGGCTCGACGGAACCCACCGGCGTGGTGAAATCCGTGTTCGATGTGGCCAAGGTACGGACGGACCTTTCCCACGTACAAGCACGTTCCGCCAAACGGATCGGTTCGATTACCTGCGCGACTGTTTGCTTCGGCCGTAACTCTTACCAGTTACTACTGGTACCTCCTACTGGCGTGCTGTGGCAAAAAGACACAGCACTGTGTCACTTTACCAGAAGTCACACCCCGGTACCCGGTCCGATGCCTCGTACCACGGAGTACACACGGCCTACCCTTTCCAATCCCGGATACACGCGTCACGGCCTCCCTGACCCTTTCCATTTTCATCGCACCAGGGCGTTTCCCTTGAAACCGAAGCCTCGCTTCCGGGCGGCAAGGTAAGCGCATCCGCGTCGCACTCCGGCTTGGTTGACGGCATGAAGCTCACGGTTTCCGGGGACCCGAAACACCTGCCTGGGGCGAAGATCGGTCTGCAGCTCCTGCGGGACGCGTTTGGGATGAAGTGCGACCTCACCGCGATATCATCGGGCGCGCCCAAAGCCGACGTCAACGCGTGTTACTCACGCGGCGCCGTGGCGTTCGGGGCGTCGTCGTTGGTGGACTGCAAGTCCGGTGCTGTTACCAAATACCAGCTCGGCGGGCAGTTCGTGGTGGATGACGTGACCGTGGGGGTTATTCTCCTGGACGCCCTGGACACGGTGAAAACCAGCGTCGCGATGAGGGTTGACAAAACCACGTCGTGCGCGTGCGAGGTGGTGTACAAGGTAAAAGCCTCCGACGCGTCCGCCGCGCTCGCGGTTTCCAGAAAGTTCTCCGACGTGTGTTCTGGGAAGCTCGCGGTTTCCTCCGCGGTTCCGCTGAAAGCCGGGACCGCGATCGACCCGGTGTTCTCCCTGCACACCACCGGGGACGTCGCGGCGAAGACCACCGGGTCGCTGTCCGTCCAAACGGATACCAGGTTGAACACAAAATGGGGCGTACAGTTCGCGACCAAGGTCTAAGTAATTATTATGTATTGTTTAGGTCGTCGGAGGTGGTATCGGTGTGTAAGGAGACACCGCCGAGAAGGTACAAAAGGTGAATGGCTGGTCGACGCGCGGACGAAGGCGCGTGTGTGCAATTGGCACACAACAAAAGTAACAACATCGGGTTCTTCTTTCTTTAAAAACATCCGAGCGGTTGAATTACAAGTACCAGAACTTTCGGCTCGATTTTTTTCTTCGCCTCTTGTTGGTGGGATTGATTTCCCAAAGCAGCAGGAAACACCCGCTAACCCGCGGCCCGCCTCATTCGCGCACCCCCCGTGCCGCAGCACCGCGTTTTCGCCTCCGTTGAGACGCACCTTCCGGTGGTGTCGTT
>Ga0114995_10003774_pt1 | contig 10238 bp, 10 predicted proteins | sample ArcticOcean_MG_C_11_FD_87038 | JGI IMG/M metagenome (GOLD analysis project Ga0114995, IMG submission 87038) | Marine microbial communities from western Arctic Ocean - ArcticOcean_MG_CB2_154 | ecosystem: Environmental > Aquatic > Marine > Oceanic | place: Arctic Ocean: Canada Basin | collected... | reverse complement strand
TTAATTAATAATAAATATAGCCAAAAAATCAAACTGAAGATGAACCATTGTTGTTTAACCCATTGCCAATTATTTGACTTATAGGATTGATATAAAAAAACAAGGCCAATCAGCAAAACAGTAACGTCAGCTATACCTCTAAAGAAAATTAATAGGATTGGTAAGCTTATTGGAAGCAAGTACTTAGATTTGTTGGAAATGTTATTCAGCATAGGTCAGTTGTATATCTTAAATGGATGATGGAGGAGTCCAATGTTTATTATTATTTATCATATTTAAGCTATAAAACATTAAATAAAAAGTATCTAATTCTATATCAGTATGCAATTTTATATCAGTATTCTTAAGAATATGAGAGAATAAATTAAAATGAATATAAAAAAAAATTCAATACATACTTTTGTAATAAGCCTCCCACATGAAATATTAAGGCGAAAAACTATTCGAAAAAAAATGAAAGAAGTATGTGAAAAGTTCGAATTTTTTGATGCAATAGATGCAAAAAAAACTAATTTATTACAGCATAAAGATTATCATGGATTGAGAAGAAGACTTTGTTATGGAAAAGATTTGACACCTGGAGAATTGGGTTGTTTTCTTTCACATAGAGCAGTGCTAGAAAAAATTGTTAGTAATAAAATATCAATTTCTTTAATATTTGAAGATGATGTAACTTTGAAACAAGATTTTGGAATAGTGATAGAAAATTTAATTAAGTGTACTTATCCATGGGAAGCTGTGAGATTTTTGGGTAAGCCAAAAATTACTAAAATAATGCAAAGGAAGATGATAAAGATATATAAAAACTTTTATTTGACAAGATTGGCCACCTCACCTGGCGGAGCTTATGCATATATAATATCTTATTCAGGGGCAAAAAAACTTCTTAAATCTATGGGAAAAATTTCTTGCCCCATAGATACTATTATGGGCTTGCCATGGAGGTCTGGATTAGAAGTTTTAACTATTCAACCAGCGATAGCATCATGGGATAAAAGCTTTGAATCTGCTATTGGAGATGGGAGATTTGAAAAAAATAAAGTAACAGGATTGGAAAAATTAGTATATCCATTATCTCGTGCATTGTTCAAGCTTCAAGAGGGGCTTTTAAAAAAAATATTTTATTTTAAAAGCTTTTTTAAAGATAAAGAAATTAATAATGAATAAAATTATTTTAAAATTATTTAAAATTTTGTTCTCCTGTATTCCTCTTTTATTAACACAAGTAATAGGTATTTTGATTGGTTATATTTTTCATATGACCAATAAGGAAAGTAGATTTCTATTGATAGAAAATTTAACTCGTTCAAATATTTATAAAAATCCGGTAAGTTTAAATAAAGCAATAAATAAGAATATTCGTGAAACAGGAAAAACTATAATGGAGAGCTTGGCAATATGGTCAAGCCAGCAATCAAGAGTTTTAAGTTGGGTCAAAGAGGTTCAAGGTTTAGATGAAATACATAAAGCGCATATAAGAAAGAAAGGCATAATTTTTATATCGCCTCATTTAGGTTGTTATGAAATTGCATCTATTTATTATGGTTCAAAATATCCACTCACTGTTTTATATAGGCCCCCCCGGAAAAAGTGGCTAGAAAAGTTGATTAAAGATGGAAGAAAAAAAGGTTTTCAGACTTTAGCCCCCACAAATAATATTGGAATTAAGCTAATCTTAAAATCTTTAAATAATAATGAGGCTGTTGGTATACTTCCAGATCAAGTAGCAAATAAAGGAGAAGGAGAATGGGCAGAATTTTTTGGCCGACCAGCCTTTACAATGGTTTTAGTTAGCAGATTAGCTAAAAAAACTGGAGCGACAGTAATAATGACTTTTGGCGAGAGGTTAGATATTGGGAAAGGATTTAAGATTCATTTTAAAGCTATACCTTCAAGGAATATTTCTAGTCCGAGAAAGCTAAATAAAGCATTAGAAGAGATAATTAAGAAAGCTCCAGAGCAGTATTTGTGGAATTACGATAAGTATAAAGGCTATGAGACACAAAAAAAGAAGTCTATTTAGATTAAATTATGAAACAAATTAAAAACGATAAAGACATTACAAAAATTTTGTTTATAACATTATCAAATATAGGAGATGCAATTTTAACAACACCAACTCTTGAATCATTACATTTTAAATATCCTAATGCACTTTTTGATATTGTTGGTGATAAGCGCTCTAGGATATTATTTAAATACTGCCCATACATGAATAATTTTATTGAAAAAGATAAGGGCTTAGGATTGTGTGGGCTCTTATCTTTAATTAAAAAATTAAGGCAAGAGAATTATGATTTAGCAGTTGATTTAAGATCTGATGTACTTCTATACTTTGTAAAATCAAACCAAAAATTTTTTAAGGTATCAAATAATTCAAGTCTAAGCATCAATAGTGCTGAAAAACATTTTTTATCAATTAAGAAAATTATTGATGAGAGGCCTCCTTTAACAAATATTTGGCTTTCAAAATACGAATCTGAAATTGCAAGAAAAATTTTTACAAAATATTCAAATAACCGATCTTTAACATTAGGCCTAGGTGCAAATTTTGAAGGAAAAATTTGGCATATTTCTAAATTTATTGATTTAGCAAAATATTTAAAAGAATTTTTTAGTGTGGTTGTTCTTGTTGGAGATCAAAAAGATGCTGCTTTATCAAAAGAATTTATTTCACGATATAAAGGTGCAGTAATTGATTGTTGTGGTAATTACGACCTTTTAGAAACAGCTGCAATTATCAAAGAGTCAAATTTTTTTGTTGGTAACGATTCTGGACTAGGCCATATTGCAAGTGCTGTAAGAACAAAATCTTTCACAATTTTTGGTGTAGGTGAGCCTCAAAGATATAGACCCTGGAGTGACGATGCATTATGGATGCAAGATAAAAATCATGAAATTAATAACATTAAGCCAAAAACTATTGCAAATAAGATTATTAAGCAATTAAAGTAATTCTATTTTCTTTTAATCTTTCGCTATCCATGACCCTAATTTGCCACCATGTTTTTCTAATAATCTAATCTCTGAGATCATCATATTTTTATCAGAAGCTTTACACATGTCGTATATGGTAAGAAGTGCCACTGAAACAGCAGTTAGTGCCTCCATCTCAACGCCTGTATTACCTAAACAACGAACAGTTGATTGGCAGTAAATTTTTTTTTCATTATTAGCTATTTTAAATTCAATATCAATACCATTTAAATTGATATTATGGCAAAGGGGAATTAAGTCCGATGTTTTTTTTGATGCTTGGATCGCTGCAATTTTAGCAACAGTTAATACATCTCCTTTTTTTAGATTACCAATTTCAACCAAACTAATAGTTTCTTGATTTAATTTAATATAGCCAGATGCAATTGCAACCCTAACTGTATTTTGTTTTTCAGATATATCGACCATTTTGGCATTACCATTCTTATCTATATGTGAGAGCATAGGTTTATAATAAATATTTTAAGCATTAAACATCATAATAACTTTAAATAAATCTATGAAAAAGCTTTTCTTTTGTATTTTTTTGATTACCAACTTATGCTTTGCTAATGAGTTACCAGATTTGGGGGATTATAGCGAAACAATAATTGGAGCTCAAGAAGAAAGAATTATTGGAAATCAAATCCTTCAACAGGTCCATCAAAGTAAGTCTGTGATTAACGACGTTGAAATTGAAGATTATTTACATAGCTTAACTAATAAATTAGTACGATCTAGTAATTACTCAGGAAGTAAGATAACATTTTTTATAGTTAATGATCGATCAATTAATGCGTTTGCAATGTTGGGGGGTGTTGTTGGGATTCATACTGGGCTTATTTTGTCAGCTAATTCTGAATCAGAACTTGCTAGCGTAATAAGTCACGAGATAGCACATATTACTCAACGCCACCTAGCTAGGCTAATAGGAAAAGTTCAAAAAGATTCCTTTAAATCATATCTTGGAATAGGATTAGCATTATTATTGGCAAGATCAAATCCGGATTTGGCAAGAGGAGCATTAACAGCATCACAAGCACTAGGAGTTCAAACTGTATTAGATTTTACTAGGGAGAATGAAAAAGAAGCAGATCGTGTTGGTTTAGTGATCCTCAATAAAGCAGGTTTTGATGTGAGAGGCTCGATTGATTTTTTTAAAACTTTGCATAAAGGAAACCGTTATTCATCAGGTGCAGCTCCATCTTTTCTAAGAACACATCCAATAACTTCAGAACGTATTAGTGATATTGAAGATCGCTTAAAAGAATACCCATATAAACAACGCTTAGATGACCCAAGCTTTCATTTTGTAAAAGCAAAAATTAAAGTATTTCTGCAAGAAAAAAAATCCATAAGAAGTCAATTAGAAAGCAATGTAAAAAATAAAACTTATGCAAACGAATTGGGAGAGAGGTATGCACTCTCTTATGCTTACTTAATAAACAATAATTTAAAAGAGGCAACCAGCGAATTGGAATGGATTAAGAGTAAAAATATTCAGAACCCAATGATTGAACAATTAAATATTGAAATTTTACTTAAAAAAGGCAATACCGATGCTGCGTTCATAGCAATACAAAAAGCACTTACTAAATATCCAAATTACAGAGCATTTATTTATGCGTTGGCGAATTATTTTATTCAAACTAAATCTATAAATGAAGCCATTAAATTTTTAGAAAAATATGTAAAAATTTTTCAGAAAGATCCAGAGATATATAGATTACTAGCAAAAGCATACTCGTTAAATGGAAGTGAAGTTTTACAATATGAGAGTCTTGCAGAATCATTTTATTATAGTTATGATTTACAGGAAGCCATAGTCCAGATGGATATGGCGACAAGAGCTAGAGATGGTAATTTTTATGAAAAATCTAGGGTTGAAGCACGGTTAAAACAGCTTCAAAGGGAAAAAGAAATTTATGAAATAAGTAAAGAAAATTTATGATAATAATTATTTATTAATTATATATATATAATTAATTATACAAATTAAATAATTTCCTTAAGATGTCTCTTTGATCAAAACTAAAAAGGAAATTTATAATGAGTTCACTAATAAATACTAGCATTAAAGCTTTCAGTACTAAGGCTTATCATGCAAAAGATGAATTCGGAGAATTTATAGACATCACAGAACAAGATTTACAAGGACATTGGTCCATAATTTTTTTCTACCCAGCAGACTTTACTTTTGTTTGCCCAACAGAATTAAGTGATCTTGCAGACCATTATGAACAGCTTAAAAAATTAAATGTCGAGGTTTATGCTATTTCTACAGATACCCATTTTAGTCATAAGGCTTGGCATGATTCTTCTGAATCAATAAAAAAAATAAGATTTCCAATGATTGGAGATCCAACAGGCATATTAGCTAGAAACTTTGATGTAATGATTGAAGAAGAAGGATTAGCATTAAGAGGTACTTTCGTTATCAATCCTGAAGGTATAATTAAAACAGCTGAAGTTAATGATTTAGGCATAGGACGCTCTGCAGTTGATTTAGTTAGAAAGGTTCAAGCGGCACAACATATTGCAGCCAATCCAAATGAAGTTTGTCCTGCAGCCTGGAAACCAGGATCTGAAACACTTGAACCATCGTTAGATTTAGTAGGAAAAATTTAATTTATTTAAATAAATTTTCTTGATTCATTTCTTTAAGAAGCGGGATAGTAATAGATCGTTTGGTTTTAAGTGACCAACGGTCTAGAGCTTCTAAAGTTGCAATGAGTGAATGAAGATCTCTTTTGTTGTATCGCAGTAAGTATTCAATAATTTCAATTTTAAGATTAAGGCCCCTGTCTTTAGAGTATTGTTTTAAAGCCTCTTTTTTTTCAATATCTGTGAGTAGATTTAGCTTGTAGACTAAACCCCAACTTAAACGACTAGCTAAGTCATCCCTTAACATCATTTCATTAGGGTTATTATTTCCTGTAACTAATAATTTCTTATGTTCTGCTTTGTGAGCATTGTAAAGATTAAAAATTTCAATCTGCTTACTTTGACTAGCTTGGTCAATATCTTCTATTATTGTAATATTTTTATGTTTAATTGCTTCAGCCAAGTGAGACTTTCCACAACCTTTCTCCCCCCAAATATAAATAAAAAATATATCATTATTAGGTAAAATAAAATTTATTAATGAATCAAAACATTCTTTATTATCTCCGATAACAAAGTTCTCAAATGTCTTTTGTATAGGTAATTTAATATTAAGTAAGAGTTGTTCCATAAGATTATCAGTATATGAGAATTATCTATTGGCACTAAATTCAGTTAAAATTATATTATACGTAAAGTATTCAATATTCCAGAGGGTAAATAAAATTGTCTCAAGATTCTAACAATAAAAAAAATTCTATTTCTTATAAAGATGCCGGTGTAGATATAAAAGCAGGAGATAGACTAGTATCAAATATAAAGCCATATGCAAAGGCTACAAATCGACCAGAAGTGATGGGAGGGCTCGGTGGCTTTGGGTCACTATTTGAGATACCTAAAAAGTTTAAAAATCCTGTATTAGTTTCTGGAACTGATGGAGTTGGTACGAAGCTTAAATTAGCATTTGATCTGAATACTCACAATACTATTGGGCAAGATTTAGTAGCAATGTGCGTAAATGATATTTTAGTACAGGGAGCTGAGCCTCTATTCTTCCTAGATTATTTTGCATGTGGAAAATTAGATGTAGAAATGGCTACTGAAGTTATAAAAGGAATTTCTGACGGATGCTTACTTGCAGGATGTGCTTTGGTGGGTGGAGAAACAGCAGAGATGCCAGGCATGTACTTAGAAGGAGAGTATGATTTAGCCGGATTTTGTGTGGGGGCAGTTGACCGAAAAAAAATTATTGATGGTAATAATATTTCAGATGGCGATGTAATAATTGGTATAGCATCCTCCGGTCCTCATTCCAATGGATATTCATTAATAAGGAAGATCTTAGACAAAGAAAATATTGATCTCACACAAGATTTTGAAGGCAAAACATTTTCAGATGTCTTAATGGCACCAACAAAGATATATGTTAAATCAATTCTAAATTTAATAGGGAAGATAAAGATTCATGGACTTGCTCATATTACAGGTGGTGGAATATACGAAAATATTCCAAGAGTATTGAAAGAAAATCACAAAGCAGTAATTAAAAAAGACTCATGGGTAATGCCTCCTATATTTAAGTGGCTTAAGGAAAAAGCAAATATTGGTGATGAAGAGCTATATAAAACTTTTAACTGTGGGATAGGTATGATAGTGATTGCAAATCCAAATGATAAAGATGAGGCAATAAAAATTTTAGAAAAAAATGGTGAAACTGTATTTGTGCTTGGGCAAATAGCCAATAGAGATCTAAATGAACCTCAGTCTGAAATTATTTAGATACTTATGGACCGTAATATTTTTACTATGCTCATTCAGCGTAGGGGCTAAATTATTTCCGAAGAATTTTCATAGCGAATATCAGCTATTACAAAAAAGTAATAATTTAGGTAGAGTAATTGTAGATTTTAATCAAAAAAATAATAAATATGAAATAAAGGCTATAACAAAAGCAGAAGGTATTTTGAAGCTATTAGGAGATAGGGAGGTTGTCAGCAAAGGTGAATTAAGTATAGATGGATTTTCACCACAAATATTTGAATTAAAGAATAAGAAGAAGCCAAAAAAGAATATTTTGGCAGTATTTGATTCTAAAGATAAGAAAGTAAAATTAACGTACAAGCAAGAAACTAAAAATATTGTACTTAAAAAGATGCATTATGATGTTATAACTTATTTATATCAATTTAATTTTGAATCTCTAAGTAAAAAAAATTATATTTTTGAAGTAGTTGACGGGAAAAAAAGTCGGACATATGAATACAATAGTGTTGGACGTGAATTCATTAAAACTATTTATGGCAGTCTAGAGGCAGATGTTTATGAAGGTGAGATAAAAGGAAAAAGTAACTCAACACATTATTTATGGATCTTAAGAAAGCCATATAGAATTCCATTAAAGATTGAAATTAAGACAGATATTGGGATTAATATAGAGCAAATTTTAGTAAAAACCAATTTATTACCAGTCAAATAAAAAATAGATGAGAAACCGTATTTTAATATATGGAATATTTATTTCAATTGGGATACATTTTATATTCTTATCAAATATAAAATTTAATATTAAGAATGATAAAAGACTCGAAATTCAATTAGTCCAAATGCCTCCAGAAGTAAGTAAAGATAATTTGGCCCCGCAAAAAAATATAAATCAAGAAGTCAGTGAAAAACTAAAAAAAAGTTTGAATACTAGAAAGAATGTGAAAGAAGAAAAATATTGTAAATTATGCGAACCAGTGAGAGATATTAATGAGCCTACCGAAGAGCAAATCTATGGCGAGCTAATAAAATCAATCGAAATAATTTATAAGGTTTTTCATGATCTTGGACCAAATAAGGGGGCAATAAGTAAAATAAGGCCATTCGGTGTTGATGACCAAGTTATTATGAATAATAAAAAAAATGCAATTTCAAAAGTTGGTAGTTTAGGAATTGATTATAAAGTTAATAAGAATAATTATGAAATTTACTATGAAGCCAAGGCAGAAGGAATAAGCTCATTTTTTTACTCAAAACCATTAATACAAAAAAGCAGAGGATCAATAGATATATTAGGGTTAAGACCAGACTATTATTTATATAGCCATGGAAAAAAGAAAACTTCAGAAGCATTATTTGATTGGAAAGGTAAAACTCTAACCATAAATAGAAATAAAACTTCCAATAAGTATGGTTTAATAAATCAGGCACAAGATCAGCTAAGTTTTATGTTCCAATTTATGTTCTTAGACCCATTAAATAAAATGCAAATACCAATAACTAATGCTAAAGTTTTTAAAATTTATAATTATCACTATATTGACGAAGTTAAGATAGATACTAAATTAGGTAATCTTGATGTTCTACATGTAGCAAAATTTAATTATCAGAGTCCGGAAAGAATCGATTTATGGTTAGCAAAAAAATATGGGTATTTACCAGTGAAAATATCAATCACTGAAGATGACTTAAGCTCCATTATTCAAAAAATAGAAACTTTAAAAATAAAGAAAATTAATGAATAAAATAATAATAAAAGCATGCTCAGAAATTTTAAAGGAACATTTTTTACATTCAGGTCCTGCCGATCGTCAATTAAGTATGTTTTTCAAAAATAATAGACATCTTGGAAGTCATGATAGATCAGATCTTTCAGAATTATATTACGGTGTAATACGAAATAGACGATATTTAATTGAAAATATAAGTGAAGAGAATCCGAGAAAATTAGTTTTAATTTATATGATGTTAGTTCTGGGTAAAAGTATAAGAGAGCTATCTAATTTTATTGATGATCAAGATTTAACATGGCTTAAGGAACAAAAGGCTAATAAAGTCAACATTGAGGGGTGGGCCTCAAAGCTGAGTATGCCTGATTGGCTTTGGAAAAGCTTATTGGACCAATATGGTGAGCAATCAGCAATTAGTTTAGCAAAGAGTCTGTTAAGTCCAGCTAATCTTAACTTAAGAGTTAACTTGCTAAAAGAAAAGAGTACTTCAAAAGTTATTGATGACTTAATCATTAACTTTCCAGACTTAAAAGAAAAAATAGTTAAAACTAATATATCTCCAATATGTATTTCTTTGCCAAGAGGAACATCAATTCAGAGGGGTAATTTATTTTTAGATGGGATAATTGAAGTCCAGGATGAAGGAAGCCAAATATTATCTTTCTTAGTTAATCCAAAACGGGGTTCTATGGTCGCAGATTTCTGTGCGGGGGCTGGAGGAAAAACATTAGCACTTTCTGCAATGATGAAAAATACTGGCAGATTGTACGCTTTTGATATTTCAGAGAATAGATTAGCCAATTTGAAAAAAAGGTTAAAAAGATCGGGCGCATCAAATATTATGTCCCATAAAATAATGCATGAAAACGATACTAAGATAAAAAGATTACGTGAAAAGTTTGATAAAGTTCTTGTTGATGCTCCCTGCACAGGACTAGGCACTTTAAGAAGAAACCCAGATTTGAAATGGAAACACTCGCTTGAATCTGTAGAACAATTAAACATTAAGCAAAAGCTAATAATTAATGCAGCATCTAAATTATGTAAGGTTGGAGGACATCTAATCTATGCTACATGCAGTTTATTAAAGCAAGAGAATGAGTTAATCGTAGAAAATTTTCTTTTGGAAAATAAAAACTTTAGAGTTTTTCCACCAGAATCAATATT
>Ga0114995_10003772_pt1 | contig 10246 bp, 5 predicted proteins | sample ArcticOcean_MG_C_11_FD_87038 | JGI IMG/M metagenome (GOLD analysis project Ga0114995, IMG submission 87038) | Marine microbial communities from western Arctic Ocean - ArcticOcean_MG_CB2_154 | ecosystem: Environmental > Aquatic > Marine > Oceanic | place: Arctic Ocean: Canada Basin | collected... | reverse complement strand
TTCTATCTCAATAACTTGATAATCTAATACAAGCTTTGATCCAAGAGTACTAGTTGATCCTGTCTCTAGAATAATGTCTTGTCCACTAGCATCCTTTGTTTCATTTAAAATAGCACCTGACTCATCTTCTAAACCAATAACTACACCAACATCTGTATTTGTATCGCTGGCATCTAGTGTCATGTAAACGATATCATTATTTTCCAATACAAAATTTCCAGCGTTTTGGGAAATTCTAACATCTGGTGTATCCTCTTGAATAAACTTATCATCAGCATTTAAAGAACTACTGTCAGTACCATCCAAAACAATCATATCACCTTCTGATACTGCACCCCCACCATATTCCCTTAGAATAAATCCACCCTCTATATGATGAGACTCCATAAGTATACCAATATCATTATCATCAGTATAAGTCTTATACCTGTCATTTATCTCTTCTAATATTAAAACATCTCCAGCAGAACTTTGCATAGCATCAATACCATCTAGAATAATATTACTACCATCATTTAATGCACCTATGCTATTATCAGATTCTGTACCATCAAGAACAAATTTTCCGTATTCGGAGTGTTTGTTGAATGCACCCTCCATAACCATAATATCTGGACGTAAAAACTCATTTATAGGAAACGAGACAATTTCATCTTCTGAAATTATAATACCGCCTGTTGACTTTTCTAGATAAATGTAATCTCCAGTATTAGTTGAACTCCCATCAGTTCCGTTTAGGAGTAAAGAATAGTTAGTGGTTCTAGCATAATCATCAAATGTAATAGAAGTGCCAAGCATAGTAGCAATGCTAGTCTCCATTTGAACAGGATCTCCAATATATTTTATATCATTAACATCGCCTTTTTCACCAACATCAACTCCATCAAGTATTAAATTATCTGTGTTAATAGTAGGTCCACGTTTGCGTAAACCATCTTCTAACTGGATATTAGTTATACTAGAATCTTTTCTACCAACAACTCCTCCCATAAGAGGCAAACCATAAGATGTTAAAACTTTAGGTTTCGGAGCTATAAGTTTTAATTTTAAGTGTCTTAGGAACAATCTGTCACGATCATTATCGCCAACCCCAGCAGCGGCTTCAGACACAAGTTTGCTGTTAGTGTCAGCACCAAGAATGTCTGTCCCATTCAAAATAATATTATCACCGTTTGTATTTTCTGAAATTATTTTTTGACCACCATTTGTAACTTTGCCGTCATCAATAAGATAATCTGTAATAATAGAACCAGCTTCATTTCCATCTTCATGTATAATTCTATAGTATTCCCCCGATCCATCAGTACCGTTTAGAACCAGAGAGTTGTTGTCATTATCTACAAGATTATAAACTCCTAGTGCAGAGCCACTCAATACACAATAAGAACCTTCATCATTAAGCACACCATCTGAAACACTACTGCCGTTTAGAATTATATAAGCTGCTTCACCTATAACATCGACATTATTTAAACCATCAGCATTTGTACCTTCTAAAATTATTTGATCACCGGCATCTACCTGAGAACCATCATCAGAACCAGTGATGATAATATTATCCCCAACATCTTCTGAATCTTCAGATGCAATCGCATCAAAGCCGGGACTTTCGGATGCTGTACCATAATTTGTTCCATCAAGAGAAATATTAAATTGAGCTGCAGCTCCAGATTCTAACATCAATTTTTGGAATAAATTGCCCTCTTGATAAACCTTTGGAAGATTAAGTCTAACAGGAATTCTTAAATTAAATATAGTCTCTAGTACTGAAGACAATACTGAAGAAAATGTTGTTGCTGGTACATCAATCCGTCCTCCACCAGATGAGGTTGGCATAACAGCAGATATTAAAGAAGCAATCGTAACTTTACCAAATACAGCAAAACCACTAGGATGTACTGCACGTTTTAATTCATTAATATATTTTGAAGCAGATTGTCCAACCTTTACCTCATACGAGAAATCTTGATAGTAGTAAGAATCTTGAATTCTAACAACATCTTCTGAAATTAAACTATCTGTATTTTTATAATCACCAACTTTAGTTGTTAGAAAACCAATCTTGGATTTAAGTACAGCACTATTTGAAGAAATAACTTTTGCACTAGAACCATTTATAGTTTGAAGTGTCTGACCTGTAAGGGAAATTGCTTTAATTTCATTTAACAAGTTACCACCAATATCAGAATCATCTTCATTAGTACGATCTAATATTATATTACCAGTTAAGAAAGATTCTGGTTCATATACTAGATTTCCTCCCACATCAGAATCTTGAAGACCAGCGGAAATTCCACTTTCTGCCATAAGAAGATTACCAGAACGATCCTCAATAGAAAGTCCATCAGACTTTATTGCATCACCGGCATCAGCCCCATTTGCATCAGTCTGATTAAAAACCAATCTTATGTTTTCTTCATTAGAAGTGATTATGTGGCTGTTAAGAATTAATCTATCTCCAGCTCCAATTGGGGCTATGGGTGAGCTAAATGTGTGTTCATAAATAAAACCCTCACCATTTTCTGCTACTAATCTTGAACTAGAATCTCCACCGTGATTTATTGTTTTATTTTCAAATGTATCATAAAAACCATTAGCATCTGAACCGATTGTTATACCATCAATACTCTCTAATAAAAGAAATTCTTTTACATTTTCTGTTCTATCTGAAGCACCATCTTCTAACAGCACACCTTCAGTTTCATCTAATGATCTAGTGTTATCTATTGGGACATTTATATAATAAGCTTTATCGCCTTCTGTTTTAATTTTAAAACCATTATCTAAACCTATAGCGTTTTGAGCAACTCCGGCAAGCTTAGATTCCAGCAAGGATTGTTTACCATGAATTGATATCCAATTTCCTGTAGTACCATTCAACAATAAGGAGCCATTCTCATTCTCTAGAGCTATATCATCCCCTTCACTAGAAGGAAACCAAACTACCTGACTATTTGTTACTGTATTCCTTAGATTCTCATCATCAATTCTATCTTCATCTAACCATCCACCGTCAGTGAAATTTTGAACTTTAGTTCCATCCAATACAAATTTATCTTTACTTTGGTTTGTGTTTGACACTGTTGAGTGTGGTTCATATAAAATACCAGCCCCCTCATCATCGGGTTGCTGTATAATTTTATCTCCATCTGTTTCTTCTAGAAGTTCATCCCCAGCATCAGTCCCAGAACCATCTGTACCATCTAGAAGTATAGAACCACCAATAGCAGTACCCTCAAGTTGAAGTATCATACCATCAAAATGATATGTGTTCATTTCCAGAACATGGAGATGACGAGGTACGTTTTCGGGAATAGTAAAATCATGGACTATGAAAAGACGGGCATGATCATGAAGAAAATTAACTATATCACTATCTTCACCAGTAATATGTTGATCCTCAAGTTGCATTTTTACATTGTCTAAAGAATAATCAGATTCCTGTTCTAAAGTTATTTGCTCAGTTATAATATCTTCAGCATCCAACACTAACTGGTCCAATATACCTAAACTTGGAACAATTTCTAAACCAATAGCGTCCTCAATCCCACCGAAGCCTCTATCAATAAGGTTAATTAAAGAATTACTCTCAAGAACATTATCTCCTAGAATTCTACTAAAAGATACTTCTGTATTTTCTTCTTGTTCTATATTTTGGGAAATAATAGAATCTACTTGTTCCATTTTAACATAAACATCTTCTACTAGTGTTGTAGATAAAACATGTGTATCGTCATTGTATGCAGTTACCGTACCCTCATGAGAGGATAAGATATTCGTTGAATCAAATTCTCCTAATACATCCTTTAAAATAAGATTAATGGGAACTGTAGCTTCTGGTGCCGTTCTATAAAGAAAACCAGAATCTAAAATTTCTGTGTCTAAAATAGAACCAATATCATTTGTAGTAGAAATAAGAACAATGCCTGTACCATACTGGCTTGTTACTGTTATAGGTGGTAATGTAGAATATCCTGAACCAGAACTTACTAACTCAATTCCTGCTACTTCTCCTTCTATAGAATTTGTAGCTAGTTCCTCTATTATCTTAGAACCACCAATACGATCTGAAACTCTTATACTCTGATTAATATTACCATCAACTAACCTCGAATTGGCATCAGTAGAAGAACTATCTGTACCATTTAAAACTAAATTGTAACCATCTTCAGTGAGAAAATTAATCTCTGGGTAAGAGAAAGTTGTGTATGTCTCTAATGTAATGTAATCACCTAACCCGTCAGAATCATCTGAATCTTCAGACAACAATGCACCACCAATAACAGAAACAAAACCAACAGCTGGTACTACACCTCCACTAGCACCAAAAACTAATGCATCACCTTCTCTATAATTACTACCTCCAGCATCTATAAAAACACTAGCAACACCACCTGTAGTGATTGTGTTTATTTTTGCAATTGCCAAACCATTACCAACAGAAGAATCCAAAGTAATAGTATCACCTACATTATAAAGAATGCCAGGATCAACAACATCAATTCCCGTAACAATTTTTTGTATGGTAAATCTATGTTCTACATCAGATGTTACACCATTAGCATAAAGTGTTTCTCCCTCAACAAAGGTTCCAACCAAACTATCAACATCTACTTTGAATTCCGCAACAGAAGAAGAGCCTTGAATCAATGTGAGTGTATCAACAACAAACACAGTTGCACCAGAAGTTCTACCTGTTAATACTTGTCCTATAACTTCCGTACCAGAAGAACCTTTAGAAATTTCGCACCGAATGATAGATGGCTTATCCCAATTACCATCAGAAGTTCTTAGCATATATTTTGTAGGATAGAATATATCAGCTTCTTCTGCGAACATCAAACGTAGAAATAATTTGTGTCCTTCAGATGTACCCTTAGATGCATAAAGGTCTTTAATGTTTTTGATAAGATTGCGTTTAGATAACCCATCTGCAAGTGTGTTGGGAATAACAGACATAAACTGTCTTTGCATTTCATCCAACATTAGAGCTGTGGTATTGTCTGTATTTGCATAGTCCAATAGTTGCTGTATAGTCTGCACAGGATTAGCACGATAGGTATTTACTTTTGCTGTTGCACCAGAAGATGTACCTGTTATTGTTTCTCCAATTTCAAATTTTTGTTGTGAAGATATAAACATTCTGGGAGTATCATTAGAAAGATCATCTACTAATACTGTTGCAGTAGCAAAAGATGTTTCCCCTGTTATTATTTCTCCCTCTATAAATTTACCTGTTGTTCCTACACCCACCTCTAAGACTATCCTTGTTTCGTCTTCACCCCAAATATAATTTACAGATGTAGTTTCTTGAATGACATTATTGATAATACCATCAACAGTCAATTCTGCTGCCTCTAAGAATTGATAATACTGCTTAAGAAATTCAACAAACTGAGGATGATCATTCTGAATAAAATCAGGAACTTGCCCTTCTATCAGAGGTGATATTTTTGTTACGAAACCTGAATCAAAAGGTGCCATTTTTAATAACTCTTGTTACTAGGATAACTGGATGTGGTAGTATATGTTGAACTTGATCCTACACTTCCTACAGAAATAGAATCTATTTCTCCATTTATAGAAAGGTTAACCATATCCAATTCTAAAATTTGATTGCGAACAGGAACAATATCCTTAGAAGAAGGAATAGCCGTAATTCTAACTTTTGTCGAAGACAAACCATCAACATTAGATATAGTTGAAATTTGTATAGCATTAATTTTTATATAACCTGTAGTATAATCTATAGTACCAGCTGTATTATCTATATAAGTTTTATTTACAAGACCTTGATACCTCCTTAGATTTCCTGCTCCATCATCATCAAAAAAACTCTCCTCCGTTTCTATTCCTACAAAAAAACCAGAGGAACCTATAACACCTCCCGTCTGTTCATTATGTCCTAAGTGTGGATTATAAAATTCATTATTGTAATAAAGATTGTAACCAATACTGTCAGTTGAACCTGAAACAGGAGTAAAGAATTTAGCTAGAGTAACATTTGTTATATTACTTAAAATGGCAGTATTTGTATTATCAATTAATGATGACGCATAGGAGTTCCTAAACATTTTATTAAAACTTTTTAAATCACTATTATTAAAATTCGTGAGAGTTTTATTAATATCCGTAATTAAATCATCCTTTTCTTTAGTAGTTCTGCTGGAATCAAATTTAAAATTAACATCTAATATAATAAAGATAACTTCTGGATCAATAATTACTGGTGTAATAGAAGCAACATTAAAGTTTCGTAGTCCAGCAACCAATGTATCTTTCTGAGCGGATGTTAAATTATTACCTGTGGTGGATATTATAGAGATATAAACTCTACCGTATGAGGCAGTACTAGTAACACCCAAGCTTGGATCATAAGAACCAACATCACCACCAAAAACCATAACTGCTTGTGTTTGGGGGAATAGTTTTTTTGCATATAATTTATAATCTTCTGCTGTAACACATCTTCCTTGAGATGCAAAATCTAGAGGCGCATTAATCTTAATGGATGACAAATTCTCTGGACCAGAACCACCCACAGCTCTATTAACTGTAGACACAGACACACTAGTAATCGTATCAATTGATCCTGCGCTTGCAAAAATAGATGCTCCATTAGCTTCTGATTTATTTGTTACCACATATTTAAGAAAAACAATATTACCATCTGATAAACTTTTACTTACAATACCATCTCCAAAATATACTTCGAATTTTCCAGCTTCTACTTCTTGAATATAATAAACATTACTATTAGAAGTTAATTGAGATATATCTGTTGCTTTTGTGTATGTGGTGCTTGCCGTATCATTTGCAGAGTTTTGTACTTCCACTGTTAATGTTGTCGTATCTGCTGTATCTTCAGGTAAAATAAATCTTTGATCTACACTAGAATAATCAACAATATACCTAGTAGTAATAAATGTCCCTTCATAAATTTTTATATTATTAAAAGGTATGGACGGACCGTTACTAGATCTTGTTATATCCGACATAGTAACAAACTGATAATCTATATTATTGACTTTAGTGGTAAACACAGTTCCTGCTGGCATTAATGCAGAAGTTTTTGACGCATCATTTAAAACTACATTAACTTCAGCATAAGGCGCTCTACAGGAATCTACTTCATACCCTAATGTTTTTGCGTGAGATACAATACTTGATCGTAGAGTTGAAGTGTCCAAGAACATTTCATTTGCAACCATGTTTAAGTTAAAACCAAGATAGTGAGTATTATAAGCTAGAACATCTAATAAAGAACTCATACCCGAACCTTCAAAATCATAATCCTTAAAAGTTGTCTGTGCTTTAAGGAATGTTTTGAGATTTAATTTTATATCATCAAAATCAAATTCTGATACGTCTAGTCTTCTATTTGTTTCATTTGCCATTATCGTATTCTCTCTAACGCTAGTGTTAACTCAACCAGTTCTGTTGGAGCATTAACAACGTAAAATTCTACAGTTACTTCATAAGAATTATTATCTAAATTTGGATTTGCAGATACCCCCACTAATCTAGCTCTAGGTTCAAAATTTTCTATAACATCCTCTACTTGGCGTGCTATAATCACTGCTGTTGTTGGAGTCATCAACTCAAATAACATTCCACGTACCCCAGAATATATTTCTGGGTGAAATGGTTTTTCATATTGATTTGTTAATACAAGGTTACGTATTGATCGTTTGATAGCTTGAACATCATAGATAATATGAACATCATTGTCGGAATTATTAACACCAAAGAATAAATCTAAGTCTGAGTATAATTGAGTACTACGATCAGATTTATTTTGACCTTGAGCATCATTATAAGCATCACTATTTCTTAAACCTTCTGTAATAGCCATACTTTAGAACTCCCTTTATATTATTTATACAGATATTATGAACACAAAATCAAATTATGCTGATCTTGTTTCTGCATTAGCCTGTTTATATTGTTGTTCGATCCTTTTTGCTTTAGCCTCAAACTTTAAAACAAGAGGTTCTAATTTTGTTTTTAGTGCTGCAGCTTTTTTTTCTAACGATTCTCTCGCTACTGCATCACCAAATATAGCTTTTGCAATATCTTGAGTCTTATCAGCAGAAAACACAGAAGCTAATTCTGCTATGGCATCTTTATCGGGTTGCAGGGATGCTTGTGCTACCTCAAGTGCCTTAACAGCACCAGAAGGTAACTCAAAGTTGGGTATTTTAGAAGCCAAAGCAGAAGATGGAGATACTACAGATAATCCAGCTGCAAGAGAAGAAGCCGCTGATGAAATTGCTGATGCAGAATCAGATACAATAGTATCTAAAGAATATCCGCTTGATGCTAAAGCATCACCAAAAGAAGTTCCGATAGACGCAAGTTTACTAGCATAACCATCTGTTCCTGGCACTAAACTAGAAAGAGCAGTCATCTCTGCTTGTAAATTTAGAGAGGGTAGTTCCGGCAATTCAGGTATCATTGCCATTATCTTTGACTTCAAGTCTTCAAGATCAGTTTCCAACTGAGCCTTTAACTCAGAAGCTGTAGACTCCAATTTTGATAAAACATTAGTATCTTTCTCAGCTACCTTTGCTGCAATTTTATTATATAAGTCAGATGCGCCTGGTATATTAGGTGTTGCAAAATTTACCACATTAATCTCCTACATAAACATTCGGTGAACTCGTTGATATTTATTTTTTTATCCTCCTGCAAAATCATGGGCCCGCAAAGGTGTTTGGTGAACCTGTTGCAACCACTGTGCAATTAGATACATCGTCACCTATCCTCCCACAACCTTTACCATTTATAAACACCGTTGTTGAACCTGTAGTAATCGGTGCTTGATGTGGTGGACAAGCTGGAGCAGGCTTCAAGTGTGGATGATTTTTGTCACCTTGTCTACTTATCCCCGTTCCATTAACAAAAACATTAGGAGATTTTTCCAATCTTGATGGGACAGAACAATGTACCACATCATCGTCTACCATGTCTCCTCTACAAATCGCAGGCATATCATTCTCCTTAACTTTAGTTGTTTAGTCTCTCTCTTGCAATTAAAAGTTTTAACCTATATGGCCATAATGATAACTCTCTGTGTTCCTCTTCTGTATGACCATCTCCATCTTTATGCGGTTCACCAACTAGATGATGGTGATGATTTTCAACATGTGGATTACTTGCAGTTTCTAGAACAAGATGATTTTCTAATCCAGTTGCAAAATCCTCTGGAACTAATTTACTTGTTCCATCTGGCGTTTCCATTATAACATTAGCACCACCAGCATTGTCCTCAAATACCATAGGTTCTCCAGCAACAAGTGTTTTAAATTCACTAAACGTAAAATCTTCAAACCTTACATCATCACCAGTTTCTAATAAAAGTCCACCAGTATCGGTACTTGTTTCAAGTTCAACCTCAATAGTTGTTATACTTCCTTCTGTAACGAAACTGTCCACCGCTAGTCCTGTCACTAGAGGAGAATTTTCGCTAATTAAGGTAAATGTATCAGTAGACAGTCCCTTATTAATGCTACTTAAATAAAATTGTTTTAGCATACCACCGTCACTGTCCTTTATTGCGAAACCAACAGCATTATCATCATTTACCGAAAAACCTTGAAATACCCTCAGCACAGTTCCAGATGAATTCGTAAGTATTATATCCTCTACACCAGCAGTTGTACTAAGGCTTTCTACAAATAAATTCACCAACAAGAATCCATTTTGATCTATAATTACAAAACTATCTCCAGTAAATGATGCGGTTAGTACTCCCCCTCCTGTACCCCCTCCTGTCACTACTAGTGTTGTTCCAGACTCTAATAATATCTCATTTGACTCTACTAGTGTACCCAAATCTGGTTTGAAGCTAATAACATGCTTCAAGGTAGTCAAATTAATTTGATCATAATCTGTATATACTACCGTTTCATTAGATGTAGTAATTATGGTAAACGCATGTGCCATATTATGATCCTACGGGTTCAATTTAATATTCGGACCACCAGTAATTGTAATATCTGCACCAGAAGTATGATCCCAAGTGCTGCCAGTAGTAGATAACAAAGATGTTTCTGCATGTATAGTCATAGCTAAAGCAGACTTCATATTTAATTTATCACCAGACTTCATAGACGTAATGCCCGTAACAGAAGTTTGTGAAATATCGGTGAAAGCCTCCCAAGAAATGGAACTCTTAGTACTCGTTTGGGTGATAGCACCTGTAACACCGTGTTTGAAGTATCCCTCTATTGTTCTTTGTTCA
>Ga0114995_10003764_pt1 | contig 10253 bp, 15 predicted proteins | sample ArcticOcean_MG_C_11_FD_87038 | JGI IMG/M metagenome (GOLD analysis project Ga0114995, IMG submission 87038) | Marine microbial communities from western Arctic Ocean - ArcticOcean_MG_CB2_154 | ecosystem: Environmental > Aquatic > Marine > Oceanic | place: Arctic Ocean: Canada Basin | collected... | reverse complement strand
TGCTAAAGAAGTTTGGATTACAGAGAGAGGTAGTAGTTTTGGATATAACACATTGGTTGTCGACTTCACTGGTCTACAATATATGTTGGATAATTTTAGCGAGCCAGTTGTGTTCGATTGTACTCATGCGTGTCAGAAACCAGGAGGACTTGGCGGCTCGAGTGGCGGTAATCGTGACTACGTGCCTGGCATGGCTCGCGCTGGTAGTGCTTTGGGGATTTCATCTTTCTTCTTAGAAGTACACCCTGATCCAGACAACGCACCTAGTGATGGTCCTAATATGTTACGCTTAGACGACTTTGAAAAAGTTGTAGCAGACATGGTTGCAATTAATAAGGTAGTAGGATGAGCAAGACAGTAATATTAATTCCAGCACGTTATAATAGCACACGCTTCCCAGGAAAGCCATTGTGTATGTTAGATGGTGTTCCTATGATAAAACGTGTGTATGACGCTTGTGTTGCGTCTAAGATACCAACGTATGTGCTTACCGATGACATGCGTATCTTTGATTTATTTGGTCCTAGACAGTGTTGGATTGACCAAGAGAAAGATTACGCTAACGGTACAGAACGATGTGCTGGCGCCATTACTGATAGTAACTTTATTAAGTACCTTGGCCATTATGATAATATTATTAACGTACAAGGCGACATGCCTGATGTTTCTACCTATATGATAACACAAGCTGCTTGGCATCTAAAACATTATCCTGTAACAACAATGTTTACAGACATGCCAGAAGAACAACAGAACGATCCTAACACAGTTAAAATGGTACGTGCTGGAGACCAAGCATTATGGTTTGGTAGAGGCATGACAGGGTACGGCAACTGGCACTTAGGTGTTTACGGATACAAGCGTAATGCATTAGAAATGTATCCTAATCTAATTGTAGAACGTGAAGAAGAAGTAGAGAAACTAGAACAACTACGTTGGTTAAAAAACGGTTGGCAAATTGGTTGTTTGAGTGTACAATATAAAGGTACAGAAATAAACTCACCAGAGGACGTAGATATATGGCACAGCAAAAACTCCCAATAAAAGATGTATTAGCAGCTATTGACATGGGTGCTAGAGACGTATGGGACGAACTTGACGAAGAAGAACGTAAAGCTGTTGGCTTCTGGTTATTGAATCGGTATGTAAGCAATGTCAAAGGTAGCTTTGAACAACAGGCAATGGCTGTGTTTAAGACAAACGAATTTTATAATAAAAACTGGAACGTACTAGGAATGAAGCATCCTAAGTTACAGTGGCAACTAATATGTCTTGCAGGCAACTCTAAGAAGATTGAATGGCACCAATGGATTGGATTTAAAAAGAAAACAGGCGGTAACGGAAACGGCGTGAAGTTACTACAAAAAATTTATCCTAATATGAAGGAAGATGAGATTGAACTCCTTGCTACTCTCTCTACAAAAAAAGAACTCAAACAATTGGCTAAAGATCATGACATCGACATCAAGCTCTAATAAACCATTCGTATGTGAATATTGTAACACAGGGTATGTTCGCGAAAAAACATTGATGGTGCATGTGTGTGAACAAAAACGTAGACATCTACAACAAAAAGAAAAACGTGTACAACTAGGTATGTATGCATTTAACCAGTTCTACAAACTTAGTGCCGGTGCAAAGAAAGATAAAACGTATGAAGATTTTTGCAAGAGCTCATACTATAATGCATTTGTAAAGTTTGGAAGTTTCTTAAATAATGTAAAACCTTTGTACCCTGAAAAGTATATTGACTATGTTGTAACTAGCGGAGTTAAATTAGATCATTGGTGCCGCGAAGACATGTATGAAAAATATGCAATTGAACTTATACGTAAAGAAGGTGTGCAGACAGCTCTTGAACGTAGTGTTATAACTATGATGGAATGGGCTGAAGAAAATAACAGTGTATGGAATCACTACTTCCATTATGTAAGTTTGAATCGTGCAGCTTGGCACATTAAAGATGGCAAGATAAGTCCTTGGCTTGTGCTTAATTGTAAGAGCGGAAAAGAAATGCTAAGTAAGTTTAGTGACGAACAACTGAATATAATATTCCACATCATGGATCCGCAACATTGGGCAATGAGATTTAAACGTACTCCTATTGATGTTGAATTAGTTAAAGAAGTGACAAAAGAATCTAATCTATGAAGCTAGACAAGCACCAATATACTCGAGAAGAGTGGCGAAGAATTCGTCACTATAAGCGATTGGAAAAAGAACAAAATAGAATTCAGAAACATCTTGCAACTGAACAAATAAAACATAATCGTAATCTAGCATTTATTATTAGTCAACCAAAAGCAGGCACATACCTTTGTGCTAACTTACTTAAAAACTTTGGTATGGTTGCAACAGGCATGCATGTTAAAAGTGGCAAGTACAGAGTATATGATATCACACAACCGTTACCTGCGTTTGAAAAGAAAAACGATTTAAAAAAGTATATACAAAGTGTAACACACCAAATTGGTAGTTTCCAATCTATAATCGACTTGATGCCAACGGACGGGTTTGCTGTTGGACATTTAGGTTACGAAGGAAAATATATAAAACCATTACGCGGTGTAAAGAAAATATTATTAACTAGGCCGCACGAACAACACAAAGAATCTATAAAACGATTTCAAGATGAGATGTACGGAGACACAGCGGTTACTGAAGAAGCATACCATGATATAGAATGTTGGAGAGATGAAGACGATGTATTTGAATTAACATTTAATGATCTTATCAAACCTAAATATGCTAAGTTAAGAAAACTTCAAACCTTCTTGTTCGGAGAAGTTAAACACGATGAAGTAGCAGCAATACACAAAGCTCTTGCAGCTCCTTCACCAACAAAAAGTAGTATACGATGAAAACAATAGATAATTATATAGAGGTATAAAATGGACACACGGATACACAAAATCTTAGATAAAGAAATTAGCAGACAAGCAACTACAATAGAATTAATTGCAAGTGAGAACTTTGCAAGTTCAAGTGTAATGAATTTAGCAGGCAGTGTTTTTACAAATAAGTATGCTGAAGGCTATCCTGGCAAACGTTATTACAACGGTTGTGAACATATGGACGAAATAGAATCACTAGCTGTAGATGAACTATGTAAACTGTTCAAGTGTAACTACGCTAACGTACAACCACACTCAGGTGCAAATGCAAACACAGCAGTATATCAAGCGTTCCTCAAACCAGGAGATACTATTCTTGGCATGGACCTAGCAAGTGGCGGACACTTGTCACATGGTAGTCCCCCAAATATTTCAGGCAAGGTGTATAGTGCTTGTAGTTACAAAGTAAAAGCTGACGGCTATTTAGACTATGACGAGATTGAACAAATGACAAAAGAGTATCGTCCTAAGATGATTGTTGCTGGAGCAAGTGCATACCCTAGACAAATTAATTGGGAAGTGTTTAGAAAGATTGCAGACAAGTATGGTGCATTGCTATTAGTAGACATGGCACACTACAGCGGTCTTATAGCAGGCGGTGTGTACCAATCGCCACTAGCATATGCAGACGTAGTAACAAGTACAACACACAAGACCTTACGCGGTCCTAGAGGTGGTATTATACTGTGGAACAACCCAGAGTACACTAAGCGTATTAATAGTGCTATCTTCCCAGGAACACAAGGCGGCCCGCTGATGCATATTATTGCGGCGAAAGCACAATGTTTTATAGAAGCAAACACACAAGAGTTTAAAGACTATTCAAAGCAAGTAGTAGTTAATGCAAAAGCAATGTGTGCTGTGTTTAAAGACAAAGGATTTAAATGCTTGACAAATGGAACAGATTCGCATATAATATTACTAGACTTGAGTGACAGCAAATATAGTGGAAGAGAAGCCGCAGACTTGTTAGAAGAAAATGGCATTACTGTAAACAAGAACGGTATTCCAAATGACCCTAGAAGTTTTATAGAGACAAGCGGAATACGAATTGGTACAGCGGCAGAAACAACTCGTGGTTATGATGAGAAATGGTTTAAGGAATTAGCGGATAAAATATGCCAGATATTGACATAGACTTTGCAGACAGGACATCAATTTTAAATAAGATTGATCATATCGTTGCAAGACTAGATAACAACAAGAAACACAATACAGGAGTCTACGTAACAGAGGCTCCTCATAATCCTGTTGACAATCTATGTACAATAGATCACAAGACCGCAGACAAACGCGGCTACTTCAAATTAGACTTCCTTAACGTAAGCATATATAAGAGTGTTAAGGATAATCAACATTTAACAGAACTAATGGAAAGGAAGCCAATATGGCAACTACTGGAACACAAGGACTTCAGCGAAAAAGTCTTTCATCTAAACGGGCACAACGAACTATTAAAGCAATTGAAGCCTATTTCGGTAGAACAGTTAGCAGCAACTCTAGCTATTATACGCCCAGCAAAACGATATCTAGCAAACGAGAGTTGGGACAAGATAATGCAGGAAGTGTGGGTCAAGCCTACTAACGGCGAGTACTACTTTAAAAAAGCACATGCAATTTCGTATGCAGCAGCTGTTGTTGTGCATATAAATTTACTGTGTGATGAGTTACATGCTGCCCAAGATTAAAGTTGCTCCTACTATAGAGTGGGATAAAAAACCAAACAGAAAATATTTCCTTGAACATTTAATTAATGACAATGGATATATTTCTATGGCAGAAGTAGGAGTGCGTGATGGCCGCACTACATTTTATCTACTAGATAAAATACCTCACTTAAAAATTTATGCTGTTGACACAGACACTAGTTTATTTTATAACGATAGTGTAAAAGAAAAATACGGAGACAGGCTTGTTCCTATTCAAGGAAATAGTGCTGTTGTTGTAGAACGTGTTCCTAAAGTTGATCTAGTGTTTATTGATGCAGACCATTCGTATGAAGGATGCAGAAAAGATATCCTTTTATATAGTAAAAGAATAAACGGCAGAGGTTGCCTTAGTGGACACGATATTGATTTCCCTGGAGTTAATAAAGCTGTAAATGAACTTGTTCGAACGTATGATGTGGGCCCAAATAATGTTTGGTTTAAATTTACTTATTAACTTTTCTTACCAGTTGGACGTTTTTGCGCTTAACTCGCTTAACACTTAGGTTACCTAAGTTAACACAAGGTCCTGATACAATACGTACATCCTTTGAATTCATTGTCATTATTGCGTATTTAAAAATTGCCATTTCTTGTTTTAAGAAAATGTTTATAGGAATTAATCTGTTTGATTCCCACCACCATGCTTCTCCCATTTCAAGAAACTGTTTCTTTGCAACGTCTGTTTTTAAAGCCTCAAAAACATACATGCTAGTTACAGCCTGATCCTGATTAATTACGATGCCGACGTATTCGTTACCACCATATCCTACTATGGATATGAACGGAAAATTTTCTTGTATATCTTTAGTTAGCATTCGTTTATTATAGATCCTATATATATATAAATACAGTATGTCACTTATACCTAGATATTTAGTCAATAACAGAACCAGCCTCGTAGTCAATGTGACTGGATTTATAACGGAGTACAGACCAGTGTATCAAAGAAATATATCAGTTTACAGTGGAATAGATAATAAATTAGAATTCCAACTATTAAACCCAGATCAAAAACCAATTAACCCAACAGGGTCGACAATACATTTTGTTGCCTTTGATGAAAATAAAAATCAAGTTATTAAGCACACAGGAACTGTGTTAGTTGCTAACAAAGGTTTATTCGAAGTTACAATTACTGAGAATGATGCACTGAACTTAAAACAACAGTACTTGTCTTATACAATATATCTTACTAACGATACATCTAGTGATAACACACTTACCTTTGCAGACGAGCAACTGAACGTAATAGGTACAATATATTTAAATGCATCAGCATTGCCTGGGCCACGTGCTACAGTATCAGTTACAAACTTTTTACAAGACAGTGGCGATGTTACAGTTTACTACAGCGATCATATATCAGCTGAGCCTGCTATTAACGGTAACGAAGCTCTACACACAGCAGCCATATATACAGATAATTATATAGGCGATGTTATTGTACAAGCATCGTTAGAGAATCAAATAGACTACACTTCTAAATGGGTAGACATTAACACAGTAACGTTTACTGGCAACGAAACAACTCCTGCAGTTACTAATTTCTCAGGCGTGTACAGCTACTTGAGATTCAAAACAACTGTTAATCCTTCAGAAAAAATAACCAAAATCTTAGTAAGAAACTAGTTGACTTCATAACTGTTTGACTGTATACTATTAGTATGAGTGTAGTCATTGAAACAGTTCTGACATATCTGCCCGCTAAGAGGAAAACAACTCCTAGCGGCTGGACTTCATTCAATGCACCTTGCTGTATTCACAACGGAGAAACCCGTGATGCGAAACAGCGTGGCGGCGTAATTCAAGAAGGCGCTGGCATCAGTTATCATTGTTTTAACTGTGGCTATAAGGCTTCTTGGCAACCAGGCAGACCATTCTCACATAAATTGCGTAAACTCCTACAATGGTTAGGAACTCCTGATGACGTAGTCAACAAGGTGGCATTTGATGTTATGAGAGAAAACGAGGGTGTTGAAGTAACGCAAAGACTTGCCGAGCTTCCTACGTTTGATACAGTACCATTGCCCGATGATGCTATAAAGATTACAGACATTACTGACTTTAACAAGTATAGTATGGCTGTTCTCGAATACATGGCCGCACGTAATCTTAACACTGATGATACCAGTTACTACTGGTCACCTAGTTTGGGTTACCGTGATAGACTAATCATACCATTCTATTATGAAGATAGAATCGTGGGATGGACTGGACGTAGTGTACTTCCGGATAAGAAACCTAAGTACTTAACGGAAGTACAACCTGGATTTGTTTACGGACTAGATGAACAACGATACAGTAAAGTATTTGCAATACTATGTGAAGGACAGTTAGATGCTATACACATAGAAGGCTGCGCAATTGGCGGCAGTGAAATAAGCGACCAACAAGCAATGCTGTTGAACAAATTACAAAAACAAATTATAGTAGTACCTGATAGAGACCAAGCTGGCAAGAAACTTGTAGAGCAAGCAATTGAACTAGGGTTTAGTGTTAGCATGCCAGAGTGGGAACAAGGTATTAATGATATCGGTGATGCTGTTAGTAAGTATGGTAGACTGTATACACTGTACAGTATAACAGCTTCTGCTAATGAGTCTGCATTAAAAATAAGATTGAGAGCAAAGAAATGGTTCGATTAATAGGTTTACTTATATTTTTATCTGTGTTATACTATGCACTAATTGTAAATAAAGAAGTCAAAGAAGAACCGCTTGGGTTTGCACCAAGCATAATTACAGTAGAAGAACTTCCAGACGAGGGTAATGAATGAGTACTAGACAAAATACAGACTACGGTTATGATATACAAAAAGTATATCTAGAAATGATGATGACAGATGCCGAAACGTTTGTTAGATGTCAGACTGTATTTAATCCTGAGGCATTTGATAGACGCTTGTTTGAATCTGCAAAGTTTCTTAATGATTATGTTACAGATCATAATGCATTGCCTACGTTTGATATGATTAATGCAGCTACACAGACACAGCTGAAAGACCCAGGACAACTACAAGAGAATCATTACGATTGGTTATTGTTAGAGTTTGAAACGTTTAGTAGACACAAAGCACTTGAAGCGGCAATCCTTAAAGGTGCTGACTTATTAGAGAAAGGCGAGTATGGACCTGTTGAAGAATTAGTCAAGCAGGCTGTACAGATTGGTCTACAAAAAGACTTGGGTACAGATTATTTTGACAACCCTAGACTAAGACTAGAAAACATTAAGAGTAGTAACGGACAAGTTAGCACAGGTTGGGCCGCTATTGATAAGAAATTATTTGGTGGGTTCAACAGAGGCGAGCTGAATATCTTTGCAGGTGGCTCAGGTGCAGGTAAGAGTTTGTTCTTGGCTAACCTAGGAGTTAACTGGGCATTGGCAGGTATGAACGTATTGTACTTGACCCTAGAGCTTAGTGAGAGCTTGGTTAGTATGAGAGTAGACAGTATGGTTACTGGCATACCTAGTCGTGATGTGTTTAAGAACATTGACGATGTTGAAATGAAAGTTAAGATGATTGGCAAGAAGGCAGGTGCATTCCAAGTTAAGTATATGCCTAGTGGTAAGACGCCTAACGATGTAAGAAGCTACATTAGAGAGTATGAGATTAAAACAGGCAAGAAGATCGACGTGCTGTTGATTGATTACTTAGACTTGCTTATGCCCAACGGCGCAAAGATTAGTGCAGAGAACTTGTATATCAAAGACAAGTATGTATCGGAAGAGTTACGTAACCTAGCAATGGAATTGAACACAGTGTTTGTTACAGCGGCACAGTTGAATCGTGGTGCTGTAGAAGAAATTGAATTTGATCACTCGCACATATCAGGTGGACTTAGTAAGATACAAACAGCAGACAACGTGTTTGGTATCTTTACAAGCAGAGCAATGCGCGAACGTGGACGTTATCAGTTACAGCTGATGAAGACACGTAACAGTGGCGGCGTAGGACAAAAGATTGATCTAGGCTTTGATGTAGACACATTACGTATTGTAGACCTTGATGAAGACGATGATGACGGTTATGGTTCGGCACCAAGTCATCAAGGCGGTGCCAACAGCATAGTAAACAGCCTGAAGCGTAACCCGACTAATGCACCAACAGACACACAGCGAGAAGATCCTAGTGAAGGTGTAGCAAGTCCTAAGATAAAAGCTGAAGCTGACAGCACCAAACTCAAACAATTCCTGAACAATTTAGGAACGGAGTAAATACAAAGAACGAAAGGACATGCACTGTAATGCTCGCAAATCTACGACCAGCACATTATCACTTTATCAAAGACGACCCAGTACGGCCGCACATATCACTAGAATGGAGACAACAATTTCCACGTGAAATGTTTGCTCTATACGAAGACAAGTATGCAGAGTTCGATGAACCACTTACTGATAACCCATTGGCAATTATATGTGTAGCATACACTGACACGGTTCCAATCAGCGAAGCAGACCTAAACAACATAGGCTCTAAGGTTGCAGTGTTCTATACTGTGTGGAGTTATTCAACAGGCGCAGGCAGAGACGTAGTGATGCAAGCAGCCAAGTATATCAAACAGCACAGACAATGTGAACGCTACGTTACACTTAGCCCGCTAACAGCAATGGCAGAACGCTTTCATCTTAAGAATGGCGCACAGTTTATAAGCAGACATGCTGAAACACAGAACTTCGAATATCACCTATGAAGCACTACTGTGGTCATATAGAGTGCAAGTGGACGCACAATCACAAACTTGAACTTGTATACTTTAGACAAAAGTACGGAGACGAGCTGTTCAAAGCTATCAACCTGGCAGGCGAAATTACTACTAATGTTTATAAGTCACACACATTGCCCGACCACAGATACAAGCGTGTAGACTTTTATGTTGAACCCAAAGGTGGAAAGGCCACTACAGTGTTCATGCTCATGTTGGCATGGCGATTAGAACGAGAACCTCAATGGGCCCATTCAATATAACCACACAACGTCAACGCCAGCAGAGATTGGATCTGCTCAGCCGTGATCCTCAGATAAGCGATGAGTTCCAAAAGATATATCGTGACCTAGCCAACGCTATTACGTTTGACCAGCAGGAGTATGAAAGTCGTGTTAGGAGTATTTACGGACAGCGGTCGCGAACTTGGTCTATCACATAAAGAGTATTCTCACCAGTAACAGCACCAATACGACTTGCATCACGTCTACGTCTTTCTTCTAGACTGAGTTGGTATGTGGGAAGTAGAGTGACTAGAAACATCTGTTCGAACGAGGCAGTGTCGGGTAGTTGTATGCATGCTGTTTGATCCAGGGCGTCTAGTAGATAGTACACAGTGACATCGCTGGTTAGTTCAAAGCTGTCCAGTCCAAGTTCTTCAAACATAGTCTCACGAGTTTGGCCCACAAGGTGATCGTGCAGCTTCTGTACACCATATAGATCCTCTCTAAGTGTGTAGTGAGGATTGAGTCTAGCAACTTCTAATTGTATGTCTATGGGTGCTACCCAAGGTTGTTCAACAGCGTCTTGCACAGGCTCATGGTAAGGATCTATTTGAGACACAGCTGGATACCCCACAGCAGTAGAGAACAAGGGTATAGCTAGTAGAGGCCATAGTTGTAGTTTCACACAGTTATTTATAGTCGTTTATTTGTAAAGTGAATAAT
>Ga0114995_10003762_pt1 | contig 10257 bp, 11 predicted proteins | sample ArcticOcean_MG_C_11_FD_87038 | JGI IMG/M metagenome (GOLD analysis project Ga0114995, IMG submission 87038) | Marine microbial communities from western Arctic Ocean - ArcticOcean_MG_CB2_154 | ecosystem: Environmental > Aquatic > Marine > Oceanic | place: Arctic Ocean: Canada Basin | collected... | reverse complement strand
TTGGCCTTAAATCGGGTGATTTTAGGTTTTATTGAGCATTTCAACCTGTTTGGGTTATTTTTTTGAGGCTTGAGCTATTTGTGAGTCATAACAAGGCCTTTGTGCAAAGGTCTCCACTTACCTTAACACAATCTAAGACTACTGCACTAAGTAGCTCTTAATTAGAGCACTAAACCGAAACCTCATTTACTCACCAAGTTGTTGAATTTCAATGATGTGTTCGCCCCAACGACTCTCAGGTACTTTGGCTTCAGATACTGCCCATTTACGCACGGTCATACCGGCTTTTACGGTAGAATTTGGGTCACCCGTTACTAGCGGATGCCAATCCGGTAAATCTTTACCTGCATCTACTCTCCTATAACCACATGTTTCGGGTAACCAGTTGAACTCTGCCACAGTATCGGGGGTAACCAAGGTGCAATCAGACACTTTATCTTGGCGCGTTTCATACACGCTACACTTACAAGATTTAAGGTCTAGGTATCTGCACGCCACACTGGTGTGGTACATCAATGGCAGGTCATCTTCAATTAATTTTTGTAAACAACAACGGCCACAGCCGTCACAAAGGGACTCCCATTGTTCACTGGTCATCTCTTTGGGTGCAGTTGTTTTCCAAAACCCTGTTTGGGTTGGTTTTTGTGCTGAGTCGGCCATAAAGTCTACCTTAGCTATAATGATTAGTAGGTGGGGTTAACAGGGGTTTTATACAGATCTAGCATGTATTTCTCACGCACTGGAGGCATCTGTAAATAGTAGCCCTTCTCATCAATATCAGACAATATATCTTCTGCCTTAGCTCTCGCAAATTTTTTGTCAGCCGTAAGCAGCATATCCATGCGGTGCTCTGGCTTGCCAAATAAGGACAGTAAGTCTTCTGGCACTAAACTTAAAGCTTTGGTTTTATCCACGTACAAGTACATTTCGTCTTTCTTTTTACTACGATAAATTGAGCAAATAATACGCTTTTGGCTCATTAGAGTGCCCCTTGGATATGGTTGTATTCGATAGTGATCGCTTCTACAAGAAACTCTGCTCTCCACCCCTGCCAGTTATTGGGCAAGGTGAACGGCTGCTTTTTACGTAACCCTTCAAACAACTCTAATAATTCTTTTTTGCGACCCATCAATTGCACTTGAACACCGGCATTCTCTGCCTGATTTGTAACCACTTTATGCAAACGCTTGTAGTCTGCATTTTCATTTTTAGACAGAGGCTGCTGCACTCCTGGCAACACTTCTGATGATGCCAGCATAATAGACAACCATTGCTTTCCATATCGCCTTAAACTACTTGGGCGCATATCCTGACACTGGCCAATTTCATTTAAATCCACAGGGTTTGTACGAGCCATTTCAATAAGACTACTGTCTTTCACTACAAAGTTCTTTGGCCTGTTCTCACTACGGGCTACGCCTTCTCTCCATGCGGCTAAGGCACGTAAGCGGCCTACAGCTTTACCCTGTAAGCGCCATGCATTCTTCATTTGGGTATAGGCCATTTCTGGAGCAATAGGCACTTTAGGTTGCGCCAAACGCTGCATGTCTTCCAAAAACCACTGCCACACGCCTTTGTCTTTTAAGCGCTGTGCTAAGATGTCGTAACACTGCATTAAGTGGGCCACATCCATGGCCGCATAATGACATTGAGAGTCTCGCAACGGCCGTTGTAGCCAATCAGAACGAGTTTCTCCTTTGTCTACAGTCTCCCCTAGCAAATCCAATACTAAGCTTTGGTAACCAGGCGACAACCCCATGTCTACAAAAGCGGCGGCAACTTGTGTATCTGCCATAGGTGTAGGACGTAATTCAAGCCAATTTTGAAACAGCTCTAAGTCTTCACTACAAGCATGCATTACCTTAAGGGTGTCAGGGTCTGTTAATAACGTTTGCAGAGGCACCCAATCGTCAATAGTTAACGGGTCTACTAAAAAGGTTTCCCCTGCTGCTGCGAGCTGCACAAGGCCTGGGATAGGGTAAAAGGTATCTACCCTCACAAACTCCGTATCCACTGCAATAGCTGGAGCTTGGATCAGTTTTTGGCAAGCCAATTTAAGGCCTTCGTTGGTATCAATATATTGGTAATCAAGTGACATAATTTAGGTGTAACTCTTGCGTCCGGCAAAGGCGTGAGCCAAAGTGCCGCTATCAACATACTCTAGTTCCCCGCCTATGGGTACTCCATGGGCTATACGTGTAACATTAATAGCTTGGGTATCTAGCTGCTGACGAATTAATTGGTGAATAAAATGGGCGGTTGCGTTGCCCTCTATCGTAGGATTGGTGGCGATGATCACTTCGGTAATAGGTGTGCTGCTTTGACTAGCATTCTCAAGGCCCTCACCACTCAGACGAGAAATTAACACGTCTAACCCAAGTTCATTGGGCCCAATACCATCCATGGGTGAAAGGTGGCCCATGAGTACAAAATACAAACCCTCAAAACCTGCGCCTTGTTCGATAGCCAAAACATCTGCCGGTGTTTCTACTACGCACAACACACTAGGATCTCGCTCTGGATGGCTACATATACGGCACACAGATACTTCGCTATGGGTTCTGCATTGTTCACAGCTGCCCACTTTATCAAGCGCAAGGTTCAAGCTTTTCGCTAGCGCCGCCCCGCCTTCACGGTTGCGCTCTAATATATGTAATGCCATACGCTGAGCCGATTTACGGCCTACACCCGGCAAGCATTTAAGAGACTCAATAAGATCATCAATAAGAGGGCTAAATGACATGAATTTAAACCTATAGTTTACTTAAAATGGCATTTTAAAACCGGCAGGCATACCCATGCCAGCGGTCATGTCAGACATATTGCTTTGGCTTGCCTGCTCTACTTTACGTACTGCATCATTAACTGCAGCTGCCAGTAAGTCTTCTAACATTTCTTTGTCTTCTGACAATAATGAATCATCCAGTTGCACACGCTTCACATCATGACGCCCTGTCATGACTACTTGTACCAAACCAGCACCAGAAGAGCCTACAAACTCTGCTTTGGCTAAATCTGCCTGCGCTTGTTGCATTTGTTCTTGCATTTTTTGGGCTTGTTTCATGATGTTGCCCATGCCGCCTTTCAACATATTAATTTCTCGGTCATTAATCTAATATTTTTTAATTTTCAATAGGGTTAACAGGTAACACACTATTAATGTCTAGCTGGCCATTAAAAGCTGTTGTTAAACTGTCCACATTAGGGTCATTTTGTAATGACGTAATGGCTTGGTCTTGATGTTCTGTTTCTCGCCTGTGGCGATTAGCAAATGGAGTTTCAGTTTGAGCTTGGCCAACATTAATTATCAGTTGCAAATCACAGCCAAACAACTCTTCCAAAGCCAAACGAATACGGCCTTGATGGGTGTCGTTAAACATACTGCTATGGCCTTGCTCCAAAGTAAACTGTAACTGAGTGTTTTGTCGGTTAATAAATACCATATTAGCGGCAATACTGTGGGTCATGCCAGATAAATTAAGGTCGTTAAATACTTGAATCCAGTTATTTTCGTTTAAATCGTCTAACGCCCAATTATTACCGCACTGTTCTGAAGTTGCTTCCACTACTACTGTGGGCACTTGTTCCTGCACTGGCTCTGGAGCTTTTGGCTGCGCTTGTTCTGGTTCTTGCTGTAGGTATTCGGGTACTTGCTGCTGCGACTGTTCTGCTACTTCCTGAACAGGGGATTCGTCCCAAGGTGGTGATTCCATTACTGGGGCCACTATTGACTCAGGCTCTTGTTGCGCTGCTGGCTTTTGCTGTGGCATGGCTAGTACTGGTGTAGCTTCCAGCAGCGTTGGTAATATTGGTGGCTGAGATTCCTGCTGAGGCTCTAAGTGTGGCTGAGGCTCTAAGCCTGGCTGAGGCTCTAAACCTGGCTGAGGCTCTACTAGACGCTGAGGTTCTACCGCCACCGTATGCATTTGACCAGCATGTTGCTGAGGCCTAAAGGCGAGCATACGCAACAATGCCATTTCAAACCCAGCTTGCAATTCTGGCGCCGCCTCTAGGTCTTTACGGGCCATAATGCCCATTTGATAGAATAACTGCACATCTGCTGGGCTTATATTTAGAGCTAACTCTAACACCTTAGCTTTATCAAATTGCACAGAAACAGGCGCATCAGGTAATACCTGACAAATGGCCACCTGGTGTAACAAACTCAAGAGGTCTTCTAGGGCTACAGAAAAATCCTGCCCCAGCTCTGCAAGCTCTCCAATAGTCTTAAGTAGCTCAGAAGCGTTACCTTGTTGTAACTGGCTAACTATGGCAACCACTTTACCTTGGTCAATGCTGCCTAACATTTGATTAACCGAAGATTCGGTTAAGTCTCCACCACAAAAAGCAATGGCCTGATCCGTAAGGCTCAAGGCGTCACGCATACTGCCTTTAGCTGCGCGGCCAAGTTGCCACAGCGAAGCTTCTGCAAAGGGAATAGCTTCACTGGTAAGAACGTTGCGCAAATGCCCTGCCACTTGTTCGGCTGGCATATTCTTTAGGTTAAATTGTAAACACCTAGAAAGTACCGTAATCGGAAGCTTTTGTGGATCTGTAGTAGCTAATAGGAATTTTACGTGTGGCGGTGGCTCTTCCAAGGTTTTAAGCAACGCATTAAAACTACTGGTAGAAAGCATGTGTACTTCGTCTATTAGATAAACCTTAAAACGGCCTCGAGTAGGCGCGTATTGCACGTTATCTAGCAACTCTCTTGTATCTTCTACCTTAGTTCGCGATGCCGCATCCACTTCAATTAAATCAACAAAACGGCCTTCAGTAATCTCAACACAGCTAGAACACACACCACAGGGTGTGGAGCTGACGCCCTCTTCACAGTTAAGGCAGCGTGCCAATATTCGGGCAATGGTGGTTTTGCCAACACCACGAGTGCCTGCAAACAAATAAGCATGATGCAAACGCTGCTCATCTAGGGCATGAACCAATGCGCGCAGCACATGCTCTTGCCCCACCATAGTGTGGAAATTCTGGGGTCGCCATTTACGGGCTAAAACCTGATATGCCATGCCGCGTGCACTCGCTCAAGATAAAAACTATAGAAATGAGTCCCATTATAAGAGCCACGGCACATTAAAGCTACCAACTCCCCAGCCAAACTAGGTGGCTAAAAAGTAACAGCATGCAATTGATGATTTAAATTTGTTTTTGCGCCAGTTTGGCCTAATTAAGAGCAAACATTCATACTAATGCGCTACGTTAAAGTTTAATAGAAGGCTAAACCCACCGATATTGGGAAACAGTGCAGTATTCGAATGGTAATCATTATTAGTAAACCGCCAATAAAAACAGTACCAATGTTGCTAAACCTAAAATACTCGTTGTCCAAATCAAACGAGCTTCATAGACGCTACCAACAGCCTGTTTTTGTTTGTTGAGCCATAACCCATATAACGGCAATAACTGCATCATATGTGTCGCCAGAAAATGGGGTATTCTGATATCTTGACCATCCAAATACCATCCCAGCAGGGGTACGCGAAGGGCCTCATATGAGCTAGTAGCAATCTCATTAGCTATCTGTGAAGACATATGGCCAGCAACAATTAACGTCAGTACTGAGCCCGTAGTCAACCCTAGAGCAGAGGCAAGGAGCAGTGGTTGATTGCGTGTCGGCTGGTATTCCCTAAACAATAGATAGCCCAAATAGAAACTTCCCAACACCAACATTACCGCTCCAAGCCCCATTAAACTGTACATGGCTGACTCGGCGGCCGTAGAATTATTGAAATGAGACTCTCGTCCTCTAGCAGCTTGTAAAAAAATATACATTGCCCCAAATATTCCCGCCGCAACCACACCATAAGACATTACTTTCCACCCAACCCCATTGCGCTTAGCGGGGCTGAGCAGTGAGGCTAAAACAGCAAGTGTTATAAAGTGAATAGCAATGGATATTTGAAATTTGATAGGCTTAGCCCAAAGCGCCTCATTAGCTAATAAGCGCTGGTCGAAAGCGCTAAGGAGAACGCTGATAGCAAAGAGTACAGCTAATAAAAGGGCACCTTGCCACCATATATTTAAATAGGTTTGCCGGTCACCATAAAAAACTGAAGGGAGTAAATTCATGAATGTGTCTCTGTTTCAAATTCGGTAGTTGTTGACTTAAATCGCAACATCGCCGCTTTTATGAGCATAAACAATAAGTACCCGAATGGACCAAACATACATGTTAACAGTAAAATGGGAGCCTGAATAAGCCGAGACAACTCAATCTCATCGGCTTGTTTTGCAATAACACCACCCACGAACAAATCAAATGCCAGATAATGCACCCAACCGGCCAATGCCACAGCGGGATAGGTAAAGAGCTGTTGAACATTAGCCAAACTGTCAAATCCGCCCTCCGCTGAGAAAAAATAACGTGCGATTAAGAAGCTATACAAGACAGATAGAATAAGTGGAATTAACATAGACGCAATGGGATTCAACCATTTCCAACCTCGTGGAAGAAAAACCAAAATAAACCAGCCCAGCATGGCTAAGGTGCTTGCAGAAGAAAATAGTTGTTCGAAGGGCATCTTTGTACTCTTAATGTTGACAGTGTCAAGTTATTTTATACGCATATCTTTACACCGTCAAGACGTCGGTGTAGTTTATACTGTCAGCTTATCAATCTAAAGGAAGTTTATATGGGAGATTATCATCACGGTGATCTGGCGAATGCCTTACTACAGTCTGCTCGCATAGTGTTAGATGAAAAAGGTATTCATGGCATTAGCCTACGCGCTTGTGCTTCTCACGCTGGCGTGTCTCATGCAGCACCAGCTCATCATTTCAAGTCACTGCGTGGCTTACTCACTGAACTGACGGTGATCGCTTATGATCTATTCACCACTGCTTTACAGACACAACATAAACATGTGATACATGAGCCCCATAAGTGCCGCCTACAAAAAGTCTGCCAAGCTTATGTCGACTTTTCTATAAAAGAACCTCGACTTTTCGAGCTCATGTTTTCATCAATTCCCTTAGACTTTGAAAACCCACGTTTGAAAAGCAGTTCAGGTAAGGCGTATCAGCAACTTATAGCCATTGTCCATCCATTATTTGATGCTAAAAAAATGGATAAAGGCCAGCGAGAACAAACGGAAATTTTAGTTTGGAGCCTCGTTCATGGTTATGCTTGTTTGCTCATGAACGAGCGTGAACGCTACGGCGCTGAATGTAGTGACACTGCTAAAGAGACACTGCCTGATTTAGGGTTACTTGTTGAATTGTTGCAATAAACTGTATCAATAACGAGGGCACGTATTGTTTAGCAATCGAAAGACAATACACTTATGTATAAGCGGGTAAATAGTTACAATTTATCCTTCTGGCCATCCACCCAGGCCACATTCAACTGCTTTACCAAATTTCCACCGGCCTCCACTCAATTAACTCAAGGTCATGGGCATTTTCTGTGCCTACCTAATAGACTAATACGCAGGCAAAGCAAAGCGAAGATGTAACGTTATTACACTTACATGCGCGTGAGCGCCTTTACACATTAACTTTTTAAGCCATGACATTAGCGCCCATTGCGCCAACATGCCAATCCACCTTAACGTAATAATCACTTACGTTAGACAGCCTATTTTACCCAGTAAAAATTATACTCTCTGATCAACTTATTTAGAGGTCTTTGAACCAAAAAAATCAAACTATAGCCCATTTTTCTAGCGAGACATGAACGATATAGCATTTCTGGATTAATTTATACACCATTATTACTTGTGTCATGCTAGCTTATTTGGCATAAATTAATGCATATAAAATGTCACTTTAAGAGTGCCTAAATTGCAGTGGATGTGGGGCAGATTGTATTAGCTATAGGCCAGTGAACAGGCCTATATATTCTCACAACGAGGCCATCGCACTTTAATCAATCACTCAAATCACGGAAGTCTTCAATAAAGCCCTCTAGTTTTTTAACTAGTTTACTGCGCTGCTGGTTTGTTAGTGTTTCGTTTAAATCGAATAATAACTGCATTACCCGGCGTTTGTTTTTTTCAATAACACTACGATAGCTAGCGGGCCTAAGTTGATCGGGGTTGGCTAGCAATACCATTAGATTTTTTTCTAGCTGCTGTGCATCGTTGCGCTCGGATATTACTACCTGCATTCTTGTACGCCATTGAATAGCCTGAGCTAATGAAAGTTCTTTGGTGGACTCAATGCTTCGGGCCCATTGTGCAATCAAGGCCTTTTGTTCCTCATTTAACTGACCTATGGCATCTACTAATTTTTCACTGACATAGGCTTCACGTTCTTTTACAGTTTGTGCGTTCGCACCGCTTTCAATATCCTTAGCATCATCGCCTTCTTTTTCAATTAACATCTCAAAGAAGTCGTTAATTTGTTGATCATTCAGATTTGATATAATGACAACGGCAGCAGGTAGGGTTTTAATAACGATTCGCCGCCAACTGTCTCTGAGGTTATCATAGGTCGCTTCCAATTGTTCAACCGTCATGCCGCTCTGTAGTCCTATGGAGAGTTTTTCTAGCTGATCGGCGTATTTAGGCAATTCAGCATTACGATGCCACTCAATTAGTTGAGATATCTCGTCTTTAACTAACAATCGCTGGTCTTGATTAAATTTAACATAATCTTTTAGCTCCCAGTACAAGCCCCAGTCTAGAAAATTGTACGCCAGTTTAACAGTGCACCCACTAGCAGACATGCTAATAATAAGCACCGCCAATAGCACACGCAAAGCCTTATAATTCAGCTTTAGAATTCCCATTGCCCCCCCTTAATTGTCATAAACTTAACTAACATACACGTTGGGCAGTTTACTTAAAGCAGACAAATTATTCTGATTAATTACGCATAATTTGCATTGAGAAAAATTTCGCGTCAAACACAATGCGCAACCAACACAACAGATTAACAGTAATGTCTTTATTTGCGTAAAAGCAACACTAAAAAACAGTTACATTTGTGAGAACGATAACCATCATCTGGGCTGTTATTGAAATATTGGGCGGTAGCCAATTAAAGTGGGTACCTCCCTCCTCGATTGAAGAATCGTCTTGCAGAAATATGCTAATACCCTGCCCTTGCTTGAATTAGTGCAGCCCTAGCCGGCTAGATAGTCGCCACGCGCAGGGAAGCCGGTTTTTACCGCAAAATTAACCGCGCCCAAAATGTCTCGCAATTGCGGGCGGGCGAAGGGCATGTTTTGCACCGATAGGTAGAACAGGGTCTGATCGGGTTTGACGAGGTATATGCCGGGTTCTGAAAACACGCCTGGTTCAGCCTCGCGCATGCCTTTAGACAGATAGAGACTCCATGTCCGAGCCATTACAACCGGAAGATCATAGCCAATGCGCAACTGCTGTGCTGAGATCTTTTTGGCCATGGCCTCGGCCTTGCCCTGGCCATCCATCGAGATGGCTACACAACTGACTCCGCTAGCTGAGAAGTCCGCAGTCATGCGCTCAAGATCGGCCAAGTAGCTGGTGCAGATCGGGCAATGCAGCCCACGATAGGCAACGATGAGCGAGGCAAATCCAGGTTTTTCCTTGGCAAGATCGAAATGATCACCACCTAAAAGCGGAAATGAAAGAGTGGGAGTTGGTTGGTTCGGCACAAGCATTTGGTGATTCCTTTGTTAACAGAGGAACCGTGTGCACAGTGCGGACGGTTCCGAATGAATTACTGTATGAAGTAACGCCTGACATCGGAGCGCAGCAGCAATAATGCCGAACCGAGGTTCATGATTAATCCAAAACTAATCGCACTATAGATCACAGCCGAAACCGCGAGAGGTGCCGATGATCAGAACCACTTTTTCAGTCATGATAATCTCTCTTTTAAAGGTTTTATGTCCATATTACTGTTCTTCTAAATATTAAATTAACTTTTTGTGGTGGCGTTAACAAACAAAGTGTCCAAGGGCATTATGGTGTTCATCTTTGCTACCCATGCCTCTAAGCCTGCTTTGCTAATCATGTTGGTGGAAATCGGACAGTCAGCATATAGGTACCCCGCGAGAAAGCCGTAGAATGATAAGTCGACGTGCCCTGGAGCGTCACCGTGATGGAATTCTCCAGCCATTGATGTCTTGAATTGACGGGCGATAGCAACCTCATCGCCCTCTCGATGACCTAGGCCTGCAGTATTAATATTGTGGTGTGCCTGTTTGCGCTCCATGCGCTTGAGAATTGGGCCAATCAACCATTTCATAAACGCAGGTGCGCCCACGGTTGCCACTGCTAATAGCGCCCAGTCTTTTGAACTACAATGCAGTTT
>Ga0114995_10003757_pt1 | contig 10264 bp, 8 predicted proteins | sample ArcticOcean_MG_C_11_FD_87038 | JGI IMG/M metagenome (GOLD analysis project Ga0114995, IMG submission 87038) | Marine microbial communities from western Arctic Ocean - ArcticOcean_MG_CB2_154 | ecosystem: Environmental > Aquatic > Marine > Oceanic | place: Arctic Ocean: Canada Basin | collected... | reverse complement strand
CGATTGGTGTTTGTTACGTCTGGAAGGTCAAGGCTCTCCGCGATGAGCGCCAGCGCGCGCGTCACGGAGTCGGCGTGTCGTACCGTGTCCGAGGCGGCGAGTTCAAGGAACGGTAGTTGGTACAGTCGCAGCGTCGACGCGAGCGTTTGTTCGAATGGGGCGCCTTCGCCTGCCGCGAACCTCGCGAACACGAACCTCACCACGGCTTCCATGGAATCAAGTTCTTTTAAAGGCACACCACCCCCAACTTCGTGCACGCGCAACACCCGGTTCACCGCAGCCGCGTGCCTGTCCTGCAGCGACGCGGCGTGCGGGCTGGACAACAGAGCCATGAGCTTGGCGTAATCCACAACCACGGCACTAGAGGAGGCATCACCCGCGCGCGCGTCATCGAACCCATCGCGCGACACCGTCATCGCGGTCATCACAGTTCACCAGGCCACACACGGTGTGCTCGGGGACTCGTGGGTGCCGCGCCTCGCGCCGACGTCACCCTCGCCGCGCGCCCGAATCTGTCCGGCCGGCAAGATGCGTTCCCCTTTGAGTCGCTCGTTTTGGGACGAGTTGAGAGTTGACAAAAAGAAGTTGTGAATCGAGATCTTTCAATCATCCGATTTCGGCGATGTTACCTCGAGGGCTTGAGGGTCTCGGGACTTGCGAGCGCGCTGGCAGCCCCTGGTCTGACTCGCGGATAGTTGGCATTTTAGCGTCTAACTTGTGCGCACGCAACTTGTCGCGCATCTCCGCGGTCGCCGAGGTCAAACCCGGTGTGTCGGAGCCAATTCTCCACCTCGAAAAGCGCGCCAGTCCAGACGCCGCGTGGGTTTGCCAATGCACGCTCTCGCGGGCGCGGCGCCGCTGACCCGTTGTGCACACCTCCCGTCGCTCGCGCGCTCGCGCGTCAAGTCCCACGCCGCCGGCCGGTCTTCCCCCCCCACGCTCGATGACGCGTTCTCTGTGCTTGACACGCGCCGTTTACAAAGCGCCCGCGTGCGAAACGACGACACCGAACACACCCTGCCTCCCTTTCAGTCCGATTTGGAGAATGAACAGCACGCGAGCGGCTCGATGAAAAAGCCGGCTGATTCGTTGCCGCGTCCGCCCAAAACACACTCCGTGATGGCGGTCATAGGCGTCGCAACGGACACCCCACTGACGCCGCCGTCATTCAGCGCGCTACACCTAAACCCCATAGACCCGTCGTCCGCCGCCGTCGCCGCCGCAATCGCCGCGTCGCCGGCGATGCGGTGGGTCGCCGCCGCCGCCGCTTGCGTCTTCGCCAGCGCGCTGTCCGCGTTCCTGCTGGCGTGCATCCCCACGCTCCGCGCTATTGCGAACGCGGCGGACGAAATCGCGGACCTCGCCGCGTCAATTCGCGAGGAGGTTCCCGATACGCTCGCGGCGGTGCGCGTGAGCGGCATGGAGCTCACGGATTGCTTGGAGGAAGGTACGTATTTCCCAATCACCACATTCCGCCTCCCTGATCGGCCCGATTACCCTGACTGTTTACTACTGGTAACTCTTACCAGTACTGGTAATAGTTACGAAGTCACGACACTATACCCTTTCCAATCCCTCATACACATCACGAGAGACTGACCCTTTCGGCTTTTATCGTGCCAGTCGGCGAGCTGACGCACGACGTGGGCAGCGGCTTGAAAGGCACGGGGAAGGCAGTTTTGTACACCGTTGATACCGCGGGTGCGATTGGTAAGGCGATTGGGTCGCGGGTACGACAACTCGCGCCTGAGGTTGCTAGGGTGCAGCAAAGGGCGACGCCCGCGGTGAAGCGCGCCATCGCGGGCGCCAGCGCGTCCATGGATGAGTTCGGGAAAAAGTCCGACGAGACGCTACGGCAAAACGCGAGCACCGACGAATACAGCGAACCCGTGGTAGCAGCCGCCGCGCGTGCCACGAAGAACTGCGTGCGCTACGCGCGAGGCGCCATTCGAGCCGCGGACGTCGCGCGCAGGGTCGGGCGAGCGGTGAAAACGGTACGGAGCGTCGCCGACGCCGGGCGAGACGAAGCTTCCAAAACCGACGCGGAGGAGAGGTAGCGGTGGCGTTTTGAGATTTTTCAGTACTGTGCAGAGCTCGGGCGTATTCACGGGTACTCGTTTCTGTCAAGAATCCGTTGTACATGGCGTTTCTACTCGCCCGGGTGATGGACTCTGCACAGACAACATGCTTATCTCGCGAGTTGCAAGCTATTTGGATTACCTTCAAAGGTAGAATCTTTAAACCGCTATCCTTTGAAACGTCCCGTTCAGAAATCGTGATTTGATAGTCCGTCTACCTATCAAACAAAATCCCTAATTCCTACGTGCGTAACGGAGGCGTTTGTCGTCGTCATTCGGCGTCGGACAAAGACAGTTTTGACGCGTCGGCGGCTGCAATCTGCATGTCGTCACTCCGTGCGACGCAGGGCCGTGACGTCGATGGCGCCGAGTGTTTCCGTGGCCCAGGTGTCCTTGTCCACGATGTCCCCCGATGTCGCGCCCGGCGACGCGGGCGCTGGCGTGCACCTGCAGTGGCGTGACCTGACGTACACGGTTACGAAGAAGGCCACGTCCTCTGACACGAACAATGACGCGGTCAAGCAGGCCACGGCCACGTCCTCGGACACGAACCACGCGGTGAAGACGATTTTGTCGCACCTCAGCGGCGAGGCCCGCGGCGGTTCTTTGCTGGCGCTGATGGGCCCGAGTGGCAGTGGGAAAACGTCGTTGCTCAACGCCCTGGCGTTCCGCGTACCGCGAGGACCTGGCGCGGAGATTACGGGGGAGGTGTTTGCAGATGGAAAGTGCGTGGAGTCCCCCGGAGTTATGGCGAGGCTAAGCGCGTACGTGGAGCAGGAGGATGCTTTATTCGCGCTCTCCACGGTGCGGGAGAACCTGATGTTCGCCGCGCAGTTGCGTCTCGGGCCTGAGATTTCAATGACACGAAAGAAAGAGTTAGTGGAGGAGGTCATCGCGGATTTAGGGCTCGTCGCAGCGGCGGACACGAACGTGGGCAACGATGTGATTCGCGGAATCAGCGGCGGCGAACGCAAGCGATGCGCGATTGGCATGGATTTGCTTCACGACCCTAAGTTGATTTTCATGGACGAACCCACTTCAGGTCTTGACGCGTTCCAAGCCCTGAACGTGATGAGCACGCTGAAACACCTGGCCCGGGATAAAGGGCGAACCGTCGTCGCGAGCGTGCACCAGCCTCGCTCCAGCATATACGCCCTGGTGGACCAGCTTGTTTTGTTATCGGGAGGAAGGCTGATGTACGCCGGGGACGGCGGGTCCGTGTGCAGCAACCACTTTTCGCGACTCGGGTCACCCGTGCCTCAAGATTTCAACCCCGCGGACCACTTCCTGGATGCCATTTCGGTTGACTTTCGGTCACCGGCGCTGACCACAGAAACGAAAGCGCGAATCGAAACGTTGTACGACGGGTTTGTAGAGACGTACGCGCCGGCGCCTGTGGTTTTGTTGAAATCGGAGACACCGATGTCAGAACTCAACCGAAAGGAACTGCAAAGCGTAAACGGCGCTCGCACGCAGTTCTGGGTACCGTTCAAGCTGCTTTTCTTCCGGACCTGGCGGGAACAAACCAGAGACGTCGCGACGTTGACGATCAAGTATTCCCTGAATACGTTTTTCTGTCTGTTGTTCGGCGTGGTGTACTTGCGCATGAACCGGGACCAAATTTCGATTCAGGACCGAACAGGGATTCTTTTCTTTCAAGCCATGAACCAGGCCTTCGGAAGCGCGATTGGGATTTCGAAAATCATTCCCCAGCAACTGAAAGTCGTACCAAGAGAGCGCGCGGCGAGGATGTACACGCCGGTGCCGTACTTTCTCTCAACGTTTTTAGTCACCCTGCCCCTTGAGTTGGCGCCTGGGATTATTTACGGCACGGTGTTGTACTTCATGACCGCGCTACGAGAAGGCTTTAGCTATTACCTGACCTACATCGGCGTCATGATGCTGGAGAACTTCGCGGGTATCGGTTTAGGGATGTGCTTAAGCGCGTCCTTTACGAACGCGGAGATGGCGCCGCAACTGGCGCCCGCGTTTGTTATTTTGTTTCTCATGTTCAGCGGCTTTTTTCTCAACGAAGACAACGTCCCCGTGTTTTTGATTTGGTTTCGAGAACTGAGTTTCATCCGGTACGCGTTCCAGGCGCTTTGCGTTAACGAGTTCAAAGGTGCGGAGTTCACGTGCGACGAAACGAGCACCGCGACGTGCATCGACGGCGACGAACACCTCGATCGTTTGAGGTTCGACGACGTCAAGATTTGGGAAAACTGCGTCATCCTGTTTGGCATGATCATAGGGTTCCACCTGTTGGCGCTCGGGATCATTTACTACCGACAGCCGAAGTACCTGGCACTGGGGAAGAAGAAGGCGAAAGAGGAACCGGGCGCGCGGACCAACGGGGCGGCGGTTTCAAACAAACAATAAGAACAACCTTGGCCTTAATAATATTAGCCCTTGATAGGTTGATAGGAAGAGCCATTTAAGTAGCTGTCGGTACGAAACACTTCCCTATCCTAGCATCTCATCGGTGTCCCATACCGACATGGCGATGTGATACTAGGATAGGCAAGCGTTTCGTACCGACATAGACTAGCATGTACATAGGCACCACAGCTAAACAAGAGTAGGTGGTTCATTTATTGTGTTTTGGTACGCATATTTAGACTGAGTGATTTGGTAAAGCATATCAAGGTTTAACGTATTTCGTTTCGAGCGCGCAGAGGACTCCCTAGTCTCTCTCTTCCACAGTTCTCTTAATCTCTTTCTTCCATGCTTCGTACAACTTTCAGCTGTTCGATCCTGTCCAGCTGCGACTCCGCCCCCGGCGTGGCCGCCCGTATTTTTGCGTTGAACATCGCCTGCAGCTGCGGCAGCCCTAGGTCGTTGACGTGCGTGGGTTTGAACGGGTCTTCCAGCTCTCGCGCGGTTTCGTTCAACCCCTGGTACGCCACGGTGGATACCAGGTTCACCACTATTGCGAGCCAAAGCGCGTTGACGTTCCCCGCGATCATCACGGGTAGGGTGATGTTGAACACTAAAAGAAGCGCGGTGAGCATTTGCGCGTACGGCATCGGGAACGGCGTTTTCGCGAGCTTATCCGCCTGGTTGAAACCGAGCAACCCATCGCTCAAAACCTGGTAACACCGCGACAAAATCGGCGGCGGTATTCGCAAACCGTCTTTTTCTTCGCTTCGCGAAACAATCAAACACTGAATCAGGCTCATCACAACGTACACTCGGTCGCAGTTCAGCCTGGACAGGAACGCAATTTCGCTGCCGTCAACACCACCCACCACCGCCAACGGCGTCGCGACGCAACAGGCGTGCCAAATTTCGCTCCGCTCGGTGAGCGAAAAAACGCTCAAGATTTCGCCGCGCGCTTGGCGCGCGTCATTTACCGCTGCGGCGCCATCGTGCGCTCCCTTTAGTTTGAACGTGGCTTTGCTTTTTTCCGGATCCAGCGCGGATCCGGATAAATTCACCCGGACGTGCGGTGCGTTTTCGTCCCGTGTCCCTTCTCTGTCGTCCACGACGACGACGTCGGCGGCGATTACGTTTCCAATCTGATTCGCGCTCGAAATCGTTTTTAAATCCGACCCCGGTCCCGATCTCTGCCGCGCGATAACAAGGTTGTCCAGGTTTTCGTCCCCCCGTAACTGCTGCAGCGCGAGGCCGTGCATTAAACTCACGAGGTGCACGACACGCGCGATGAACTCGTCGCTGCCGTCGCCGGGTCTTTGCTCGTTGCCCCGGCGCCCGCTGTCCCAAATCTTCTCCCCAGTCGAAACGCTGTCGAACGCCTGCAGCATCATCACCGCGTCCGCCCACTTGCTTCCCATCAGCTCCACGTTACTGCGCGCCTCCATGAACCGCGCCAGGGAGTGGTTCGTGCGAAGCACCACGAGGAACCCGATGACGAAGGCGTATACCTGGAACGGGTACGGGTGCCCGAACGCCTGCACGATGTCGCGCTTCAGGGAATCCACGGATTGCAGCACAACGGAAATCGCCACGCTCACCACCGCGAACGGTATGGTTCGCGGGAACGGACTGCCGAACACCCGGAAAATCAGGGGGAGGCCCCAAAACCGCTTGGAGTAGTGAATCATGCCGATACCCGGTCGGAGACGCGCCCGCGTCTCTGGTGTTGGACAGAGAGGAGCAACTACTTTGGTTGGTTTGCACGAAATTTTGTTGGGGTGCCCATATTTCTCTCGTCATCGCACTTCCACCGCCTTCCATTTCGGCGGCGCCGTCGGGCCGTCACGATGGACACCGCGATCGGTGCGCCACGCCATGCGCGGTCGGATTCCGGCGATGATTCCGACACGTCGTGTTCCCCCGACGACGGCCTGGTCGTACCCCGGAGCGTTCAAGGCCTGGAACAAGTGCGGTACGTCCACAACGCGTTTCCCGACAGTTTCATGGAGATGCTCGAGTCCGTGCGTCTTGAAACCCCCGTGACGCTGGCGTCAGGCAACATGTACGCGGACCGGCGTTTCCTGCGTGACCCCCACCTCGCGGGAGAGGTGCTGCGATACCTGCCAAAAGATTTGGGGTTCACGCACGTGCTTTCCGATATGCGTTTCATCGAGTACCCCCCGGGTGGACATATTCTGCCGCACACCGACGGCGTGCGGAGGGACGACGTGACGAATAAAGACAGCACCACGTCCATGCTGCTGTTCACCACGGACGTCCCGGACGGCGAGGGGGGGGAGACGGAGTTTTTGGAGAGTCTTGGTGTTGAAAAGACAGGCGGGGGAGTGGGAGGTGTGGGGAGTGTGGGGAGTATTGGCGGTGATGCGTCGAATGCGAATCATGGAGAACCGACAGTTTTGTTCGCCGCGCGCCCCACGCGAGGCTCCATTTTGCTGTTCCCGCACCACGTCCCTCACCGAGGCGCGTGCGTGGGGTCGCACGTGAAAATACTCCTGCGAGGGGACTTGTATTGAGCCGAGGGGGGGTAGACGTGGCGCGAGGGTAGGAATAGGTAGTAATAGTAGCAGCGGAAACTCGCGCCGAAGCGTTATGTTATTTTACGCAACTCTGCAACTTGGGCTCGCAGCAATCAAAGCGACGGATCCGCGCCGGATTTTTACTCGCCCCTGCAGGAACCGAGAGGGGGCACGCGGTGAGCGCCCTGTTATCAGTTGCCTCTGCACGCCTCGTCCACGGACGCCGTCACGCCACACACACCGACCATGAGCCTCGTCCCCGAAACTCGACGGCACCTTTTGCGATGGGCCACGCGCGCCGCGACGAGACCCATGGCGATCATCCCGGAGTCGCACCAGGTCAAGGAGAAGAAAGATGCGCAGCGTGTGGATTTTTTCGGGGACCAGCAGGACATCGACTCGAGGTACGACGACGCGACGCGCGTGGATCAGCCCACCTCTTGCGCAGCTTGGATAGCATCGGAGACGTCGAATGACGCTGAGTTAGGGCTGGAAAAAGGTGTCTCGACCCCGCGGTCCGCGACGCACCTCTCCCCACCCGGATGGAAAACCGAGCCCGATTTTGTCGTTGCTCGCGATCCAGAACGAACACTGACCTGTTTTCCTGCCTTTTCTTTTTTTCCGCTCGTCTCAAACAGGTACGCGATGTTGGACAAGGTACGCCTCAAGGCCGTCGCGTTCGAGGAGCGGTACCGGAAGGACGGCAAAGGGTTCGTGAGGCCGTGGGAAACCAACCCCGAGCTAAAGAAAGTCGTCGACCCGGTGTCGCACCTCGGAGACGACGAAACAAAGTAAGTGATTAATTACGCCAAAGTGTTTTTGTAAAAATCTACTATTGTACACAACATACATCTCACTGCGTTGTCCCTCATCGCATCTGCACACCCCTGCGCCGGCGCGGGGTCATCTCGCCGCCTGCAAAGCGAGCGATCCGTGGTACGCCTCGAGCGACCCCCCTCCGCCGCCCGCCTGCGAAAACGCGGTACCCTTTTTCGTCCCCGCGTTGCTATTATTGTGATCCGAACCGCTACTCCCCGGTCGCAGCGCGCGCAATCGAGCCATGACATCCCCAAGCTCCTCAAGGGAAGGCACCGAGGTGGATGCGTACGCATACGGGGTGGGTTCTGTTTCGTGGCGCACGCCAGAAGGGTCTTTGTCGTACGTCGTCGATTGTTTTTCCCCACCCGCGTCCTCGGCCTCGTCGCCGCTACACGGCGGACTCGGCGACGGCGCGCGCGCGTCTCGCCTGCTCACCAAAGGTTTGGTTTGGGGTATTCGCTGATGACTTCTTTGACTTCTTTGACTTCGCTGACTTCGCTGACTTCCAGAATCTTCCCCATCCACCGAAATGCCCTTCGGTCCAGGTTTGGCGGACCTCTCGGTTTTGCGAATCAGTTTCTCACCCGCCACGGCGGCGAGAAACGCGGCGACGTGGTTTATCGTTCCGTCCGCGGTTCGCGACGGTTTCGGGGTGAACGAGTTTTCTATCCACACACCGCCTGATGCTTCCCGTTGCGAGGTCAAGTAATCCACCTGCGCCGCGGAATCAGCCTGCGCTTTCAACTGAGCCGCAAGTTGCGCGGACAAACGTTCCTGCGACATGGGGTCCAAATGCACGCACTTGAAGGCGTGGAACCGCGTTACCCACCGCTCGGACGGGGGGGGGGGGGCTTTTACTCTTCCTCCCCGGGAGGCCGTGGTGGTTGTCGATTTCGTTGGATTGGAACCGGAACCAGGTGGCGCGCGTTTTGCGTTCGTCGACGCGCGTGACCCGGCCGCGGGGGATTCCGAGTCACCAATCGCGACCAAATCGCCGTCGCGTTGGTCCGACCGACGCAACGCGCGGTCGCGCTTGAACGTCGGGTGCAACGCTCGAGTCATCGGACGCGACCGCGGAGAACCCAAGGTCGCGTCCAAGGTTCGTCGCCCGAGCCGCGAGCGCAGACACGATGCCGTGCCGAACGATTTGGCGAGTTCCCATACGAGGTCTAAACAATAATTTAATCCCAAAAGGAGCAATCAGGTGAAACGCGACGAGCGAAAGATGCCTGTTTTCGTCAATACTTGTTGAGGGATGTATATTATGAAACTACGTTGGTCTACAAACCAGCACGCGGCAACTGTCATGCCCCCCTCCCCGCGTTTTTGTTTTTCTTCTTCCCCCCGTCCCCCCCCCCGAACGCCTTGGCTTTATCCTTTTTCTCCTTCGCCTTTTCCGCTTTGGACATTTTCGACTTTGACACGATTTGCGTTTTCGCAACTTCCTTCGCGGCTTTCGATAGCCGATTGTCCCGGGACCCCGCTTTGTCGTTTTTCTCCAGAAAATACGCGTAGTCCCCGGCGTAGTCGGTTATTTTTCCCTCGTCGAAGTTCAGAACGCGGGTAGCTATTTTCCGCAAGAAATACCGGTCGTGCGATATCGCGATGACGCTTCCGTCGAAATTTGAAATCGCCTCTTCCAGCATCTCTTTGCTCGGAATATCGAGGTGGTTGGTGGGTTCGTCCAACAACAAAACGTTCGCGGGGGTGACCATGAACTTAGCAAGCGCAAGCCGTGCTTTCTCGCCTCCGCTTAGGAACTTGACCGGTTTCTTGTGAAAGCTCGTGCTGAACATCATCTGGCCTAACAGCGCTTTCAAATCATTCAGTTGTTGATCCGGCGCCGCCTCCACCAGGGTTTCCAAAACCCCCTTTTCCGTATCGAGCCCCTCGGCTTGGTTCTGGTAAAAGTAATTCACCTTGCACAAATCTTTGTCGCCTAAAGACGCAAGGCCCGCGATGGGCTGTTCCTTGCCCTGCATTAGCCGCATCAGGGTGGACTTGCCGCACCCGTTCGGGCCGATCATTGCAACCCGTTCGCCGCGGTCGATTTGCAAATTCGTATTTTTGAAAAGCGTTTTTTCGTCGTACCCGTGCGTCAGGTTCTCCACGCGCGCGACGATGGCGCTGGACCGCTGCGCGTCCGGAAACCGGAACCGGCGTTCTTTTTCCACCCACGGTTTCACAACCGGGTTCTCGGACAAGCGATCGAGTTCCTTCGCCGCAGCCGTCGCCCTGCCAGACTGCCCCCCACCCGACAAACGCCGGATCATCTCGCGCTGCCGCGTCACCTCCTTCATGTACTTTTCATAAGCCACGTTTTGAATCGCGCCGTTCGAGCGCTTCGCGCGCTGCGATTGGAAAAGAAAAGAAAAGGTCAGTCGGGACCGTAACTTGGCCTGAGTAATTACCGTGGACAATCGGCAAACAGGGCACTTGTGCCGTGTGCAGTCG
>Ga0114995_10003753_pt1 | contig 10285 bp, 7 predicted proteins | sample ArcticOcean_MG_C_11_FD_87038 | JGI IMG/M metagenome (GOLD analysis project Ga0114995, IMG submission 87038) | Marine microbial communities from western Arctic Ocean - ArcticOcean_MG_CB2_154 | ecosystem: Environmental > Aquatic > Marine > Oceanic | place: Arctic Ocean: Canada Basin | collected... | reverse complement strand
TACACCGAGCCCGATATAAAGACGCTGGACATTACTATCGCTAAAAGTGGTCAAATTGCTGAAAATCTCACAACCTCCTGTGTAGTTGGGGCCACAGCCTGGGCTTTTTCTAGGGAAGATCTCAGTGAACAGTTCGACTACCTATTTATTGACGAAGCAGGACAGGTCTCGGTGGCTAACTTGATTGCAATGAGTCGATGTACTCGCAATATTGTCTTGCTGGGTGACCAAATGCAGCTCGGCCAGCCTACACAAGCGGAGCATCCAGGTGACAGCGGCCTGTCTGTGCTGGATTACTTCCTAAAGGACTCACCGACTATTCCAGAAGACATGGGCGTTTTTCTTGGGACAACACACCGCATGCATTCGAAAATCAATGAGTTCATAAGTCAGCACATATACGAAGGCAGGCTTCATTCAGCTCCGTTAACAAATGGTCGGACAATCGAGGTACCTGACGAGTATTCAGGGCCTTTGAATATCGAGGCGGGTATCCGATTTATCCCAGTTCTTCACCAAGGCAATACCCAGGCGTCCCAGGAAGAGGTGGAGGTCATTAAAAAGCTGGTCGCGGAACTTCTGGGGCGCAATCTGCTAACAGGCAATCCAGATAAGCCTATAAGGCCCGTCACTTGGGAGGACATCTTGTTCGTCGCGCCTTTCAACCATCAGGTCGGCAAGCTCAAGGCCGCTCTAGGTGAGCGAGCTAAGGTAGGAAGCGTCGACAAGTTTCAGGGACAAGAGGCACCTATCGTCTTTCTCAGCATGGCTTCAAGTGACGCAACTGAGTCCGCACGCGGAATGGAATTTCTGCTTGATAAAAACCGGCTCAATGTTGCTATTTCACGCGCCCAGTCATTAGCGATTATAGTCGGTCACCCCCACCTAGGGCATGCGCAAGCAACTCGAAGGGAACAACTGAAACTTTTAAGCCTCTACAATGCGATAACTAACTATATCGTCTAGGAAGAGATGCAGATTTGTAGTAAACACTAAAGCCTGCTCTATGTTATTGTTGCCAAAATTTTTGAATATTTAGGCATTATATTAATGGAAAACATTGAAGTTCGTCGCAATAGCGACGAATTTATCCTAAAGCCGTATTACGTCTATGTTTTAGTAGATACACTGAATAATAACGAAATATTCTATGTGGGAAAGGGCACGTCGCAAAGAGGGTATGATCATCTCAAGGATGCATCTAAAACTGATATCGCTTATTCCCCAAAAATAAGTAGGATTAAGTCCATTTTCGAGCGAGATGCACAACCTTTAGTAAGGGTAGTTGGTCGTTTCAGCACCGAGAAAGAAGCTTTTGCAGTCGAATCAGTACTAATTCATTGGGTTTATGGATTTAATTCCCTGAGTAATGAACAACCAGGACACGGTGCAAGGTATGTGAGACCTAAGAATATGGGTCTTGAAAAAGAATTACACTTAATAGATATCCCGAGCAGCATTAAAGTAATGGGCTCGACAAGGAGTGGATACCTTAAAGAGCGAATAGAAAATCACGTTAGACTCAATCACGCCGAGATGATGCAAGATCTCTTTGACTACCTCGCGTATAAAGACATTCCTCTTCTCTCTAATGGCGTGATCGGAATAGAAGGTGGACGGTACTTAGCAATCACCATAAGACTAAAAGAATGCGCGAATCTCGTGTTGCAAATTACGGATTCGGAAAAGCACTCGATAATTCCAAATCTTAGGCCTCTATCTGAAAGCAAAGAAGAACGTGATTTCTTTACAAACTTCTTAAAAAGCACCCTTAACATAGTGCCGAAGAATGGTGGCAGATATTTGAAATTAGATAGGTGGAAAAAAATAAAGATAAACGCTGAAGAACATGAGGAAATATATAAATTTGTAGAAAGTACTATATATTTTTTCAAGCATCTTTAATCATCGATTGAATTTACATGTCATACATTCTTCAACTCTCTCATCTCGACTGCTGATAATACACCTTTTCCCTGGGTTACTAATATCGTTATCAGCTTTGGCTTTTGCTAGTGAGGAATTACTAATCGACTGCGATTCCGTATTAAACGAGATAGAGCGGGCTGTGTGCGCTAGTCCTACGGTAAGTAATTTAAACGCAATTCTTCATGGCTTAATTGAAAACACCCCTAGCCTTGATGTCGATGAAAAAAGTAATTTCGAAGAATGCGAGAGCAAACTAGCTTGTCTAGTTATGGCGTATGAAAAGAGCATTTTTAGTTATTTTCAGCCCCGAGAATCTAACTCTTTCCACTTAGAAGATTAAGATGAATGCACAATCGGTGCACCTTTTCTAGATAGTTTTGGCACATATCTGGCAATCAGGTCAGACATGTTCAGGTCAATGGCTAGGTAACAGAAGGCATGGGCCTGGGAAGCAGGTTTATTCTAATGGCGATGTTGTTATTGGTTTTTGGGAGAACGATGAGCTTAACGGGAAAGTTATAATAAAATTTTCTTCATGCAAAAAATACTATGGCGAAATTAGTAACGGCGTGTATGTAGATTAAGCTGTTATCTATGACCAAGGCATCAGCTACGCCGGTGTTTTTTTCCGATAATATTGAATCGCAGAAATTTAGGAGAAGGCAATATTTTTTTTCGACGGCACTTCGGTTTTTTAATATTTTGTTGACTTACTAGATCCGTTGGAAGACAGCTGTAACAAGAAAGATGACCCTGTCGAAGCAGATGATTCTAAAAATACGACTGTGTCTGAAGTCTTTTTTTGCTGCTGATCTTTTCTCTGTAAAAGTATGCAATATTTTGAGAATAAAGGTAACACCTGCCCGCATCATTAGTGCACCTTTGGTAGTGAGATTATCTAATGATCGAATAAATCTGTACACTGCGTATAATAATCATTACATCTACATAACCGCCCCTATGACTTTTCTGGAATCCTCAGTTAATAGAAAATTCTGATGATTAGCCAGTAGGCACGGAAAAATATAGACGCCCTACTCAGTTGCAGCCTGGTTAACTTAGATGCTTAAATATTCACGCAAAGTGGCCTTAGCGAAAACACGTTTTTAAAATTTAGAAAAATTCACAATTTTGTTTAGCATTTCGATAACAAATTCTACAACGCCATCTTCAGAATTATGCAGTTGCAGAACCACTAAATCTTTATGCTCAGCGCTCTCAATATATATTTGCTTATCAAAATCTTTGCCCTCTGGTAATCTAATATTTTGCATTTCGCTGTACTTAATGGTCATGAGGTCAGGCGGGCTATATAGAGGCCTGTGTGAAGGAATACGACAGACGCAACCTCTTGCGACAATATATTCATCCGTAAATACTATTCCAGTTTTTCCGTTTCCAAACATTGTTGCATCAAAAAAAAGCAGAGGATCAGCAGTTAACCTTGACGACTTATCAAACTTATGAATGTAGGTTTCCTTTGGAATTTTAAAAGCATCGATTTTTTTATAGAATTTTTCATTGCTATTTATAATAAATTTCTTGCTCAAAACACCTAATTTTTTTGTTGCACAATCTAAAATTATATTTTTGATATCTACATATTCATCATGATTATTATTGTGCTCTACTGCATCAAGCATCCTAGGCATTGCCTCAGGCGCCGAGGGCAGATCGTTGCCTTTCAAAGCAATTCTGCTCTCCTGAATTGTCTTCGATTCTTCATGCTTTTGTTGAATCTGCTGTGTTGCTTCTACTATTTTCCCATTGATACGCACAGTTTCTTCGAGCTTCTCGATTGATGGCACATAGCTCAGGCTGAGCTTTTTCCATATCGGTGGCAAACTTACATTACTTGCGTCTGTATTTCTCTCAGTGCCCATCCCGCTGGCATCTACTACACCGCGACCTTCGATCGAGATTTGGTTGTGAGTTGATATATTTTGCGTGATATTTTGATCTGGATTACCTACTTTCAGGTTGAATGGCTCAACCCTGAAAGTGGCACTGTCTAGAAGCTGGTTACTTATGGTGATATGAAGATCCTCGATTTCTTTAAAGCCGCCTCGGCTAAAAACGTGCGTACCGCCAACCACTCTATCCTGCCCAGATTTGACATAGCTTTTTACGGAAATTATCAAATCCATCTCATCTGGTGTTTCAGGATCATCCCATTTCAGCTCAGCTTTGAACATTTCATCAGCACTTGTGTTCGTCAGTCTAAACTTTAAATAGGTATCGTGACCTGCATAAGCATCGAGAACGTTCTCGTCAAATTCAAGCTGAAACTGCATCAAAGCAGCTACCTCACTTTTCTGCACCTTCAATTTACTAAGTATTTCTGAGTGTGCCGAAATTGAGATCTTGAATCTGTCTCGTGCCCGGTCTGAGAAGACTTTGATTTCCTCCAAGGTGTGGTTATCAAAGACTAATTCGCTCAATAGCGCTTGATAAGTTTTCAGTGCCTTCGGTTGGTCCACCTCTTCTTCGAACCACTTCTTAGATGGGCCGCAGTTTGAACAGATTTTTGCAGTTTGGCTCGGATTTTCGAGTCCACAGAAATAGCAGTTAAACAATAGGGAACCCTCTAACAGTAATGAACCGTGATTTTTAGTAATCCGCTTCGCTAGAACCCAGTCTGGGTCTCTCCACATTTTGGACAAAATTTCTTGGGTTTGCCTGGAAAGACATGGTCGCATACCGAGTTTGAACAATTTACCGGAGCAGCAGTAGGAGCATCCTCTTTTCCACTTGGCTTTTTGGCAGCGGCGGCGGTAGCTACTTTCGCCATGCTATCCATCGATTTTTCGTTTGTTGTTTGAGCAATTTTTGCAGCTTCTTTGTATCCATCAATTGAATTAGCAGACGCCGCACCAGCTAACTTTGCCATCTCCGAATTGGTCTTTAGGACAGCCTCCATTGTGGATTTGTATGCATCAATTGATTCCTTTGCGGCGCCTTCTTTAACCTGCAACATTTGTTTGTACAGGTCTTCCTTAATACCGGCTCCAGCGGCATCGGCTTGCGATTTGGCTATAGACTCAACGATGTCTCCAGCGGCACTCTGCCCGCCTGCTTTAACCAATTGCGCCGCCTGCATTGCAAGGATTTGCTGAGCATCCATGTTCTGCATACCTTGAACTTTGGCTAGCTCGAAGTCCATATCCTGTTTGGCCATATTGGCTTCCATCTCAGCCATGGCTCTGAGCTTGTCTGCTTGGCGGTTGTGCTGACGGTCTTGCAAATCCTCTTCAATAGCGCCTAGCTTAGCCTTTTCAAGAGCTTTGAGGCGGATAGACTCCTCAGAGTCGAACGATTGATCCGATACTTCGCGCCTTCTGGCTCGGCTCTGGGCGTCTCCGGTCATATCAGCCAAATCGATGTCATGAGTGGCAATGGTCTTCTCTAGATCTATTTCGTGCTCAGCCTGACTAACTTCATCCTCTCTGCTTCCCTTGAGTTGATCACGGCGAAAATCCTGCTCTCTGAGCATTCGCGCTCGCTCCCGGCTTAAGCGGTCGATCTCGGCTTGATCGTCAACGGCTTCTTTCTTAAGCGAAACCTGCGTTTCAAGTGCATGTTCATCTAGGTCCAGTTCTGATGTCTTCAGGCGGGCTTCGAAAGCAGCCCTTCGTATTTGTAGGTCTTCAGAGTCACCTTGCCTAGCTCGCCTTAACGCTATCCCAAACGCTGCTTCTTGAAGATCGAGCCTGCTGCCCTCAACGCCAAGGTATCTCTTATCAGCCTCTACCTTGCGGAGCTCTTCATTGATAAGCGCATCCGTCTTGAAAAACCACTCCTCTGCCGCAGTGCGAATATCAATAATGCTTACATCGGTCAGATATCCACTAAAATCAGCGTACAGCTTTGTACTCAACCGAGCGCTAAGCTGGTTAAGCGTATCGGGGATCGTGAGAGATGCGATGGCAGTGCTACGCAAATCCGCCATCAGATGCTGAATAGCTGACTGGCCTATTTGTTCATCGGTCGCAGAAATCATTCCGACGTCTTCAGAAACATTCTCCAACAAGCTAATCCGAAGAGTCAATTGTTCTCCCTCTGCGGATTGAAGCAAGATCAAATTCGAGTTCCAGTCCATCTTCGACATGTCATGGCCGCAATCCTCGCAGAATTTAAGCCGCGAGGAGTACTCGTGATCGCACTCTGGGCAAGCCACCGGCTTTGTGAATTTAGAAACTTCTATTTGCCGACGTTTTAACTGCTCGCCTCGCAGATATGTGCATTTGGAAGATATTCCCGTCGTCTTTTTAATCAGTGCAACAACCCTATCTCTAGCTTCTTGAGATTCAAACTCAGAGACTGTAAAGTTTGCTATAGCGTCGACTGCAGTGGCGATTGCTAGATTTTTAAAATCCTCGAAGCTAAACTTTTGCTTGCTTCCAATGCTCTTTTGTAAAAAGAGACCAATGCTTTTTAGGTCTTCTGCAGAAATAGCTAGTTCATCTGAATGAATCCAAAACTCAAATCTGAGCGATGCATTGAGTGCACCTGGAGACGGAATGGGATGACTGAAACTAACTGCTGGAATATCTTGCAGATTCATCAAAATGTAAGTTTTAACGCTCTGTTGCTTTTGGCCGCTCAAAACTCTGGCAGCTTCGGCGATTTTTCCAAGGAAATCAGTGATCGAGTTTTTTTCATTACCCTTGTACACTTCTTGCGATTGCACACCATGGACAGCGTTATTTACCATCGTGACAGCTACGGAACCATAAGGTACAGAAACTGAACTTGACCCGACTGCTCGTAATTTTTCTTCGGACAGCAAATACACGAAATCGACAGATTCCTGATTTTTATTCGATGCTGTCGAGTCGGTAGATATTGGAGTTTGTTCCTTTATCGGCTTGCCACATTCGACGCAAAAGCCGCCAATGGGGGAATTTTTTGCTCCACAGTAGTTACAATCTTTCGAAGCCGAAGACGAGGCTCCGCAATCAGGACAAAATATTGAGTCATCAGCGATGGTGGCACTACAATGTGGACAGTTCATATATTTTCCTTGCTCATAAGGGTCTGTTGAATATTTCCTTGTGGATCCAGCGTAACAATTAGAAGGCCTTTCTCTCTTCCAGTTCGTTTAGATTTTGAAAAAATTCGATAGCCTGAAGTGTTATCGAAGCTCACAAAATCAAGCAATGCATCATCGACCGAACCGCCCCATCTCGTCACCAAGTCATTGATATGGGAGTAATCACTAAATCCCCTAATCAGCCTTCGGGCTTCAATAGCGTCCAACATGAACTTTTGGTTTTGTAACGGTAATCGTGCTTGATAACTTAACCTAACTTCGTCCAGAGTAGGTTTTTCTATAGAAAAATTAGTGTTTTTTCTAGATCTTATTCGATCAAGGACAGAGCCAGCTGTTAATGAAACAGGGCGAGTTGTGGCAGGTGGTAGGGGAGCTCTATTCGCAACCGCTGATGCCATGGTATGCCAGGGAACCCCGAAAAGGTTAAAAGAAAGAACTGTTTTTTTGGCAATATCGTCGTTAAGGGGGTCCAAGATCAAGAGCTCCATTTTCGCAGTGTTGAGTGACTCACCAATGCTGGCCCCGCGCTCGAACGCCAGTAAAAACTGGCTAGCTATCACATCGGCAGCACAGAGCTGAGACGTTGGAGACCCATAGGCTATTGTTGAAGACCCAACAAACCCGACGCCACCAGCGCTGAAAAATCGCTCAACCACACTTGGCTCATCATATCCCAGGGCCCCGCCGTAGCAAGCCTCGCAAACGATTAGGGATGAATTAAAATCCGACACCGTGGTAGGGGTAAAAATGGTCGGGTACTCGCCCTCTTCAGACTCGCCTACCCAGTGGGTCGTATCTGCGCCTCCGTGTACGTTGAACAACATAATTCCGTTTGGGGTGACTATTTTTCCGTTTGACTTTTCTTCTAGATCCTCATGAGACCAATCAGGAGATGTAATGACCGCGCCCCTAGGTAAACGCGAAAGTACATCGGGGGATCTGCAAAAGTCAGTTCGTTGTTTTCTACTTAGCGTTTGATTCACGATTTCTTGAGTAGCTTCCCGCCAGCAAGACGCGCTCACAGCGAACAACATTGACTCCGCTACCGATCTAAATTTCGGCGTTTCAAATAATACCCTTCGTACTACCTCTGCATCGTGAGTCGGAATTCTGCCGATTGGCACTACCGGAACTGCCGTGAGAGCATCTTCAGCAGAGTAATCGGCAAGACAAGCATAAGGTGCATCCGTCAGACAATGCGCGTCCCCATCCATAGTTAGAGGATTAGGGGCAACAATGGGGGGCACTTGGTCCCAATCCCCAATAATTACTACATATTTAACTTGTTTAATTGAATCGCGCAGTACGATTCTTGCAGCACTAATCATTTGTGTTTTATCGCTGCAGCTTACTATCCCATGTGCTTTGCACTGAGCATTGGCGAGTAAAGATTGGAGTGTCTCTTCAAAGCTGGAGCTGACGACAAATAAAGTGCTTTGCAACTTGTCTCTGATGTCCGTGGTAGTTTTTGACGTGACATTTTTAGCGAACTTGGCAGAGGCAGGCTCGGGAGATTCACTTAAAATTTGCCCTATCGGATTACCGCAAAAATGGCAAAATTTACTAGTTAATACGACTTCACTGTCACATGATTTACATCTTTTCATTGTCATCATGATTTTCAAAGGACCGGCTGACTGGAATGATGGCTTCAACGTCGTTTAAGTCGATTTTTGTTCTCCAATGGCCCCGCAAGTTATCAGAGACTCCCGAGATTTCAACCCACTTATCGAGGTGTCGCGCGACGATATCGTCTTGACTACAGTCCTGTGATTGCGAATAGATCCTAAAGACCTTACCGTCACCGCATTGCAGCACTGGATACAAGCCCTCTGACTTTGACTGCTCGAACATCAAAGCGAGTTTAAGTAGTCCAACTTTCTTGTTAATCATCTAAAAATGTTACACATAAAGATAGGAGGATGAAGGTCATAAATTTACCACCCTGGACTTCAATCAACAAGGATGGAATGCGTCCGCTGTATGGAGCAGGAGCCTAAGATAGAACACAAAAATAGTTCGTGCATCCGCGCCTCTGAAAGGTCTATTTAAGACCTGCTTGGCAATGACATAGATCTGCCCCTTGCTGTAGTTCGAGCTATATGGATCTTGAACGGGTTGGACTTCCCCAGCTACGACAGAAGCTTCCGGCTATATAAATTTGCAGTCCCTTTCACACACCCATCCTCATCTAGCAGTACTTCATAGATAAACTGGCTTTGCAAAAGGCAATCATCTTCAAACTCTCTAGCTCAAGTTTTTACCATCAAGGGCAATACGCATCAATCTTGAGGATCATGTGACTTTTATTAAGCGGAGCAAATCATCATGACTTGGCAGGACTTGAATAAGGTTTGTCCGTGCTGTCTCGAAGATAGTGAAGTACCAAAAACAGTATTCATCATCACCTCTTCCATCGGCTGAGTCTCTGCAGAACTTTCACCACCACCTTAAGCAACAGTTAAATTGGAAGCTACAAACCTAACGCATACGCCTAGATTCAGCGCCAAACCCAAGCTCGGTATTTCATGGCTCCAAGAGACCGACGACATCTGCCGAAGCTCTTTAACCTCCTTGTACCGCGATCCGCCAAAATCCAGCATTACATCTATATCGACTGTCTCACCTGAAACAGACAGTAAAAGTTGCCACGGCCCTTTAGTGGACATGGATGACTTAGCAGGGACACTTAAAATAAAACGTGAGTCTCTCTACCAACGGATCTACTACGGGAAACTAGTGATCCCCCACATGAAAAATGGAAAAAAGTATTTATTCAAAACAGAAGATGTGGCTGAATACATACAAAGTGAGTTTGAGAGGCCTACCTCTTTAGCTACCATTGAGCTTGTCAACTAAAGACGACGCATTTAGCTGTGTGTACCGCAGCAACTGCTTCCAATCTTTATGTCCTGATATTCTCGCCACCTCTTGGATCTGAAGACCTTTTTCAAAGAACCGAGAAACAGCTTCGTGCCGAAGATCGTGGAAATGCAGTTCTGGTAACCCAGCTTCTTCCCGTACCTTCACGAACCTATCACTAATTGATTGGGCTAACTTCACGCCTGGAAAGACAGCGCCTGTCCGTTTACTTTCAACCGGCACCCACGTCTTAAGCACCTCCAACGCCTTATTCGACACTGGTATTATCTGGTTATTACCCAGCTTTTCACTTGGGTGCTTCCGGTCTTTAATAAAGATAGTGCTCTGTTCGAAGTCTACATCCTTCCACTGCAACGCTTGGATCTCTCCTTGCCGCATGCCAGTTTCAACTGCCAGCATAATGATTGGCCCTATCCATCC
>Ga0114995_10003751_pt1 | contig 10286 bp, 11 predicted proteins | sample ArcticOcean_MG_C_11_FD_87038 | JGI IMG/M metagenome (GOLD analysis project Ga0114995, IMG submission 87038) | Marine microbial communities from western Arctic Ocean - ArcticOcean_MG_CB2_154 | ecosystem: Environmental > Aquatic > Marine > Oceanic | place: Arctic Ocean: Canada Basin | collected... | reverse complement strand
GTCCGCAGGGCTTCCCTGATCGGACATCTACCCACTCCTCTTTGAACCAACGCTTTAGGTCGGCTCCCTTCTGTGTCTTGCGTACAGCCATTCAAACCTTCTTTCTTTTAGAGTTACCCCAGTTCTTTGCGCCTACCTTGCGGCACTTAGCTATTGCCCCACTTGCATAAGCAGATGGGAATACCTTGTAACGGGCTTTGACTTTCTTATAGCAAGCGTCCTTGGGCATTAGCACTTCTTCCGTTTGGGCATTGCTTTGCCTTTTCCTGCTGGACGACCGACTTTACTTCCGTATGTTCCTTTTCCTTGTGGCATAATCTTATTGGTTATTTGACTTGGGATGAGCCAAAGTAGAACCCTACGATGGCTAAAGTTGTTTGGCGGATCTCTGGCAAGATAACAAACCCCTGTACAGTGGACCACTCAAGGCTCTTGAATAGCCCTAGGAAGCCTTTGGATTCTGTCTGAAGGGTAACACCTATGTCGGTGAACGCAAAGATAAATGGGGCTAGTACAATGGCAAAGATGACGGCGAAGGTAATTGCCCTGCGCATATAGATGCCACCACGGGCTGCTGCTCTGTCAGCGGACTCGTCAGCAGTTACCTGCTTCTGGATCATACGCTCAAAGAGACGTGCCTGGTTGTCGGCCTGTGACGCTATCATCTTCATTACAAAGCCGCTTACGCCCCCTCCTAGCATTGCTAATAGTTCTGGTGTCATATTAATCCTTGTTCTGGAGTTCCTTGATTACCTTGACTGCGGATGCAGTCATATAGACTAGAGTAGCAAGACACACGACTAATCCTAAAATTTCATTGATATGCCCAAGTTCGATAGTAGCGATAAAGCCCCCTGTTCCTATTGTTGATTTGTAAATTATGTCCTGCATTATACTTCTTCCTCAGGTGGTGCTGGTAGGGGTGTATAGTGATTAACTGTTGATGCCTTCTCAACGTCGTCAAGGTCGTATTCAGTTACGTCCAATGCCCATTGGTACTCAATGGTTTCATCGGGATACGTAAGCCACCGTGTGCCTTGACCGTTGTCCTCGATCCAGTAGTCAAAGCCAATGTACTTGCCCTCCTCGTCAGCACGCTCAATAGCGTCCTCTTTAGTGTCGTAGATTAAGTACAGCATTAGAAAATATCGTAGTGCGAGTTAATGTTGGTTTCGATAGCGGGACGGTTGGCTGACTGGTCAGAGGGGTAGATGATTAGCTCAGTTATTAGCCCGTCTAAAGTTCTGCCTATAGTGTTCCTGCCCACATAAAGAGTTCCCGATATGCCATTAGTCCCTGAGTTGCCTGATGCCCACTCTACCCCGTTGACGTATGACTCACTGAGAGCAGAATTGGAAATCGCAGAAACCACGTTCTCTGTGCCAAGGGAAAAGGAATTTGTGGAGATGAGAGGGGTTCCATTGTTCATCACAAGTAAATTTGTAGAAGATGTGAATAACGAATGATTATTGGCTCCATAAAGCGCACCAATTGCAGCACTTGGTGTAAATACGGAAAATGTTGAAATTGGTTGAGTTATTGATATGCCTGACGTAGAGAGGAAATCATCCACCCCATCAATTTCAAGCCCACCAGCTACCAGTGAACCACCAGAAACAATCTTAGGCTGGCTTCCAGCAGTCAACTGAGTAGCATCATTGCCGTTACCTGACTGGTCATACCAAGTCTCTACAAAGCCGTTGACGGTATTTGCATAAGCAGGAATACCAGCGATGCTGTATGTCTCACCGATGTTAGCTTCAATGGCTCCACGGTTGTCGGTTTGGTCACCGTGAGTTGCACCAGCATATATAATTATTTCCCGTATGCGTCCATTATAATAATGAGAATTTGATGGGCTAACAGTTCTTAAAGTCCCTATTAATATTTGGTTTAAATCGTCTGAATCAAAATCATTTCCATAATCCGTGGTAGTAGTCGTTAAAGCCGCTCCTCTTGCACCTACACTTGTTACGGTGTCGCCAGTAGTCAGAGCGAAAGTTAATCTATCCGTGCCGCTAGTTGAAGAGTCAGCAGTTACATTGATTGTATTTCTTGTGTTAAGTCTAGAATAAAGACCACCTTCCTGAATGGCAAAATATTTTGAAGCACTAGAACTACTACTTAAAGATACAGGATGACCTGAACTATCTCTTATAGATGTTGAAAACACTGAAAGTTTTGTCTCCAAGCCAGAAACAGAAGGAGCAACTAAAGTTTTTAAACCAGCGAAAGCAATTCCACCAATTCCATTATCAGCGACTAAAGCACCAGCAGTAACAATCTGAGGTTGGTTTGCAGCCGTAGCTTGAACAGCGTGATTACCTGATGCTGTACCTCCTGCTTGATTGGTTACACTCTGGTCGTACCATTTAGATACCATTCCGTCAAAGCCTTGACCCGTGTAGGTTGCTCCGTTAACCTCTGTGCCGTTGTTGCTACCGATGGTGTCTTCCCACGCTGTGACGGATGTACCAAGCCCAGTGTAGGCATTAGTTGAGTCAATAGTAATGTCATATAAAGTTCCTTGAATGTAGCTTGCATAGGCTGTTGTGAACCTAGACCCAAATCGCATTTTAGATGTTGCATAATTATTAGTGTTGATTTGAGTTGATATATTTATAATTTCAGAACCATCAATTGTCAGTATTGTTCCAGAAACCCCAGTAACGAAAGAGAAATTATGGATAGTTCCGTCTGCATAGTCCGTTAGAACGGTTTGGTCAAATACTAAAGAACCCGCATTAACATTGAAAATTTGGATGCGACCAGAACTTGCAGCACCAAGATAGAACCTATTATTTATATCGTCACCAAATGAAAGAATTCCATAGCCCCCAGTATTTACGGATAAAAATGAACCACTAATTGCGAATGAATTAGTTGCTGGCCTATTCACTTCAACACTGGTGCTAGTCCCATTGAAATACCGAGCATTGCCAACTAAATTTGCAACATACTCAGTAACCCAAGCAGTCAGCGTACCGTCAGTAACCTCATCCGCAGTAAAGGACTTCAGGGCATCATCAGAGGTACGACGAGCCTGTATAACGAACTTACCATCAGCACGTGCTACGGTATCTCCAGTAGCCGCTAAGGTAGCCTGACGTGCGCCTAGACTACGCAGTGAGTAAGCTGCCTTAGGAATAAGGAAGTCACCAGTACGACCGTCAGCCTCTAGCTCACGAATATCAAGAGGTGCAATAACTTGTCGGTTAACCCAGTTAACCATCTCTCCCGAGTTAATCTCGCTGCTACGAAAGTCACGTTCGTTGTTGTCGCTATCACGACGCACACGAACCACTGAAGGGTCTCCTCCAGTTAAACTACGGAGGCTGTACCCAGCAGAGGCATCAGGAGCAATCTGGAAGACGCTCTCGCCAACTGAGTTCAACCGTCGCTGGCGACCTAAGGCTGAATCAAGGCTAATATGCATACTAGATTTTGTGTACCGCTATAAGACCACCGGACGCAACAGTTACGTTGGTGAATTTTCCATAAATAATAGTACCAGCACCAAAGGTAGTATTCAGTTCGTCAGCATTCTCAATGCTACTTGCTGCTACACCGGAAAGCGTGCTGTCCTTAAGTAATTGAATTGCCCCGTAAGTGCCAACACCCGCAGTTGCGTGGTTAGTCCCGTCAAGGATTATTGAGCCAGCAGATGAGAACTCTAGTGCGTTGTTTCTTGAACTTGCCATAATTTGTATTATATCACAGGGGTTGCTATCGGGATTGACGACTTACGTAAGTTGAAAATCTGTTGTTAATTGTGTTGTTGTTTGAGCGAATGTCTATTTTTTCAAGCTCCAGGGCTAGGTAGTTTTGAGCTACTTGTTCCTCAGCTAAGGCTTCCTCTTGTCGGTTTTGAACCCTGAGAAAATCAGAGTACACAGAGTGAGCAATGTAATTAAAGAACTCCGAAGGTACTTCTACTGTTGAAGCGTAGTAAGCCGACGTAACTGCAAAAGGGGTAAACTGTTTCTTGTAGGAAACAAATGCTGTATGAGTTGCAGAGCTAGCAATATTTAAAATATTGGCTCCATTGAAGTCCACAAAGAAATCATATTCCAAGGATGAACTATTTAAGAATGCTCGATTGCGATGAATGCGATTAAAGTCACCTATTGGACTTTTTCCAGATTCAATGTAAGGTATTAAATTTTGAGTTAAGACCTTGAGGATGTCTGAACCCGCCCTTGGTGTCCAAGTTTTTACAGCTTCTACTGAATCATTTTTAACCGCATCTGCCTCTGTATACTGCACTGTTCCTGTATCATCGAACACAATCTCCCCAGCAGAATTTAAAGTATTTGTAACTCCCGTTGCAACTACCCACGCATTACTTGAATTTTTATAAATTAATGTATCATTCGTAGTATAACCGTTATACACATTTGTGCCTGGAGTTGTTGCAGCACCCTTAGCTGTTCCAGCAAATTTATAGCGTTGATTCACCGCAGTGCTTGTTGAGCCTGTAGCTCCAGATAGTTCGTAAAGAGCTATTTTTCTTTCTTCTGAGCTAACAAGATACCTAGGCCATACTGGACTTTCGTCAAATGCCTGTTGGAACCTACGGTTGATGAAGTGACTTAACTGATCCTGCTCACCATCTGCGAGTTGACCGCCCGTCCCTATGAGGGATGATGTTAATTTAAATAGGTCACCGTAAGTTCTTGTCTGCATTATATTTTGTTGGGGCTAAGTTCTGGGAACTTCTTATTGTAGTACTGCAAAAATTCTTTAGAATGCACAGTCTCTTGACCGTACTTCTTTACCAGTCGAAAGAACTCTCGCGCTGGCATTGTGGCAACAGGTCGTCCCAAGGTGGGATGAACAGTACCCTTTAGTTGATGTGCCTCTTTGGCTGCTTGCTGGTAGCGTTCCTTCTCGGTCGCTTTTTCCAACTGGAGACCATCTTGGATCTCCTGCATTAATGCACGATCAATCTCCTCATCGGAGTAAGTCTTTGAATTAGGAACAATGATATTCATAAGTAAAAAAAGGGGAGAGCCTGGAATCATACCAGACCCTCCCAGAATTTATTTAGCTTGAGCTGACGATCTTACCGTGAGCACCAGGGTGGTAAACACCGAGGGTCAAAGCGCAGTCAACAAAGCCGCGTTCGCCGCCACCAAGATTTGGTAGACGAGAGCTGCCCATAGGGATGAGTTCGTGAACACCGTAGTATTCAGGATTCACCAAGTAGCCAGCCATTCCAGCAGTACCAGCTTGTGTTGGCATACAGTCAGGGTTAGCGTTTACAACAGAGACGATGCCGTGATCACTTTGATAGAGATCAACCGAAAGCTTGATAGTACCGCTTTCACCACCGTAATTAACCGAACGTACCGAGTCACCGCTTGCGCCACCGATGCGAGCAAAGTCGCTGATGTCTTGGCGGAGAGCTGTATCAGCAACGAGCATAAGGTTGTTGGTAGAACCAGTAACCTTGAAGATCGAAGAGATAAGAGAGTTCAGTTCAGTTTCAGCGAATGTGCCGTCAGTAACGTCAGCAATGCTTGCAGCTGGAGTACGGAACGCAGCAGGTACGTTACCCGAACCACCACCCGCAGCAATCCAGTCACCAAGACCGCCGAGGCGATTGACTGCACCAGCTCCGTCTTCAGTTGTCTGAGTGTTAGCGGAAGCAAGGCTTGCCTCGATGTCGCGCTTGAGTTCACGGATTGCTTTAGCTTCAGCTTGAGCAACCTTGGCTGGACCAACAGAATCGACTGCTTCTTGCAGATCGGAAACTTTGTAGTCCCGACGGAACTTTTGAACGCGGTTACCAAGACGAGCACGGCCAGCGAACTGGTCAGTGAATGTGGTTACGTCAGCACCTTCGGCGATCCCAGCAGTGCTAGGAGCAGAAAGAGCATCAACAGTCCACTCAACTTTAGTTGCGGATGCTTTTTGCTTGTTAGCAGAAGAAAGGATAGGAGTTTCTTCAGGAGCCAGGATAGTCAAGACATCAGTCAAGTCCTCCCGGTTAGAGACACCGGAACCGGTGTTTGTAGTATCGAATGTATTAGAGAATGCCATAGTAGTATATAATTAGTTAATGAATTAGTTATCGGCTAGAAGCCATTTTAAGTTTCCTGAGGTTAGCGAAATCGTTTGCACTTCCCGTCTGTTTGAACCGAGCCTCTAATTCCTTTAGAGCCTTGGCTGTTCTTCCCATACCCTTTTCGGATTTGGAAGCTGAAGGACTGGCTGATTTGGGAGGATTTAGTACCGCAGATGTCTTACGCTCAGCAACGGGCTTACGTCCGTAAATGCTGTTAGTAGCGTGAGCAAACCAATAATCCAATTGTGCAGCTACTTCTGGAGCTTCACGTTTAACAACTTTCTTCAGTTGCTTAAAACGGTCATCGCCTACTGTGGCTTCAAATTGTTTACGTAAGTCATTATCTTCACCTTCAAGCCAAGTCAGTTCTTTACGAGCACGCTCTGAGAAAGAATCAGCAAGCTGCTCTCCCTCCATTTGTGCCTGAACCTTCTTGAGTTGATCGGGAAGCAAAGTCTTCTGTGCTTTACGGGCTTTTAATAAAGCCTGTCGCACGTCCTTCTTTGTCCACTCCTTACCTTCGATTTCGGTTACAATGTCATCAGCGGAATAGCCATCACTCTCAAATAGAATATCCTCAGCCCACTCAACAACTTGATCGACTTCCCCTGCTTTGTCCTGCAACTTCTTGATAGAATCAAGGTTACTGTAGGGGTTATTTTCAACCTTCTTTGTTTCTAGTGGGTTGGGTTTTTCCTTGAGTTTAGCTTCTAGAATAGCTAGACGTTCCTCGGCAACCTTGCGCTTAGCAGTCAATTCACCGAATCGAGCTACAGCACGGCTACCCAGCTTGTCAGCTAGTTCCCGCAAATCCCCCTCGGACATATCGTCCAAGTCCAACTGTGAAAGAACATCATCGGATTCCTCGGTCTCCTCAGTAGCTTCCTCGGGTTCAACTAATTCTTCAGTTGCCTCCTCAGTTACTTCATCAGTTTCCTGCTCCTCGGCTTCTTCGGTTACTTCCTCTTGTGGCTCTTCAGCTACAGGATTAAGTTCCCCAAGTCTCCGCATTGCGAAATCCTCGACGGATATATTATTGTTGTCCACTGAACTTTGTTCTGCCTCAGCGTTAGCAGTTTCGATTTCGTCTGTCATATTATTACCACTCATTAACGCCGAGCGAGGGCGATGAGCGCATTATAACATACGGGTTACATTCTATCAGAATGCTTTAATTGCAGCTTATCCCAGCCTGACATTTGCAGGATCTGGTCATAAGTAATGATACGACCAGAAATCTGCTGGATAGTCTCACTGGATGATTCGTGCATCTCACTGATGGTTTCCTCCCGGAGTTCGTGAACCATCTTGATGAATCGGGCAAAGGATTCATAGCTATGCAAGCTGTTGATGTCGTCTTGAATATTCATATTATTTAGACATCTTCATTAGTTCGCCGGAAACTCTTTCCATACGTTCTCCAATGCCTGCTCGATTAAGTTTAACCCGATTTCGGTATTCATTATTGCGAAGGAACTCCTTGGATGCTTGATCAAATTTTCTTTCATTAATTAGTCCAACGGTGATTGGACTTCCCTTTTTTCCTCCATCAAGTGATCCTCGATAAAACTCACCAAAGATTGCTGTTTGAGCCGATGCTGGGAATGAATTAAATTCAGGCATTAACTTTTGAATCCGTGGAATCCGCTTGTTGATGTCTTTCTTTAGAAGCAAGCCAGCATCCTTCCGTGAAATCCTTTGCCCCTCTTTGACATCGGGTCCATAGTGACCGTGGCCTATAGTAAGGTATTTTTCTCCAGCACCCCTTCGAGCCACCTCATCAAATCCCTCAAATTTCAATAGATAGTCACTAAATGCCCTGACCCTATTGGATTGATAGATTTCTGATGCTCTTTTATTAGCTTGTTCTTGTAGTGATATATTGTCTGGCATTATATGTTCTGAGTATCAATTTCACCCATCTGTGCAGGTGCTGTACCTACTCGACCAATCTGAGCGTTCTGTGATTGTTGCATCTGGAAGGTGTACTGACCTACGTACTTCTCCAGTCGAGCACCAAACGCCTGATCTGTCTGAGCGCGTTGTGCTACGTCCGGCTGCTGTGTGTACTGCTGGATTACTTGTAGTGCAATCTGTGCTCCTGCTGGACGTGCTGGCATTTCGATGCCTGCAAAGATCTTGGATAAGTCGTCAGTGACTTGCTTGACCACTTCCTCCTGCGCTGTCTCTACTGGCTGTAGGATTGCATCAGCCATAACTGGATCAATGCTTGTAGCAATGACATCAAGTAAGGCATCCACGTTTAGGCGATTGTTAGAGTTAAGCTGGTTGAGTGCTACGAACTGCTGAGTCTTTGCCTCGATTGTCTGAGGATCAGTATTCTGCACATCGAAGTTAATCATAATGTCAAAGTTCTCTTCAGCAGTACCCTTATCAAAGTTCTGTGGATCGGGAACACCTGTTACACGAAAGAAGATTTCATCTGGTCCGAAGCGTTGGAAGCATTTGAATGCCATACGCAGTACCTCAGCAGTGTGGCTAAGAAACTTATCAACCAAGAACTGCTTGCGGATTTGACTAATGCTGCCTTCCTCGTCGAGTCCAACCAGTCGGTCAGCCAAGCCAAGAAGAGTTGACTCCATCTCAATTGATCCAGTGGGTGGTGGTGGTGTAGGAGCAAAGTCCAAATCACCCTTGCGGCGGTATGGGATCATACGACCTGGACCCCAGTCACTTGGTGCTTGACCAACTGGATGCAGGATAGGAGGCAGGGTAGATAAGCTGTTGCGATCAGTACGCGAGTCCCGCTCAATCTTTACTTGGTTCTGTAGTCCACGAAGCAAGGAGGGAACAGTGGATGTATCATAAAGACGCTTACTGTCCTCTGAGAGTTTGCTTACTACAACTGGATAATCTTCGTATCCATTTAGTAATTCGTACTTGGCGTAGCCAGGGGTTATCTCGTCACCACTGAACTCGCGGTGGAATACTGTGCAGTAAATCCCCTCAGCACCATCCTCTTGGTCAATTAGTCTCTGGTATCCATAGCAGATTTCAATGAGTTCATCCGCTTGGTAAGCACTATCAGTAAGGCTAGTACTGCGACGGCCTTCCTGCTCTCGTTCAATTGAGTCAATATTAACGCCACGATATTTTTCAATAACGTAGTCAACGAAGTCCTGATCCCATCCATCTGTTGCAACCTTGTTTTCGAGTTCTTGTGGTGTGTAATAAGTCCGCCAGAAGCAGTAAGGTGCTCGCTGTGGGTCAGTAACGTACGGAGGGAAGAAGAAGTCCCCATCAGGTGCTAGAGTCTTAACCTCGGGTGCATTGACCTGTCGGCGAACAATAGGAAGTTCCGCTGATCCTTCTTTGCGTAAAGCTTTGAGTGCTTTCTTTGCACGCTTCTTTGTTGTTCCTTCAAAGGTAGCTTGTAGCAGGGCAATTAATTCTTCGTCATCATTCCCGTCTTGGATAGCCACAGCTACATCCGGGCTGACCTGTGCAATCTGATTGATGTCAAGTTCCTGTAGGAACCGACGATCTTCACGATGCCAACCGACATACGTGATCAGTATGCCCCGCTCAAGCAAATAGTTAGCACCTAGTTCCATCTCGCGGTAAAAACGTGGGATATACCCCGAACTGACCATCCACTTTAAGAACCCAGAAACCACACGGCTTCGACCAATATCGCCACTCTCAACTGGGAATGCTCGGACATTGGCTCGATTCAGCGATGCCATAAACAATGATACGAGACGAGTAATCCGCTCATCAATAAGGTGGCACTCCATATCGGATGCACCCTCCCAAGGGAAAGCGTCAGCGCCGTGCTTTCGGTGATCTCGGCTCTTGCCAGGCCACCAGTTGCGACGGTCGTCATAGCTGGTGCGGCATAGGTCAAAGTAGCTATCAAGCTCGTTTACGGTTTGCTCATAAGCATATCGTAGGGTCTTGATGTCGGGTTCATCCTGGACGTAAGTCAGGGACTCGGAGGTTGATTCATTCAGCATTATCTTCTTTGATGCGTTTTTGTATAGATTTAAGCAACCTAATAGTATAGGTCGATGATACGCCTATTGTATCACATAGGTCGCCATTCGTCATCTGGACTCCACTTTCGTGAAGAACGTGACGACGTAGTATCTCCCAACTTGCTAATCGATCTGATTGCTCCCTGCACCAAGCCCTGTCCAGTGTAATGTTTTTACTTTCCGACATATCGATAAGTTACGCCCTTAATATCTTCAAT
>Ga0114995_10003737_pt1 | contig 10307 bp, 10 predicted proteins | sample ArcticOcean_MG_C_11_FD_87038 | JGI IMG/M metagenome (GOLD analysis project Ga0114995, IMG submission 87038) | Marine microbial communities from western Arctic Ocean - ArcticOcean_MG_CB2_154 | ecosystem: Environmental > Aquatic > Marine > Oceanic | place: Arctic Ocean: Canada Basin | collected... | reverse complement strand
TCAACCTGTGCTTTTCCTCTACTTTTTGGACCGTCAGATTTAATAGTAATCTTGAAGTCTTTCTGTTCTATCTCTACTTCGGATACTCCGGTTTTAGAGACGAATTTAATTAAGTCTTGTATTTCCGTTAGATTCATATCTAAAGGGGGTTTTGGTTTCGGTGCGAAAGTTAAATAAAAATTAATAAGCCCATTTCAGATAAACTGCTCCCCACGTGAAGCCGCCTCCAAAAGCGCTCAAGATGATATTATCACCTTTTTTTAACTGAGACTCCCAATCTGATAAGCACAGTGGAATGGTCCCAGCAGTCGTATTTCCGTATCTCTGAATGTTAATCATGACTTTTTCTGAAGTCAAACCCATTCTTCGAGCGGTAGCATCAATTATTCTTAGATTGGCCTGATGCGGGACTAACCAGTTAACGTCATCTCCAGTCAATCCGTTCTTTTCCATGATTTCTGCCGAAACATCTGCCATGTTAGTAACGGCCGCCTTAAATACAGGCTGACCCTCTTGATATACGTATTGCAGTCTATCTTCTATATTCTCTTTTGTGAGCGGCAGAACAGACCCTCCAGCCCTTTGGATAAGGTGCTTTCTTCCTGCTCCATCACTCTTTAGTATACTGTCTTGAATTCCGTTTCCGTCTTCAGAAGGCTCTAAAAGTACAACTCCTGCTCCGTCGCCGAAAATCACACAAGTAGTTCTGTCGGTATAATCAACAATGCTGCTCATCTTATCAGCTCCGACCACTAATACTTTTTTGTATTTACCTGTTTCTATGAACTGAGCACCTGTGGTAAGGGAATAAATAAATCCTGAGCAAGCTGCATTTAAATCAAAACTCCAAGCGTTTTTAGCTCCAACTTTATCAGAAATAACATTGGCAGTAGATGGGAAATTATAATCTGAAGTTACGGTTCCGCATATAATTAAATCTATTTCTTCAGGGTTTGTCCCTGTTTTCTGAAACAGCTTCTCAATAGCCTTAACCGCCATATCAGAAGTCCCTAATCCTTCACCTTTCAGGATGTGCCGTTTTTCGATTCCCGTTCGGCTTCGTATCCACTCATCGTTAGTGTCTACTATCTTCTCTAGATCTGCATTTGTAAGCACATCTTCAGGAACATATCCCGCCACTCCGGTTATCGCTGCTTTGATTTCAGTCATTCTGAATTTTATCGTTTAAAGGGGAGCTAAAGTAACAGATATCCTCATTTGGCCAAAAAAAACTAGGAAATGTTATCATTTACCTTAGAAATAAGCACATACAAAGAAAGCCGACTTGGAATACCAAGGCGGCTCTATAGCTATATAATTCGCTACTAATCTATCTCTTGCTCCATAACAACTTTACCCTTATAGTAAAGCTTTCCCTCGTGCCAGTGAGCACGGTGAAGTAAGTGAGCTTGTCCTGTAGTTTGACATACCCCTAATGTAGGCGCTTCTGCCTTATAGTGGGTTCTTCTTTTACGTTTTCTCTGCTTCGAGGTTTTGCTCTTAGGATGTGCCATATCGTTCTATTTTCCTATTTCAAATTCTTTAATGCTGCCCATCTTGGGTCAGTATCTTCATCCTTTTCTTTTATCTTGAACTTCTTCAATGCTGCTAAAGCTTCTTGATTACAATCCAGCTCATTCTCATGAACATTCCTAGCAGGAAGACAAAGATGAGCAAATTCAAAAAATAATTGATCCAAGTTCACAAAATGCTCACTCGGCCCAAGTACGATTAAATCATCAGTTAAATCTGAGGTCTCATCCCCGAATTTAACCACCACTCTAAAATCTCCTTCTATCTGTGAAGTTAGGTCAGCACCACATCTATCACACTGTGTTCCTACCAATCCTACCAGATCGATTTCAAGATTAATATGAGTACTCAGCTTTTCAAGCTGGACCTCGTAATTAACTTTAGCCTTTAACAATAAAGACTGTTCAAACTTAGAAAAGAACGTTTCGTCAGCGTCAAATTCATACTGATGAATCCCGTTTTTTAAACCTAGATAAGGAATTCGATATGTTTCTGATTCTGACATCCCCATTTTTTTTAAGGGTGCGCAAAAATAAGAAGTTTTAAACAATTGGACAAGAATAATGAAAGGTATTCAGCGGATGTCCTTTTTTACTTCAGTTTAAAACCTCTCAGTCCTCTGTTTCTTTAGAGGGTTAGCTGTAATTTCTCTTACAAAAGATCTTTTTTTAAAAATATCAATTGCTTTAAAAACAGCTGTTCTCATAGAGTTTTCATCTGCCTCTCCTTTACCTGCTATCCCATATGCAGTGCCGTGGTCAGGAGATGTTCGCACTATTGGAAGACCTGCAGTGTAATTCACTCCTTCATTAAAAGCTAAGGCCTTGAACGGAATTAATCCCTGATCATGATACATAGCCAATATCCCGTCAAAAGTTTTATATATACTGGACCCAAAAAAACCATCAGCAGCATAAGATCCAAAAACTAGATGTCCTTCCTCTTTTAATTCTCTGATGACTGGATTAATTATTTCTTTTTCCTCCGCTCCTAATAGACCATTATCTCCTGCATGAGGATTAAGGCCAAGCACAGCGATTTTTGGCCTTTCAAAGCCAAAGTCTTTTTGCAAACTTTCTATTAATAAATGAGCTTTCTTTTTTATGCCTTCTTTAGTAAGGGAGCTAGCAACATCTTTTAATGGCACGTGTCCTGTAACAACACCTACTCTTAAGTAGTCACTCATAAGAAGCATAAGACAATCTTCCACATTACTCATTTGTGCTAAATATTCTGTGTGACCGGGAAATTTAAACTCATCACTTTGGATAGAATCTTTATCTATCGGAGCTGTAATTAGCACATCTATCTTAGTCGAAGCCAAATCTTCTGTGGCTTTCCTTAAACTTTCAAAAGCAAGTTTGCCCGCATCTTTTGAGGGTTTTCCTGGAGTGATTTCAACGGGCTCTCCTATATTCACTACGTGAAGTTGTTTTCCAGAATACTCCTCTGCGTTCTCTATGTTCTTAATACTAAATTCTTTAAGTCCTAATAAATCTCGATAGTGCTTAAGCACTTTTACACTGCCGTATACAACTGGCTCTATGCCATTAAACATTCTATCATCCTTAAATGTTTTTAGGATAACTTCTGGGCCAATCCCATTGTAATCACCCATTGTAATTCCTACCCTCACTGAATTCTCTCTGTTAGTGTTCATGAATCTTATTTGCATTGCAACGCCCATAAAATGTAATTTTTATAGCGCAAGGCAAAGTTAACTTTTTTAGCCCATAAACTAAGACATTCATTTCATGACCCATAAACTATTTTTTGAAATAAAAACGTTCTTATTAAGCCCCTATTAATGCTTATTTTTACTTCTTATTCATATGAAAATAATTACACTAACACTTCTTTTCCTGCTAGGGTCTTCTTTAGCAGCCTTTGCTACGCACAACAGGGCAGGGGAAATCTCTTACAGAAAAGTGGCCCTAAATGATCCAACTGATTTTAGGTATGAAATTACGATAGTTACCTGCACAAAAGCGTCCTCTGAAGCTGATAGGCCGTATTTAAATATTAAGTATGGTGATGAGGCCTTGAACGCCCCTCAAGACAGTATTCAACGAGTGGGTACTGACCCGCCATTAGGCACTATTATTCAAGATGGAAATGATGCGCGGTTGAATTATTATAGCGCTATTCACACCTACCCTGGGTCGGGAAGCTATATAATAAGCATGGAAGACCCTAACAGAAACGGTGGTGTAATCAATATGGATGAATCCATCAGTCAAGTGTTTTACATAGAAGCTCTGCTTAAAATCACCCCGTTTGGAGGACATAACAACTCCGTTCGACTTCTCTACCCTGCGAAAGACCAAGCTTGCGTAAATAGACGATGGGAGCACAATCCAGGAGCGTTTGATATAGACGGGGACTCTTTAGTTTATTCATTAGTTCCCTGCAGGGGATTACAGGGTGAGGTTATCAATAGTTGGGATTCCCCAAATTTAATTGAAGAGTCTAACGGTGTAGGAGACCTATTCGTGATTAACAGTGAAACGGGAACTGTTACCTGGGACTCGCCTGTAGTCGCTGGTGAATACAACATAGCCCTTAAAATAGACGAATACAGATCTGGATTTCTAGTAGGTTATGTTATCAGAGATATGCAAATAGAGGTTCAAACCTGTGCTAACCAAGAGCCTCCTGTTCTTACCATATTTACGGACACCTGTATAGTTATAGGCGAGACGCTAACCTTAGAAGTTATCGGGACCGATGACGCTTCTAGCGTGGAACTTTCCGCCACGGGAGCTCCTCTAACAGAGGTGACTAATCAAGCATCTTTTTTTGGTTTTTTCGGAAACCCTGCCACGGGGACCTTTGATTGGACTCCTGACTGCGAAGAAGTAAGGCCAGCTGCCTACCAGGTGTTATTTATAGGGAAGGACACCGGAGGCGAACCTGAATTGGTAGATATTTCAGAAGTCTCCATTACCGTAATAGCTCCAGAGGTAGAAAACCTTACAGTGGACCCAAATGGTCTCAGTTTTGATTTAGAATGGGAAGCCCATTTTTGTGCGGAGGTAATCGCTTATAAAATATACAGAAGAACTGGATTTTTTGGGTATGAACCAATACACTGTGAAACAGGTGTTCCTGAATACACTGGTTATGATTTAATAGCTACAATAGCTGCGAATCAAACGGTTTATAATGACTCTCAAGAAATTGGTTTTGGGATTGAGTCATGCTATATGATAGTGGCCTATTTCGCTAATGGAAGTGAAAGCATAGCCTCAGATGAAGTATGCAACTCTATAGATTTATTAACTCCTGTTATTACTAAAGCGAGTGTAGGTGTTACTAATCTGAATAGTGGAGTAGACACTTTAAACTGGGCACCTCCAGTTTCTGGAGATACTCTTCTCTTATCCTCTCCTTTTAAGTACAATATTTATCATGATATCGGTAACACTAGTGCCGAGACGTTAATATTAGAAACTCCAACAAGTGAGTTTATTAGTCTGCTGCCTAGAATTTTTATTCACGAAAATATTAATACACAGGAAGACCAACACGCTTATCGCGTGGAGATAGAGGATGTTTTAGGCAATAGATTAAGCTCTAGGGTGAGCTCTTCGTTGTTTTTAACAATAACTCCAAACGACAATGAACTGTCTTTAAATTGGCAAAGCAATACTAGCTGGCAGAATACCTCCTTCGAGGTATTCAAACTGAACGAAGAAACTAATGTGTTTGATTTTTTAGATGTAACTGCAGAATCATTCTATACGGATACCGGCTTAGTGAACAATGTAGATTATTGTTACTACGTAAAAGCGCTAGGCACATTTAATAGCGAATTAGACGTGCTGCCTTCTCCTACTATTAATTTTAGCCAGAAAGTTTGTGGCGCTCCTGTGGACCTCACTAGCCCCTGTTCACCTGATTTATCAGGTGATGCTGACTGTGAGAGTGGAACTGTTAATCTTATTTGGAATAATCCAAATGAATCCTGTTCTGATGACGTCACCTCGTATAACATTTATTACAAGCCCTATTTAGATGCTGAATATGACCTTTTAGAGACAATTAGCAGCGCTGACCAAACTACTTTCGTATACGTGAATGAAAACAATATTACAGGTTGCTTTTATGTTTCTGCTTTAGACTCTATTCTGCCAGGATTAGGTGGGATTCCGAATCAAAATGAAAGCATAGCGAGTTTAGAAATCTGTTCTGAAAACTGTCCAGAATACTCTCTGCCCAATGTGTTCTCCCCCCAAGGAGACAGCTATAATGACCTATTTCAACCTTTCCCTTATGCCTATGTGGACTCTATAGATATGACTATTTTTAATCGATGGGGAACCAAAGTCTTCAAAACTACTGACCCAGATATCAAATGGGCTGGATTAAATATAAACACAAACGAAATCAGCTCCGATGGCGTCTACTTCTATGAAGTTACTATTTACACTTCTATGCTATCCGGTGTGATGGAGGAGAAACGCTCAGGAACCATCAACCTCTTCGATGGAGAAAAACAACCAACAGAATAAATGTTTACAGGAATTATAGAATGCCTAGGCACAGTCGAAAAAATAACCCGAGAGAATGAGAATATAGACTTTACCATAAGCTCTCCTATCTCAAGGGAACTAAAAGTAGATCAGAGTATTTCTCATAATGGAGTTTGTCTTACGGTAATAGGAAAAAATGACCACAACCATGTGGTAACGGCCATTAAACAAACTTTAGATTTAAGCAACTTAAGTAAGCTTCAAACAGGGATGACTGTGAACTTGGAGAGGTGCACCCAGATGAATGGCCGTCTTGATGGTCATTTAGTTCAAGGACATGTAGATGGTTTAGCCGAATGCACAGGGGTTCATGAAGAAGGTGGAAGTTGGAGAGTTTCGTTTAGAATTAATGAAGCTCAAAACAATCTAATGGTCCCAAAAGGATCTATAACTGTAAACGGCACGAGTCTTACCCTTGCGGATGTAAGAACGAATGAATTTGACGTAGCCATTATTCCTTATACATTTGAAAATACTGTTTTTGGGAGTATGAAAATTGGAGACTTTTCTAACATCGAGTACGATGTTATAGGCAAGTACGTGGCCAAGTGGATGGAGGGAAGAGGTTAATCTTCCTTTCTCATTTTCAACGCCTCTTCTACCATTTTTTTAGACCCTATGAAAAAAGGAATTCTCTGATGAAGTTCTTCTGGACGTATTTCCATTACTCGGTTTTCTCCATCTGTGGCTAAGCCCCCAGCCTGCTCAATAATAAACGCTAAAGGAGCACACTCATATAGCAATCTTAACTTTCCGTTTGGATTCTTTTTAGTCGAAGGATAAAGATAGATTCCTCCCTTAATCAGGTTTCTGTGAAAATCTGACACTAGACTCCCTATGTATCTAGCGCTGTATTTTTCTGCTTTGCAATGTGTTATATACTCTTTCACAGACTCCTCCATGTCATTCAGGTTCCCCTCGTTAACTGAGAAAATTTTACCCTCTTCTGGAACTATCATCCTCGGATGACTTAGACAAAACTCTCCAATACTAGGGTCAAGCGTGAATCCATTAACACCATGGCCAGTAGTATATACCAGCATCGTACTAGATCCATAAATCACATATCCTGCGGCTACTTGATCAATTCCTGGCTGAAGAAAATCATTAATATTGGCTAAATCACCAACACTGCTTGTTCTTCGGAACACAGAAAAAATGGTTCCGATTGATACGTTTACATCGATATTTGAACTTCCATCCAACGGATCAAAAAGCACAACATACTTTCCTCTTTTGCTTATTTCAGTATCGAATGCTAAGTATTCATCATTCTCCTCTGAACCAATTCCACAAACAAGCCCACCAGACTTGAAGTAATTAATAAACGCTACATCAGCATAAACATCGAGTTTTTGTTGAGTTTCCCCTTGCACATTCTCGGTCCCTTCTGAGCCCAAAATATCCTGCAACCCCGCTTTATTTACCTGCTTATTTACAATTTTAGAGGCTATCCCTATATCCGCAAGTAGCCTTGACAATTCTCCCGAGGCAAAAGGAAATTCTGCCTGTCGATCCATTATAAATTCACTCAAGGTGGTTATTGTAGCCATTGCGTAGTTTTCAGATGGTAAAGTAAACACATTATGCGCTGTGATATGTAGATTCTGACTATTTTTGATTGTCAGAAAATTCCCGAATGAACTATCATTTCACTAAAGATTTCGCTCTGCAAGCTGATGCTTCAGACCCCCTAAATTCATACAGAGCTGAGTTTGTGTTTCCTGAACACTTAGGGAAAAAAGCGCTCTATTTTACGGGTAATTCTTTAGGGTTAATGCCGAAAAAAGTGCGTGAATATATAAACGAGGAGCTTGATGATTGGGGGAGATTTGGTGTAGAAGGGCATTTTCAAAGCAGAAGGCCATGGTATTCTTATCACGAGAATTTCAATTCGATGATGGCAGAAATAGTAGGAGCTAAAGAAAATGAAGTAGTTCTGATGAACGGATTAACTACTAATCTTCATCTCATGATGATTTCATTTTACCAGCCTACAGAAAAAAGACACAAAATATTATGTGAAAAAAAGGCTTTCCCTTCTGATCAATATATGCTAGAAACTCAATTAAAACATCACGGATATCATCCTTCAGAAGCTCTGATAGAAGTTGGGCCCCGGGATGGTGAGGAAACTATTAGAGAAGAGGATATTTTAAATGCAATAGAAGAAAACAAAGATGAACTCGCACTAATCTTTATAGGTGGAGTGAATTATTACACAGGACAGCTTTTCGATATGAAAAGTATTACTGCATGTGCTCACAAATATGGAATAATAGCTGGATTTGATTTAGCCCATGGCGCAGGAAACGTCCTTTTACAACTTCATGACTGGGAAGTAGACTTTGCTTGCTGGTGCACTTATAAATATTTAAATTCTGGCCCAGGAAGTGTCTCTGGTGTCTATATCAATGAAAAGCACGCTGCAAACCAAGAGTTAAATAGATTCGGTGGCTGGTGGGGACATGATAAAGAAACCCGGTTTTTAATGGAACCTGGATTTCAACCTATACCTACGGCTGAAGGCTGGCAACTAAGTAATGCTCCAATTTTTAGTATGACTCCATTACTAGCTTCTCTAGAGCTGTTTTCTGCCGCTGGAATGAAAAACCTACATAGTAAAGGGGAGAGACTATCAGGGTATTTAGAGTATATAGTAGATGAAATTAACAAAGAGTTAGCAGAGTCACTCGAAATAATTACTCCACGAGAGAAATCTCAAAGAGGATGCCAGTTGTCAATAGTAGCTCATGGAAGAGGAAAAGAGCTGTTTGACAAACTCACTGATAGGGGTGTTATAGCCGACTGGAGAGAGCCCAATGTAATTAGAATGGCACCAGTGCCAATGTATAACTCATTTGAAGATATCTTTGATTTCGGAATTATTTTAAAAGAAAGTCTAAAGTAGGATTATGAAAGGAAGCAAATTTGCAGTATTTGGAGTTGGTAAATATGGTTCAGCCATAGCTAGAAACTTATCGGCTAAAGGGAGTGAAGTCCACGTTTTTGATCTAAGTCAAGAAAAAATAGAGAACATTAAAGACGAAGTAGCTTTAGCTGTCTCTCTGGATTCTACTGACAAGAAAGCCTTAATGGCGCAAGACCTAAGTGGATTCGATGCTGCAGTAGTGGCTATCGGTGAGAATTTTGAAGGAGTAATCCTGACTACATCTAACTTAATGGATTTAGGCATGAAAAGAATCATCGCTAGAGCGACAGGAGCTAACCAAGAAAAAATTCTTAATAAAATAGGGGTCAAAGAAATACTACTTCCTGAAGAGGAGGTAGCAGATAGTGTGGCAGAGAAACTGATTAACCCTAATATTACAGCCTTCCTTCAGCTTCCTGATGAATATGAAATAGCTGAGATTAAAGCTCCAAAAAAGATAGCTAATAGCACATTAGCTTCGCTCCAACTCAACAAAAAATACCAGCTTACTCTGATCACTTTAAAAAGAGTTTTTGAAGTGAAAAAAGACGGTGAATTATTAGAAGAGGAGCACATTATAGGTGTAACAAATGCAGAAACTATAGTCTACGACACAGATACACTCGTTGTATTTGGATCATTAAAAAATATTCAGAAATTTATCGAGATTAACGAGTAAGACTATCTTACTAAAGTTACTTGGCCTTTTCTTTCATTCCAGTCTGAAATCGCGCCCGCTTCATTTACGAGGTACTTAAACCTAAGCTGATATGTGTAAACTCCTGAAGGCGCGAAGTGATTTCCTTTCTGGTCATTCCCCTGCCATACTTCGTTTACATCTGTACTTTCGAAGACTACTTCACCCCATCTGTTAAATACCTGTATTTCAAAATCTATTATAAATATTCCATCAGCTTTCCAGCCATCATTAATTCCGTCGCTGTTAGGGGTGAAAGAATTTGGAACATAGATATAAGGCCCTATACAAAGTTCATACACTTCAGTATAAAAGGTGCTTTCGCATCCGAATGGTGTAGTAATATTTATACTATAAAGTCCTGGCTCATCTACCTCGATTGAAGCCGTTTGTTCTCCAGTGCTCCAAAGGTAGCTGCTCCCGAAGTTAGAAGCGCTTAACACCACGGGGTCTACATCAGTGACAAAACAAGTCGTAATCTCTTCTTCCAAAATGTTTTCTGGAAGAGGATTAAAAAATATACTTACTGCATCTGAACTAAAACAGTAGTCATTATCTACGGTTACAGTATATACTCCAGAAGTGGTAACTTCTATGGAAGAGGTGTTTT
>Ga0114995_10003726_pt1 | contig 10322 bp, 15 predicted proteins | sample ArcticOcean_MG_C_11_FD_87038 | JGI IMG/M metagenome (GOLD analysis project Ga0114995, IMG submission 87038) | Marine microbial communities from western Arctic Ocean - ArcticOcean_MG_CB2_154 | ecosystem: Environmental > Aquatic > Marine > Oceanic | place: Arctic Ocean: Canada Basin | collected... | reverse complement strand
TTAATTACAGGTCCTAGCCAACTTAAGAAAGTCCTCACGGATTTTCTATTTGGTTTGTATTTGCAGTTTTAAGTACTAACCCATGAAACTACTCATAGCCGAGACGTTGTGCAAAATATGAAAGTACTATGAATAAAAAACTTATTTCCCTATTACTAATATACTTTTTCAATTTCTTGCGACATCTTGTCACCAATGCGATTGTGACTCTGCAAAAACTTTTGAGAGAACATATAATGGATTGGAATTAAAAACTTGGGATACATCTGGTTTTCAAAACGCAGAGGTTTTTGATAGTGTTAATAAAAATTCATTTGGTTTAACAGTTTCAGTTGAGTTAAAGCAAATTGCATATTTGAAATCAAGATTAGATTTTAGTTCTTTTGGATTTGCGTCAGCTTACGCTTGTAGTTGTCCCCCTGATAAATATATGAACGTTGACCCTATTGAATTTATAGAGATTAGAGTAACTGACACCCAATCTTAAGAAATAACTGATGTTACAGCCAATTTTACTACTTATGATTACAATGGAGAACAAATAACAATTAGCGAATTATTTGAAAACAGAGCTGATTGGTATGATGAATTCCAATTAGATATGATAGAATACGATAACATTCCTGACACTTCGATTTTTGAGGTTAAAATAATTTTAGAATCGGGAACTGAATTGATTGAACAAACTCAAGAAATAAATTTTGAATAAAAAATACTTTGCGCAACAATGTGTATTATTAATCGCTTGGTTCTTGACTAAATACGAAAACCCTTGCGGATTTTCTATTCGGCTTTTATTCACTAAATGACGTGCTTAACCATGGAACTAATTATACACAACTCCGTTGGCAACAATTTGGAAAAGATTCGTATTTGATGTATATTTACACCAAAACATATAATTATGTCAAGACAAAGTATATCATTTACCGAACCTAACGATGAATGGTTAAAAGCGCAAGTGAATAAAAATGAATATTCAAGTAAAAGCGAATTAGTAAACGATTTAATAAGACAAGCTAGAAAACAGCAAATACAAATTGACTGGGTTCGAGCAAAACTTAATAATGCTGAAAAAAGCGGATTTACGAATGACACTAAGAATGAAATCTTAGTTAAATCAAAGTCATTGTTGAATGGCTAAATACAAATTAAGTAACGAAGCTAAAAACGATTTAATACGAATTCATCATTACGGAGTTCGAAAATTTGGAATGACTCAAGCCGATAAGTATTTTGAATCATTTTTTGAATATTTTGACATTATTTCTCAAAGACCTTTTTCATTTGAGTTAGTTGACTACATTAAAAAAGACTACAGAAGATGTGTTTGCGGAATAGATAGTATCTACTATAAAGTAAATAATAACGTAGTTGAAATAATGGCAATTATTGGAAGACAAGATTTAAATGACACTCTGTAATCTGAATAAAAAACCGTTGCTAACACCGTGCATAATTCATAGCTAGCTATAGCCTACTTACGAAAATCCTTGCGGATTTTCTATTCGGTTTTTATTTGCCAGATGACGTGCTTAACCACGCAACTAATTATACACAACTCCGTTACCACACATTTGAAAAACGAAAACAAATAACTAAATAGCAACAATAAATTTGGAAATCAAAAATGGAATCAACCTTTTAAATTTGGAAAACAAGTAGAAATTTATTCTTAGAATATTTTGATAAATATAGTTTAGAACAACTAAATAGAATACCTGACGGATTTAGCAATAATTTAATTTGGAATATTGGACATATAATAGTTACTCAACAGGCATTAATATATAAATCTTCAGATTTACAAGGGTATATTCCTGGAGAACTTTTTGGAATTTATAAACCTGGAACAAAGCCAACTGGACAGACTTCAGAAAAGGAAATCTATGAATTGAAAGAACTTCTAATATCCCTGATTGAAAAAACCAAAACAGATTTTTATAATGGAAAATTTGTCAAGTTTAATTAAAAAATGACAGGAACTGGATTTCACTTGGATTCTCTAAAAGAGGCATTAGAATTTAATAATTATCACGAAGGATTACATTTAGGATTTATGATAAACATTCGAAAATTCGTATAATAAAACGTGTGGTAACAATGTATAAAAAACATAGGGCGTTTGTGCTAAACCGAAAGGTCTGCGCTTATTAATAAAGTCCGCTAAATATAAAATTTGGCGTTTATAGTAGAAAAGATAAAAGCAAAATATTTATATTTAGCTCAGTAATAAACCGAAACGAAAGTGATTATCACCTGCCCTATGTTTCTTATACTGAACATTGTAAGCAATTAATAGTAACATGAGTGAATTAGAAAAAATTCTAAATATCGAAGCTGACTCTAGCCTTAAGCACTTTAAAAAAGGTGATTTCATACAACAACCGAACCAGTTAAAAGCCAATGCAATCTTCGTTAAAAAGGGACTTATTAGGAGTTACATTATAGACAGCACTGGAAAAGTACATATCTATATGTTCGCCTCTGAAGGTTGGATTACAGGAGACATTGATGCGGTAGAGTTTAATGAACCTACTACGTTATACATCGATTGTCTAGAGGATTCAGAGGTAGTATTATTAAAGAAAGATCACCTAAAGGAAGCGGATCTTTCAAAAGACAAATTACTGCAAAACATGAAGAAGATGTCTCGAAACCTTGGAAAGATGCAACGCAGGATACTTATGCTTATTGGGTCACCCGCTGTTGACCGTTATAATTATTTTTTAGAAACATATCCAGAGCTGCCTAATAGAGTCCCTCAAAAAATGATAGCTTCTTACTTAGGCATCATGCCACAAACACTAAGCACTATCAGGAGCAAAATAGCTAAAGGAACATAATTTCACTTCTTCATCTATGTGAATGCATAGGAAATCCTTTATGCTGACCTTTGTGTAAATTAAATTTTTATACAAATGGAAACAGTTAAAAAAAGTAAAACAATTAAAATTTTAACATGGACTTTGCAGATACTGGCTGCTCTCGCATTCATCATGGCTGGTATAATGAAAATTTCTACTCCTTATGGGGATCTTGTACTTGCAGAAAATATGGGCTGGGCTGAAGATTTTTCTGCTACACAAATAAAAATAATAGGGGTTCTTGAGTTTCTAGGTGCAATTGGAATGATATTACCTTTCGTAATAAAAAAGTTTACCTTTCTTGTACCTTTAGCCGCTTTGGGATTAGTATTAGTTATGGTTGGAGCAATTTTCACTCACCTGAGCAGAGAGGAACCAATCATTGTTAATATTGTATTATTGATTTTAAATATGTCGGTAGTATATCTGAGGCGCGACTTAGTACTGAATAGAAATAAATAATTAGGTTTTAGCCAAAACGAAATTTAAATAATAAAATTTTGGAAAAAGCAAAAGTAGCAGGCAAAGTACCACAAATAGAACAAGTAGAAGAAGGTAAAACATACGCATGGTGTGCTTGCGGTAAATCAGAAAATCAACCTTGGTGTAATGGAGCACATGCAGGCAGTGAATTTACGCCTAAAGTATTTAAAGCGGAAGAATTTAAAACCGTTGCTTTGTGCATGTGCAAGCAAACGAAGAATCCACCATATTGTGATGGATCTCATGTAAACCTGTAAGGCTTGTTAATACCGCGAGCAGCTGATTTAGATTATCAGTTTAAACTAACTTGAATGAAAACACAATATAAAAACGAAGAGATGACTATCCATTGGGATCAATCAAAATGTATCCATGCTGGAGTATGTGTAAGAACATTACCCAACGTCTACAATCCAAAAGAACAACCATGGATAAAAATCGAAAAAGCTTCGTCTGAAGAATTAAAAACCCAGATAAGTAAATGCCCATCAGGAGCATTAAGCTATACATCTAACAAATATGATAATTAATAATGAAGGAAACCTTACATGTAAACGGCACCTTGGGTGAGGAAAAATACTTAGTGGAAATAAAAACTACTAATCACACCATTATGGTAGATGAGCCTATATCCATAGGTGGTTCTGATAGTTTTCCAAACCCTGCACAATATTTACTAACTGCTCTTGCTTCGTGTACTGCAGTCACTATAAAAATGTATGCGAACGATAAGGGATGGGATATAGGAATTATTAATGTAGATGTAAAACTGAAGGATGTTCTTTCTGAAGGGAAATCGGTCAAAAAAATGGTTAAAACTGTGCAATTTGAAAAACTTATTGACGACTCACAAGTAGAACGATTATTAACCATAGGCTCAAAATGTCCGATTTCAAAATTACTGGAACAGCCAATAGAAATGGAGTTTCAAAAATTATGATATATGATAAAACACCTTGCAATTATTATTCTGTTGGCTACTCTTAACGGGTGCGCAACGGACAAATCAAATACTACTAAAGAAAACATTGAAAAATTTATGGAACCAAGAATTTTAGTAATAGGAAGATTGCAAACAACTTTGGATATTTTAGTTGAAGAATGGGAAAGATATGGTAGAAACGTAATTGCCAGTAATTCAAAAGAAAAGATTAAGGAAATAATTGAAACTGACTCAATAGATTTTATAGCCATTGGTGGCGGTCTTCCTGACGATGAAAGAGAAGAAATGGTGGACTACATCTCTACGATTAACTCAAGTATCTCTGTTCATCAAATACCACGAAATGAGGAAGCTATGGGACCATATAATTTCATCCCTTTCCTTAATAATCTTGCAATTATGTTCAAAGTGCGCCAGGCGATGGAAGAATAAACAGCATACAACAATTTATAAAAGTAATAGCGGTTTGGGTGTATACTCAAGCCGTTTTGTGATTTAATTATGTACCTTTCTATCCGAAAAGAAAAGACGTTAAATCTTCTACTGCTCTTACGCGAACCGTGTAAGTATTTATATCAAAAACAAGAATTGGAAGAATTAATAAATAAAATAAAAAGCAGCATACACTTAAGCTCAGAAGCGGAAGCGTTTCTTTATTCCATTTCGAAAGAAAAAGCACTTTCTAAAGGAGAAGTCTTAATCCGCCAAGGACAAGTGGTAAAGAAAACATTCTTTGTTATGGAAGGTTGTTTAAGGTCATACTGTATTGATACAAATGGGAAAGAACACACGCTACTATTTGCAATTAAAAACTGGTGGATAAGTGATTACATAGCTATTCATACGGATGAACTCGCAACGCTTACCGTAGAATGTCTTAGCGAATCGAAAGTTATTGAATTCAATGCCAAAGAACTGGATGGAATACATGCACGTTTCCCAGAATTCGAATCTTATCAAAGACATAATTTAGAGCGCCATGTAGTTAGTTTGCATAAGCGCATCTTGAATCAACTACAATTAAGTGCTCCTGAGAGGTATAATTTATTTTTAAAGCAATATCCTGATATAGAAAGACATACCCGAAATTATCATATTGCATCTTATTTAGGAATCACACAACAAAGCCTGAGCCGCATAAGAGCAGAAAAAGTAAATAAATAGCGTTCTTACCATAGGGTAATTTTTATCTGGTTTCCCAGTACTACTTTTGCGTTAGCTCATTACAATTAATAAAATCAACCCAATTATTGATAAAATTGATCTTTTTTATGAGCGTATCGAAGCATGCTATCACCTTGAATCAGGTAGATTAAGAGCGGAAATTATAGTGAGAATGAGTTAAGTCTAATTTTTATAAAAACTTCAAAATTAACATCATGCTAAAAAAAATATTAATAGGGTTATTGAGTGTTGTTATACTTGCATTTATTGTAATCTATACCCTAACACGACCTAATCTAGAAAATGATGGTTCGTACAGCCCCTCAAGTTTAGCATTGTCTTTAGGAACTGTTGCTAAAACTGATTTTGACGAGATCAAGTACACCAAATACCAAGGAGATAAGTCGAAGATTTTGGTGATTTTCACTGAGCAAAAAAATTTGGAGATGAAAAATGGTAAATTTTTTTCTACGGGAAATCACCCAATAGAGTCGCTTGTTCCCATGTTACACCTTAAGAATGCAGGGTTTGATTTTGAAATCGTAACGCCTACCGGTAAACCTGTTGTATTTGAAATGTGGGCTTTCCCTGAAGAAGACGAGGATGTGAAAGCTATTTATGATGAGTACAAATCGAGCTTTGAGCAACCCATAAAATTGACTGACTTCATCACTCATTCATTTGTAAATGACAGTTCTTTTGCGGCTGTATTTGTGCCAGGTGGACATGGAGCTATGATTGGTATTCCAGAAGATAGAAATGTTGCAAAGGTCTTACATTGGGCACATGAGAATGACTTATTTACCATTACCCTTTGTCATGGGCCAGCTGCATTATTATCAACGACATTGGATAACCAAAAATTTCTTTACGAGGGTTACAAGATGGCTGTTTTTCCTGATGCCATAGATGAAATGACTCCAATGGTTGGTTATTTGCCGGGATACATGATAAACGGTGTAAGCGAAAGATTGAAAAAATTAGGTGCTAATATTGTTAATACTGAATCTGATAAAACTGTTCATATAGATAGAAGATTGATTACTGGCGCAAGTCCTTTAGCATCAAATGAATTGGGAAAACTAGCAGCTGAAACGCTATTGAAAGAACTGAATTAAAAGCGACTCAACATAAGGTATGAAAGCAATGACGGTTTGGGTGCATACTCAAACCGTTTTTGTGTTTAATTAAGTATATAGTTAACTGAGAGTGGTTGCATTTTAATTCGCTACTATTCTTACACTAAACGTTCTCTGCCATTTCAAGAACTACTCAAGTCTTCTAAAAAAATTAATGAATCTTGTGGCGACTTTATACCCTTTCCATTCTTGAGATTTACAAATGGTATCTAATTCAGTATGAAAAATATGATTTGTATAGTTACTTATACTTTTTATAAAAATAGCCAAAATCATACTTAATATCTAATTTTCAGTATAACTAGCATCTAAAAATACGTTCAATTCTTGAAGTTTTTGAGTGGTCATTCTTTAAAACACCTATCTGCTACTTTTGGTGTATATTTATTAATCAATGCCTTTATTCAATCGAATACAATCAATTAAAAATAATTACTAAAAAAAAATTAACAGCATTAACGTATAATGGCCTACCAAAGGTCAGAGGAAGTACAATAAAAATCTCGACACTTATTTTATTCTCGAGATCAAACAACAAACATGATTAGACCTTATAGAGTTACTGATAAAGAGCATTTGTTGAAAATTTTTAACCTTAACACGCCAAAATGTTTTGACAAAAAAGAAATACGTGATTTTGAAGAATATCTAACGCAAAATCCAGAAACTTATTTGACGTTTGAGAGGGATAATAATATAGTAGGAGGAACGGGATATTACATAAATAAAAATGATAAATAAGGTCAAATTACTTGGATTTTTTTTGACCCAAAATATGCGCGAAAAGGTCTGGGGAGACAATCTGTAGACTATTAATTGAAAATATTCAGTAAAGATAAAAGAGTAGAAAAGCTGATAGTAACCACATCTCAACATTCAAATAATTTTTTCGAAAAGTTTGGATATCACATTATTCGAATTGTAAAAGATTACTGGGGAGAAGGGCTTGATTTGTACGAAATGGAACAGCCCAGTGAATACAAATGGCTACTTATGATGGCTATTATGAAAGCGGGTTTTCTTCTTAACTATTGTAAATTTGGATATTTTGAGCAGGTCCAAACATTCTGTTTTACTTTTAAAAAATTAAAAATCAGCTAGGGATTAAGTGTAAATTAAGGTTGTTATTTTAGATAGGATCCATATTTATTGCATCGAGAATCATGATAAGTTCTTGAGTAAGATCAGTTCTTACTTTTAGAGTTGATCATTTTCATTGTAATTTGGTAAATAATATAAAAAATAAATGCCCGATCAAAATATTAAATCGTTTGCTGAATTAGGGATGAATTTCATTCAGTACCATCCAACTTTCAAGACCAAAGCCCTTCCTGAATCTTGGTATTTCTGTGACAATGAAAAAGAGGCTGATCAATGTGCTCAATGGATTGTGGAAGGAGTTAAGCAAGCAACTTCAACCTCTATGTTGTGGTTTGAAACTTATCATCAAGCGCTACCGAAAATAGGTGACCTTTCTATCCTTACTAACTGGATTGGCAAGGCAAAAGAGTCAGCATACGACACTTACGACTTAAGAATGAAATTCTCTTTTAATCGATAATCTGAATGAAAATAAAAATTACATTACTGTTAACCATATTATGTTTTGGCCTCAAAAGTCCAAAGTTGCCTGCAACGATCCCTGAGTATTTTGATCTAGCACGAAAAAACTTCAATGGTGATATTGCTTTTAAGACTACCGCATTTGTGGCACAATTTTGGCGAGTTGCGGGAAATACAGGTTATAATGAAACGATTAAAAGCATAGCATCCCAGCTTGAAGAAGCTGGCTATGTCTTAACATCGGATCCCAAAACAGATCAAAGACTCAACTATAGGATTGAGAAAAGGGCAATGAAACAGAAGACATGGGAACCGGTAAGTGCGAGTCTCACATTACTGGGTACTAATCAACAATTACTGGAGTATTCTTCAAATAGAAATATGATTTATGTCAACACCACGTCAACTCCTTCAGACGGAATAGTGGGTGAAATTGTTTACATAAATCATGAAGAAGGGTTTACACCAGAAAAAATAAAAGGCAAAATTGTTTTCACTGAGATGAGTAGTCATACTGTTTACCAGAAATACAAGGCACTAGTCGATGGAGGGGCGCTTGGACTGATTTCCTATAATAACCCGGCCTACCTGCAATCAGAAAAGAACCCTACGTCCATTCAGTTCCGAAGTCTACCTTATAGCGACACAGATGTCTTTTGGGGCATTGCCCTTTCGTTTATGGCCAAGGAAAAACTAAAAGTAGCCCTAAAAAATGGAAAAGTAACGGTAAAGGCTGCAATAAAAACCAATAGGTACCCTTCGGAGGAATTAACAATTATTGCCAATATTAAAGGTTCAGAAATGCCTGATGAAAGCTTTGTGTTTAGCGCACACATACAAGAACCTGGAGCAAATGACAATGCCTCTGGTGTTGGGGTCCAACTAGAAATAGCGGTAATCTCAGGTAATCTGATCAACGCAAATAAATTAAATCTAAAGCGTACACTGACTTTTCTATGGGGTGATGAAATAATTTCTACGCAACGTTACATTGAGGAAAGGGAAAAGAGGAATAACAAGATTAATTGGGGGATTAGTCTAGACATGGTTGGTGAAAATACCTCCTTGACGGGGGGTTCTTTTCTTATTGAAAAAATGCCTGATCCCAGTGCCATATGGACCAGAGGAAATGATAAGCATAGTGAGTGGGGAGGAGAAGCACTAACTCTTGAGGATATGAAACCTCATTATTTCAATGACTTAATCATTAAGATTTTTAAGAATCAGGGTGAGTATGCCAACTGGAAAGTAAACACGAATCCTTTTGAGGGAGGGAGTGACCACATCCCTTTTTTAAGGGCGAATATCCCGGGGTTGTTACTTTGGCATTTTACTGATCAATTTTATCATACGGATAACGATAGGATCGACAAGGTTTCTCAAGAAACATTAAAAAATGTGAGTATCGGGGCACTAGTGGGTGCATGCACCCTAGTAAATGCTGATATATACACTGCGCAAGAGGTTCTGAAAAATACTTTCAGCGCGGCAAAAAGGCGTCTTAATAATGAATTTACGCTTAGTAAGCAATCGATAAATGAAGGTAATCTGCTCAGTGAGGAAACCCAAATATTGACAGCTTGGAGTAAATGGTACGGGGAGGCCATGGGGTCAATTGAAGATCTTGCACCAGGTCCAAATAAAAAACTTAGTTTCAAAATAACTGAAGCACAAGAGCAATTACAAAGCTTGACAAATTCCTTAATACAGGATTTGGAAAAATAACGTATGACAACAAAATCCATGACCGATAGGATATTTAACCAAACATCATTATGAATACATCACTCGAATCATCAAACTGTTGCTGCTCCTGAATGCATTTGGACATCAAATATCAGGCTTAATGAAAGAAAAAATAACATAGTGAAAAATCCTTAAAATTGACGAGAAACAACTCCCTAGTTATCTACGGCCTGAGAATGATTATTTTATTCATAGATAACTATGAGTATTGTATCTTTCAAATAAATACGATGGATTTGAAAATTTCAATGGTGAATTATGTACCGCCTTGTTATTCTGACCTATCCTTGACCTTTATCAATACCTATGATTAAGATGCTAAAATGCCTACAGACTTGCCTTTTACCCTTATTGGTTCTTTTCAATAGTGGCTGCTCGACTCAAAACAAGACAAACCCACTCCAAACTAACATCAGT
>Ga0114995_10003715_pt1 | contig 10337 bp, 12 predicted proteins | sample ArcticOcean_MG_C_11_FD_87038 | JGI IMG/M metagenome (GOLD analysis project Ga0114995, IMG submission 87038) | Marine microbial communities from western Arctic Ocean - ArcticOcean_MG_CB2_154 | ecosystem: Environmental > Aquatic > Marine > Oceanic | place: Arctic Ocean: Canada Basin | collected... | reverse complement strand
GAAGCGTACCTCGTCGGGCTCTTCGAAGACACCAACTTGTGCGCCATCCACGCCAAGCGCGTCACCATCATGCCCAAGGACATCCAGCTCGCCCGCCGCATCCGCGGCGAGCGCGCGTAAGCGCCCGCACGGTAACCAACGGTAACCAACCAACCACTCAATGGTGTTAACTCTTCAACACCACCTAATACGAAGAAGAAGAAGAAGAAACGGATAACAGACTGCCAGAAACGAAGAAGATATACACAACAACGCGCCGCTCCTCTTTTGAAAACTGATCAAATTTCCAAAATCGCTACTCAAAAACCTTCTCGCCCGAGGAAAAGCACAGCCAAACCGCGGCGCCTGTTAAATAAACCCCCGCGGTGACCCTCAACACCGCGTTCCACGACCCTGTCGCTTCCAAAACCACCCCGGCGCCGTAGGTCCCGAGAATTCCACCCAAAGACCCAAACGTGTTCGCGGCGCCGTGCATGGCGCCGACGTACCTCGGGCCGATCTCCTGCGATTGTTACACGAAAAGTGTCAGTCTTTTGAGTCGGCGAGCGTAGGTGTACTGTATGAGCAACAGTGCGTTTGTGATGTATTTGTAAGAGGTGCCAGTACGCCAGTAAGTGTTACGGCCGTATTGGCAATGCTACACACGGCACGAGTAGTGCGCTCAAAGAGGCGCGGTAATAAACAGCGTTGGAGATTTGGGCAAGCCCCAACACGCACCGCAAAGTTCACCAGGAACCCGGCTTGCGTGAAGGCGGTGCACGCGACCGCGAAGGTCAGGGCGGCAAGCGCGCCAGTCGGCGTGGTGGTGAATGTCAACACCAACAGCCCCAACGCAGGCCCTACGAACCCTATTCCTTGTGTTATTTTCCGCGTCGTCGTCCGCGAAACTCGCTTCACGTTGATAAGCCAGTCCGCGAAAACCCCCGCGAAAACCCCGGTTATCGCCATGGCAAACCACGGCAGCGCCGAGAACTGCGCGGATTTCGCCAGCTCTAAACCCAGGTGCTGCTTGAAGTAAAGAGGCATCCAAGCCAGTAAAATAAAGTACCCCCAGTTGTTCACGAAGTTGGCGAAAATACACGCCAGCACGGGCGGCGCGCGCAAAAGAGTTTTGAGGGGGACTCGTTCTTCGGTTTTGGTTTTGGTTTTGGTTTTGGTTTCGACGCCTTCCTTGTCCGATTTCCCACTCGGTGTCTCCGTCACTTGTACCACCGCGCTCCCGTTTTCGATCAGTACGAGCTCCTGTTCATTAACCCTTTTCGACTGCCTCGGGAACGTCGTCGCGGTAAACGCCCACGTCGCCGCCCACGCGACACCTAAAACGCCGAACACGAGAAACGGCCGTTGCACCCCCCCCCAAGCCAACATCGCGGGCGCCGCTAACAAACCAACCACCGAGCCGCTTTGAAATCCCGCCATACACCCCGCCACGGCTCGCGACCGCTCCGCACTGGGCACCCACCGCGCCATCAGGTTGTTCATGCACGGCAGCGCCACGCCTCGCGATGGGTAAAACAGAGTGTCAGTCGCAGAGTCGGGAGTGATGGGCGATTTTCGTACAGTGAACAGGCAGTGTTGTACTCTGTTGCCCTGATTCTAGTGGTAAGACTTGATGACTGCACTCCACACAGGGCAGGTAAACAGGGAGTACATGATTTGGGAATACACACGTACCTTCGCCTAAACCCATCACGGCCCGGCACAACAGAAGCGCGGGAAGGGACGCGGTCGCGGCGAGCGGGGTCAGCACGGTGGCGACGGACCACACCGTGATACCCACCAGAAGCACGTTCTTCCCGCCATACTTATCAGCGGCGATGCCCCCGATAAAAGGCGTCAACGTGTATCCCCACAGGAAACTGCTCTGCACCAAACCCAGGGTTTCCCGGTTCCAGCCGTTTAACTCCGCCAGCGGCACCCCCGCGACGCTCATGATAACCCGGTCCGCGTTGCACAGCAAAAGCGCCAGGGCGACGAGGGTGACGATGACGAGGCGGTATTTAGTGGGTGTGTTGGTTGTTTCCGTTGGGGCCTGTGTTGACACGACCATAGAGGCCGTGAGGACCCGTCTTCGACGACATCCCCGCAATTGTGTTTTGCGAAAACATCGCGAATCCAGCGACTTGAAAACCACATCCCCGCCATCCACGGACCCTTCGCCCCCGTGACACACCGTGTTTGCGATCGATTTCCGAAACCCGGAACGGAGTCGGAACTCGTGCCCGGACGTGACAAGTGCGTCACGCGGTTTGCCTCGCGAAACCACGCGACGGATGCCGTGCGACGACACGCACGACGACGACGTCGCCATTCGGGTGCCGGACGTGGATGTGTGGGACGGCGACGTCACGCGCGTACTGTGCATCGCGCGCGCGGCGCACGCGATTTGCGACATCGCGGTAGGCGACATCAAAGCCCGGAAGCGCACGCACAACGCACCCGCACCGGACACACACGCGTCGCCACAGGGGGACGCGAGGGCACAACCCAAGGGTTGGCACCGGAAATCTCACCTCGCTCTTTCGCAGCGGCTTTTGCAGCAGCAGCAGTCCATCGACTTTCTTTTTTTGTGAGGGCGACTTTGGAGTGGCCCAAATCCAATCATGGCGCAATCGTAGCGCGTTGATAGGCGCGTCATCATCCACTTATTTCTGTACTTTTTGAGGTCGAGTAGACAGTGTGCAAAACTCTTGCATGTGACCCAGCCCCGCGCCCGCGTTCGCGTCAGTACAGCACACCGCGCACGATGTCGGCGGCGGCTGGTATGCGCCTTCGTTCCCAGGGGGGGGACGGGCGCGGCGGCGAGGACGCGGTAGCGGGGACGGGACCTGGGGCGCCCCGGGAGTCGGTGCCATCCTTGGGCGAGGCGAACCCAAAATGTGGGGACGTCCCGGCGTGGGGCGGGCAGGAGAACGAACGTTCAAGAGCGGAAGCCGCGTTCGAGTGTAACATATGTCTGGCTCTCGCCACCGAGCCAGTGGTCACGCAGTGCGGGCACTTGTACTGCTGGCCGTGCATATACACGTACGTTGCACGTCGCTTCAGACGACATCCTGTTTACGCATACGCGCGCGACCCGACCGGGACCCCGGGACCGCCGATTTCGAAGATCGTCGCGTGCGTGGTTTTCGGTGTTGTTCAACACCGAGAGAGCGCGACCCCCCGCGGAGACACTCCGTTGATCCACCCGCACCGCCCGGCGCGGTGTTTTCGAGTCTCGACCCGAATGAACAACGAACCCTTATCCACCGGAACTGACCATCCGCCTTCCCATCGCACGATCCCAGCCCCACCTCCCTCCCTCTCCGTGACCCACCCTCGCGACCTCGCGCATCGCATCTCGCAAAATTCTCCCGACCTCGCCTTTCTCCTGTTTTTTTTTCTCTCCATTTATCAAAATCAAAACAAAACAGATGGCTCAACGCCTTCCACGAAACCCAACAGTGCCCCATGTGCAAAGCGGGTGTTTGCGAGGCTCTGTTGATTCCCCTTTACGGACGGGGCGTGCGGGGCGGGGACGGGCCGGGCGGCGGGCGGGGCGGGAAACAGAACGATATCGCGGGGCGGAAGGAACGGAGCGCTTTGGTTGTTCCGTCGCGACCGCGCGGGCTGCGCATACCGAGCGACGACCCGAGGCTTTCCCAAACGCAACGCGAAGGTAAGTACTTCCCATTTACCACATTCCGCAGACTGATTTCCCGTACACAACTGACACTTTCTTTTTTATCTAGACGCGGGGTTGATGGCGGATTTGGATTTAGTAGGCGAGCGTTTAAGCGGCTGGGGAGGGAATGCCACGGCGCTGTTTTTCATCGGCCAAGCCGGCACGGCGCCGCCCCGGATGTCGCACAACAGGAACCACTTCCCCTTCTCCATGTCCCCGCAGCAACAGCATCACGTGTTTCTGTCGCGGCTGCTGCTGCTGCTCGGGTCGTTTGTGATCCTTTGTCTTTTGATCTTTTGAGTTTTTACGGGAGAAGGACGTGTGTAGATGTTTGACGCGTTTAACGAAAGACAGACAAAAAAGAGAGTAATTACCCTACGTACAGTCTTGATATTGCCGCCTTTACCCTACTTGATACTAACGCGAACACCGTCGCATTACCGTTGGTGATTACGGGTTTAGAATTCCTCGTGCCCATCACTACGTTCGCTTCGACGTACCCACCCCCTTGCCTCGCCAAAGAATACGCACCGGCGACCCCGGGAACCCGATGTTCTCGCGCAACGCCCGCTCCATGTATCGGCGGTAGGTTTCGGGAAACAGTTTCGGGTCGTTGACGAAAAACACAAACGTGGGTGGGCGCGTGCTGGCTTGCGTGACGTAGTATATCTTCCCCTTGCGTCCCGCTTTCGAGGGGGGCGACTTCCACAGGCTCGCTTCGCTGACCACCGCGTTCAGGGTCGCCGTGGATAACCGTTTGCGGTGGTGCACCGCCGCCTCGCTCCCCGCTTGCAAAACCTTCTGGATCCGCTGGCCCGTCAAAGCGCTCGTGTACACCACGGAGGCCCACTCGAAAACCCGCAGCTTGGAGCGCAGAGTTTTGGTGTACTCGTTCATGGAGTACGAGTCCTTGTCGATCTTGTCCCACTTGTTCACCACCAGCACCAGCGCGCACCCTTCCTGGTTTGCGGCGCGCTCCGCTAAAACGAAATCCTGCTGCGACGCGCCTTCCTCGGCGTCGATCACGAGCGCCACGACGTCGGCGCGTTTCATCGCCTGCAGCGCCCGGCCCACGGCTAGGCTTTCGGGGACGTCCTTGCCGCTCGCGACGGACGTGCGTCGTCGAATCCCGGCGGTGTCAATCAGGGTGTACTTCACCCCGTCTTGCCCCACCACGTCGCTGTCGATGGTGTCACGAGTCGTCCCTGAATAGTCACTCACAATAGCCCGCGCGTCCCCGGAGAGCTGGTTCAACAAAGAAGACTTACCAACGTTCGGCCTTCCGATGATGGCGATTTTAAGGGGCTCGTCGTCGTCGTCGTCATCGCCGGTGGCGTTGGTCAGGTCGGGATCGGGTAACGACGCGACTAAACCGTCCATTAACTCCCCAGTGCCGGTTCCGGAAATAGCACTGACCGCGATCGGGTCGCACCCACCGAGGGCGTAGAAATCCAAAACCTGTTCCTCCCCCTTGGTGGTGCTTTCGCACTTGTTCACCGCTAATAGCAGCGGCGTTTTCGAGTGAAACTTGCGGATCCAGGCAAAAATCTCCTCATCCGCGGCGGTCAAGCCTTTCTGGCCGTCCACCACGAAAATCAGGGATGAGGCTTCCCGGACCGCCAGCGCGGCCTGGGACTCCACCATCCCGGGCAAGATCTCGAACCCGCCGATGGTGTCAACGCTCGGGGCGTCTTGCGGGTTCCCCGGAAGCGACTCCAAACCGCCCGTGTCGACCATCATGAACTCCCGGTCCCCCCAGAACGCCCTGATGTACATCCGGTCCCTAGTGATACCGGGCTGGTCGTAAACGATCGCTCTCTTTGTACCAGTTAAACGGTTGAAAAGAGCGCTCTTCCCCACGTTGGGCCGGCCCACGATCGCGACCCTTGGAAGAAGCTGATACCAATAAAAGAAAGTGTCAGTCCCGTATGGGCAGAGGTAATGCGCCCTTCGCAGGACGAGTATGGGCAGAGGTAATGCGCCCTTCGTATGGGAACACAGTCGGAGGGATTTGGGAAATACCAAGAACACGTACCGCGTCCGGAATCGTTCCCCACTCGCGCCGCGTTTTCCGCCGCCGGCGCTTGGCTGTTGCGTTTTGCCAGAAAAGGGTCAGTCTTCCCGCAACTTGTATGAGTAAACAGTCAGAGTAATCGGGCCGAACAGGGAGACGGACTCTGTTACACTTATTGTAGTGGTAAGACTTGCGTAACCGCACTCCATACGTGGCATCAAACAGGGAGTCTATGATTTGGGAAAGGCAACACGTACCTTTCGTGAGGTTATCGGCGTCAGCGTCGTTTTCGTCGTCGTCGGCGGCATCAACAACCCCCGATCCTCGCCGGTCCTCGTACCCCTCCTCCACGTCATCCGCGTCGTAGTCGTACACGTTCTCTTCGAAATCATCCGAGTCGTCGTCGCTGTAATCGTTGTTACTCAGGGCGGCTTTCAGCGATTTATCTTTAGGCTTTGCCTTCGTCTTGCCGTCGCTCGTTTGTTTACCCTTTTTGCCATCCTTCGTTTGTTTCCCCTCATACGCACCATCCTCTCCCTCCACAACCTCCATGTCCTCCACCGCTGCTTGCTCAGCTCCGAGGCCCAGGACGCGGCCAAAACGGCGGCTTCCTTTTCGAGCGCCGCGATTTCAGACGCGGTCAACGGCGCATCGTCGTCGTCGCCGCCGCCGGACGCGGCGGCGGCGACGAATTGTCTGGGTCCTAAGCCTTGCTTCATTCCGCTACCTCTGGCCGCGATGAAGTTCGACGCGAAGCCGTGAAGGTTCTTCACGAGCGACGCAGGTCCGGTGCCGCCTGACCCTACGCCTGAAAGCGCCCGGGTAGTCGAAACGCCGGAACATCGCACTAGAGATTGGGTAGTACCTGCCGCCGCCGCGCGGTGCGATGACGCGGCGAACGCGCCGTGTCCGGCGCTGGCCCGACCGACCCGTGACCCAACACCGCCCATGGTGGACCTAGCCGTACCTGAGATGCGTAATCCGATGACCCCAGTGGTGCTCGCGGAGGCCATCACGCTTCCGGGCACGTTCGGTGGAGAGACGTGAGTCGAGGTCGGCCCAGAAACGATGCAACCGCCGCCCTTTTCACGATGGGACTCGAGGCGAACAGGCGGTGCGTGGAAACGACACACGAAACACGCGCGACGCGTTTGAATCGGTCAACGAAAGAGACACGCAGCCGGCGAGTTCTTGTCGTGTCGCACGGAACACACGGCGAGCGGCGAACGCGCGTCGCAAGGTGTGGAGTCTGGTCCTCTTGGAACGACGACGCGCTTGTTTTGATTTTTCAGCCCCGTTCCTTCTTTCCGGAATGGGCTCTTTTTTGCGGCCTGCCAGTTTCAACTTCCGATTTCGATCGTGACGTTCGATTGGGAAATAAAATCGCCCCGTATCAAGCACCGGTCGAGATTGACCGTTCCTCCTCTTGATGTTTTGGCGAGTCACAGTCGAAAAACGAGCATTTGCGTTCGCGGGGCTCCTCCAGAGAGCAGGCGCGCTGGTTCTTTCGCGGGTCGATTGTGGCGACTGGTTCACCAAATTTGTCATTCCGGCGGTGCGGGGTGCGACGCACGGCAACGACACGTTTGGGGTTGGCAATCAAAGCACCTCCGGCCCTCCGCGACTTGCCCAAAGACTTGCCCGATTCCGGAAATCCCGCCGCAATGGCCACCGCACCGCCCGACGTCCTGACCACCGTGAGCTTCCGCGTGAAGTACTGGACAACCTGGGGCCAGAACCTGGTCGTGGTTGGTAGCCACGCACAACTCGGGGAGTGGGACGTGCGGAAGGGAATATGGATGCACTGCGAGGTACGTTTTTCCGTGCCCATCACGGACGCCCCAAACCCGCCTGGCGGCACACGTTTCGCCGGGAAGCAGTGCCTCACTTTCACTTGAACAAAATAAAAGAAGATTAACATAACAATCAACGCCCGTCTCTCCCTCTCATCGTTATCATCATCATCAACTCTGCGCGCAGCACGTCGGGTCGGACGAGCTTTTGTGGACCGCGAAGGCGACCGGTTCTTTCCACTCCCACTTCGAGTACCGGTACGCGGTGGTGGACGGGGACATGAACGTGGTGCGGTGGGACGCGTTTTCGCGAGGCGCGTCGTTCACGCCGCGCGCGATTTTCACCGAGTCCGAGTCGCCGCTCCCAGATTCGGGAAAGAAAAAGCAAAAGCAAAAGCCAAACAGAGACCGGGTGGAAATAAGAGACACGTGGGAAAGCACGACGCACCCTGAGAACGTTTTCCGGCGGAAAACGTTCCGGGACGTGGTGGTGCCGGATGATACTGCGCAAAGCGCGGGCGACTCGGGAAGGCGCCGCGAGACCTTGGTGGGTGCGTTGGGACAGATGAATGTTTCCATGAATGCTTCCACGAATGCTTCCATGAATGTTCCGATGAACCTCTCCGAGGACTCGGCGTCCCCCGTCTTCCACGCCCCCCCCACCGCAATCGCCGGCAACGATTTCGTCACAGGCACAACACGCGTGCGCCTCGAGGTGCGCACGCTGCGGCCCACGCCAGGGTTAAGGCTTCACGCGGTCGGGTCCAGTCAGAGTTTAGGCCAGTGGGACCGAGACGCATCGCCCGCGATGCTTCTGGACACGGAATCCCGAACCTGGCGCCTGGACGTTGACGTACACAGCGACGAGTTCCCGGTGCGGTACAAGTACTACCTCAAGTGCGAAACGAAAGCACTCGGGAAAAGCGGGGCGCACTCGAGTTTGGAATCTGGCGCGAACCGGGTGATCGTGCCGCTGGGGTGGAGTGAAAGTGCAGACGGCGACGCGAGCGGCGACGGAGCACGGAACGAAAGCGAGAAAGAAAGCGCCTCTAAAAGCCACCCCGAGGCCGCCCATTCGATTCCCGGGTTCCCCAGCCCGCTTGGGGCTCCCACACCGGCAGCGTCCGGGTACGGACTCCTGAACGAAAACCCGGGTGATACGCGGGACGTGCCGTTTTCGTGGCACGAGCAGCCGCTCGCGAACGAGCAGCCGCTCGCGCCGGGTCGCGAATCTGGACGACGCGAGTCGTCGCGAAACGCACCCGGCTCCGGCTCCGTATCGGGCGACATCCCGTCCAGTCCGCCTGTTTCGGAGCCGTCCCCATCGAACCGGTGGGTGGGGCCTGATTCGCGGCCGTCGCGGATCATCGCCAGAGACGGACACTTCCGGTTCCCGTCTCCGTGGCGCGGGTGCGGCATCGCGGTACCGGTGTTTTCCCTGCGCTCGACGCACAGCGTCGGGTCCGGGGATTTCGGCGACCTGGCGACCCTGGTGGACGTGGCGCACCTGGCTGGCATGAACGTGGTGCAGATCCTTCCGGTCAACGACACCACCGTGCACGGCACGTGGGAAGACTCGTACCCGTATTCAAGCATGAGCGTTTTCGCCCTGCACCCGCTGTACCTGAAGCTTTCGCCGCTGTTAGAGGAAGCCGCCTTAGTCGCAGGCCCTGGGCGTGCACACGTGTTCGCCGCACTACGGTTGGAGCTGGAAAAAGCCCGGCACGCCCTTGACTTGAAAGAGGTGGATTACGAAGCCACGATCGCGGTGAAGATGTCCATCGCGAAGCGGTGTTTAAAGGAAACCGCGGTGCGGACAACGTTTCTGGAGTCGAAAGCGTTCAAAACGTTTTTACAGGAACAACAAGGGTGGCTGAAACCGTACGTATTGGGGCTTTCCCAAATCCAGGCACACTGTTTTACCCAAGCTGGTGACTGTTTGTCCATACATCGCCCAATACACGATTGACACTTTTTGTTCGCAAAAACAGGTACGCGGTTTTCAGCGCGCTGCGGGAACTTTTTGGCACGGCGGAGCACTGGCGGTGGGGCGCGCTGGGTGCTGAAAACGCGTTTGAAACCGTGGCGCGGCTATCCGCGCCGCCTAACGGGTGCGACTCCGGTGCCGGGTCCATTCACGACGCCGTCGTGTTGCGGTACTACGTGCAGTTCCACCTGGACTCGCAGTTGCGCGCCGCGAGCGCGTTTGCGAAGAAAAAAGGCGTTTTGCTGAAAGGCGACCTCCCAATCGGCGTGGATAAAGCCTCCGTGGATACGTGGATGCACCCCACGCTGTTCCGCATGCACGCCAGCACGGGCGCGCCTCCCGACCAGTTCGACCCGAACGGCCAGAACTGGGGGTTTCCCACGTACAACTGGGACGCCATGAGCAAGGACGGGTACGAGTGGTGGCGCGAGCGCATGCGGCATTTAGAGCGGTACTTCAGCGCGATGCGCGTGGATCATGTGCTTGGTTTTTTCCGGATCTGGGAACTCCCCGGGCACGCCCGGCTTGGCAAGATGGGCCGGTTTCGTCCCAGCGTACCAATCAGAAGGCACGAACTGGACAAAAACGGGCTGTGGTTCGTGGACCGGTTGTGCGATCCGTGGATCACGGGCGTTGCGTTGCGCTCCGTGTTCGGCGACCGAGACGGCGAAGGTACGCGTTGTATTTCCCAAATCCAGGCACACTGTTTACTGCCCCTCGTTGACTATTTACTGTTTACAACTACATACATCACAAGTAGACTGTTTGCCCATACAAGACTGACATTTTGTTTTATTTTCGTAAGCGAGCGGTCGTTTCCTGGAAGAAACCGGGATCGTGGTTCCGTCGAAAAAAGACCCCGGGACCTCCACGATGACG
>Ga0114995_10003706_pt1 | contig 10346 bp, 6 predicted proteins | sample ArcticOcean_MG_C_11_FD_87038 | JGI IMG/M metagenome (GOLD analysis project Ga0114995, IMG submission 87038) | Marine microbial communities from western Arctic Ocean - ArcticOcean_MG_CB2_154 | ecosystem: Environmental > Aquatic > Marine > Oceanic | place: Arctic Ocean: Canada Basin | collected... | reverse complement strand
CTGTAGGTATAGCTCCAAAAGTTGAAGTAAATTACATCCCTGAGAAAACTTCATTCTTAGTATCAGCAATGTATTCAGCCGGTGCCACAGTAATCGATACTGCTGGTCTAGTTGATATTACTTGTAGGGAGGCTTAATCATGGCTTTTAGTAGAACTGGGATCAACCCAATAGGTGGCCAATCCAAAAAAGGAACAGCCCCTCAAATGTGGACATACACATCAGCCGATGCAATAGCTACTGTTAACACAGCCGGTTATTTTAACGACATGTCAGATGATTTGTCTGTAGGTGATGTTATTTTTGTACATGACAGCAATACACCAACAATGAGTATTGCAATGGTTGCATCTAATGCTTCCGGTGTTGTGGACATTACTGACGGCACAACTGTCGCTATGACAGATTCTGACTAAACAATAATTAGGGGGCAATTAATTTGCCCTCTATAACTCTAGGCGAGGTGCGTGGATTATGGCTGAAGGTGATACAGACGTTTCTATTTGCTCACAGGCTCTCCTCCTGTTGGGTGCGAACCAAATCACTAGTTTCTCGGATGGAACAGCCCCTTCCTCGATCTGTTCAGTTTTATATCCACGCATTAAGTCTCAGACTTTAGGATTATATCATTGGTCTTTTAGTTTATCTAAAACAGTATTATCTAAATTAGCTCTCACTCCGACTAACTTTTATACTTATGCTTATCAATTACCGACTGATATGTTTTTAGGAGTACCGAGAGTTGTCTATACATCTACTTCAACATCAGCCCCTAATACAACTGAGTATGAGATCCAGGGCAATCAATTATTAACTAATCAGTCTACTATCGTTGTTGATTATCAAAGATTAGTATCTGAGCAAGAAATGCCCTCTTATTTCATACAATTATTAATTTATCAAATGACCTGGCATTTAGCTGAACCTGTTACCGATCAGATTACAAAGGCTGACTATTGGAAGAATGTTGCTTTAGGCACATCTGCTGAAAACAATAGAGGTGGTTATTTTAGGCAAGCAATTAACATAGATGGGTCAGGACAATCTAAAACTGTCATTGCTGATTATTTATTAACTGAGGTGCGTTGATGGGTAGGATTACTCAATATCAATCAAACTTTACTGTAGGAGAAATAGATCCTCTTTTGGTTGGTAGAATTGATATTCAGCAATATGCTTCGGGTTTAAGTAAAGCTCAGAATGTTGTTGTCCTTCCTCAAGGTGGCTTTGAAAGAAGACCTGGGTTAAGATTTATGCTTGATCTTACTTCTCATATTGGTGGTTCTTTTGCTACTTTAGATGCTTTTAGATTAGTTCCTTTTGAGTTTAGTACTGATCAATCATTTATGCTTGCTTTTGTTAAATACGATACGACTAATACCAGGGTATTCTTTTTTGCTAATGGTATTCAAATAACAAATATTAATGGTACTGGTGCTGATTACCTAGTCTGTGCGTTAGGTAATATAGATTTAGATAGAATGTATTTTACGCAAAGTGCAGATACGTTAATTTTAGTTCATGAAGATATGGCCCCTAAATCTATAGTTCGAGGAGTTAATAATTCGACTTGGGTTTTTTCTACAATAGCTCTAACCATTCCAAAAATAGCTTATACTTTAGCTACAAGTAATCCGGCTGGAACAATTACACCAGATAGCTTAGATGGCACAGTTACTATTACAGCTAGTGCTTCAGTATTTACGGCTGATCATGTTGATCAATATATAAATGTATTGAGTGGTTTTGGTCGTGCCAGAATTATTGAAAGAGAGTCAGCTACAGTTGTAAAAGCTATTACTGAATTGCCGTTTTTTAAAGTAGATCAAGCTATTGCAAATGGGGCATGGGAATTAGAAACAGGCTATGTTGATGCCTGGTCATCTTCAAAAGGTTACCCAAGAACATGTACTTTCCACGAAGGCCGTCTATATTTTGGAGGAAGTAAGTCACTTCCAAATACTTTGTTTGCTTCTAAGGTTGCTGAATTTTTTAACTTTAAAAGTGCTGAAGCTTTAGATGACGATGCTATGTTAGTCACAATGAATACTGATAGTGTTAATGCTATTACGGCTTTACGTTCTGGAAGAGATTTACAGATTTTTACTAAAGATGCTGAATTTTTTCTTCCTCAAGCTGATCTATCTCCAATCACACCCGGTAATATAGTTATTAAAAATTCTACTCGAAGAGGTTCAAAAGAAGGTGTTAAGCCTGTAATGGCAGAAGGTGGCACATTGTTTATCCAACGTGAAGGAAAAGCTGTCAGAGAGTATTTATTTAGCGATGTGGATCTAAGTTACCAGGCTAACAACATATCTTTGCTTGCTAGTCATTTACTTAAAACTCCTAGATCAATGGCTTTAAGAACGGCTACTAGTACTGATGATGGTGACCTTCTTTTAATCCCGAATGATGACGATGGGTCTATGGCTGTCTTTTCTATTCTAAGATCTCAAAATGTAGTTGCCCCGGCAGAGTTTATAACTGATGGATCTTTCCTGGATGTAGGTGTTGATATCGGTGACATATATACAATTGTTAAAAGAACTATAGGAGGTTCAACTAAATATTATTTAGAAATGTTTGACGATCAAAGAACAACAGATAGTGGGATTCAATATTTCTCTGGTGCTACAGCCCCTGACCAGGCCAAACCATCAAATACAACTTGTGGCAGTTTAGGTCATTTAGAAGGTAAAGCTGTTAATGTTATCAGGGATGATTTTGTTTTAAACAACAATACTGTTTCTAGTTCGGCTATAACTATAGATGTTGCTCCAACAACTTATGTAGAGGTTGGGTTGCCTTATGTAGTTGAAGTTAAAACATTGCCAGCCGAACCAAAGCTTAGTTCAGGTGTTGTTGTTAGTAGAAAAAGAAGAATAGTTGAAGCGACAACTTTAGTAGACAGGACCCAAAATTTAGCAGTCAATGGCTTTGAACTCCCCTTCCATTCATTGCCCTATACTTTGGGTTCTGCACCAGCAACCTTCACCGGGAGGAAAAGATTAGCTCCTCTTCTTGGTTATAGTGATACAGCACAATTAACCTTTACAATGACACAACCTCTCTTCGCTACTGTATTAGCCGTTGAGTACAAATTATCGACAGGGCAATAACATGACTATGGCAGTAGCCGGATTAGTTTTAGCTGGAGTTTCAGCCTATGCTCAGATCAAGCAAGGTGAAGCAACCAAAAAAGCAATGTATAATCAAGCCGAGCATAAAAGGTTAGAAGGTAGAGTTGAATCTGTAAAAGCAAAACAGCAAGGTATCCAGGTTTTAAAAAATACTAACCAGGCATTAGCTTCTGTAAATGCAATAGCTTATTCTGGTGGATTAGAGCCTAATATTGGAACTCCTCAAGACATAGGAACATTTGGAATACTTAATCCAGGAATGAATGATTTCCTTACGTCTAAAGATAATGAATTTCTAGCTATGAGTTCTGCGAATGCTCAAGCCGAGGATCTAAGGTTTGCTGGCCGACAAGCTAAAAAGCAAGGTTATATTGGAGCATTAACAACTATGGGTAGTGCTATGATGAGTTATAATTCTGTTGGTTCTGCTCCATCTGGTGGAACAGGCACTACTAGTTATACAGGTTCGACATATGCACCAAATACAACTCCAAGAGTAACGTATGGTTCTGGAAGGTATGGCTAATGGCAACACGTTCTAGATATACAGGCATACAAACACAAGTTGGCACAAGGAGCTATCAAGGTCCTTCTGGTATTGGTATGCGTGAAGCTCAAAGAACGTCACAGATGCTTACTACTGCTTTAGATGGAATGAGTAATTATTTCTTTAAAAAGGCTGGCCAGCAAGCTGAAATAGCCGGTGCAGAGTATGGTGCTGAAAATCCTATAACTGTCGAACAGATTAATGAAAGTTCTTTAAATGGAACAGACGTTGCAGATAGATTTGATGAAGACACAATCTTTGGTAAGTCAGCTAAAAAAATAGCTTTAGAAAGTCTTGGTGCAGATTTACAATTAAGTGCCAACAGACAAATGAGCGACCTTATTACATTAGCTACAACTAAAGGATCTGATCTTTCTGAGGTTGGTGCAGACTTAAAAGGTATCGTTAATGAATATGTAAAAATAGCTGGTAGTGCTTCTCCAATTTTAGCTAGAAAATTATATGCCACATTAGGCATGTCTTCTTCAGGTTTATATACATCCTATTCAAAAGTATTCGCTAAAAAACAAATTGATCAATTACAAGTAAAAGGAACATTATCTTTAAACTATGATTTGAAACAATTGCCAATAGAGTTTGGTGGTATATTTAATGGCGAATTTAATGAGGCACAACTTACAGCTAAAATATATGGATCAGGTCTTTATAAAGATGGTGTAAGATTAAACGATAAAAATATTAACTCAAAAGAATTTGCCAAAAGTCCTGGCTTTTATTTCAATAAAAAAAAATCTTACATGCAAAAAGGTATGGTTCATAAATTTACAGAAACGATGATTAAAAGTTCTGCCAAAGATTGGGATGGCAAATGGCTTGAAGCTAGAACTAGTTTTATTGTTACAGAAGGTTTGGAATCTGGAAACTCATCAGATGTTGCTCAAAAAATACATAAAGGCCAGAAGACAGGCAATGTAAAAATAGATGCTATTTTAAATGGTATGAATGACCAAGAGAGATTAGATGTTGCTAAAGCTATTAGAACTGAGAAAACAAGTGCAATATCATTTGAAAAAACAATTCAAGATAATTTAGAAATTTCAACAGATAAAATAGCAAATGAGTTAATCGTTTCTATTACTAAAGACTTGGCATTTGGTGTTGATAATTCAGGTGCTACCCAGGGGAATATTGATAAGTTAGAACAGCTAGGAAAATTTAAAGAAGCTGGTGAATTACAAATTAAATTAAATGAAAGTGGTGGGTTAAGAACTGTTAGCGACCCTACAGTTTTAAAAGAAATAAAAGCAAAAATATCAAGTGATAATTTTAGTTTTGGTGATCTTCTTGCAAAATCAGATGATTTATCTTCTAAAGATTACAATGAGTTAGCAACAAAAATTGAAGCAAATGAAAATGCTGAATTTAAATCGGCAATGGTAATTGTTGCTGGTGATTTAGGCTTTAGTCCTGAAGCTGATATATTGGGTGAAAAAGATCCTAATTTTGAAAAACAACAAGTATACAGGAGAATAAGAGGTAAAGTTGAAGAAGCTTTACTATTAGCTAAAAAAGATAATAAAAACTTTGATGCTGTCGCTATTGCTAGAAATGTTCTTTCAACAGAACAAGACGGCATACAACAACAATTATTTGATAACGATTATAAATCAACAAAAGGTATTATTAATTTATATGATCAAGAATACACAGGCCAAGTAAGCAAAAGTTATTCTAAAGCTGAAATAAAAACTGTATTAACAAAGCTTCTTTATCTTTCAGATGATAAAAACAAAAAACAAAGAACATCTAATTTAAGAGAACAGGCAATTATCAATGCTTACATCTCACAACTACAAAAAATTCTAACCAATCCGAGGTTGCAATAATGAATGAAGAAATAGATGTATATAGTAAAATACTGCATTCAAATAATATAAGATCCTCTGGTGTTGAGCATGAGCAAACTTGGGATGGTAAAAGCTCTAATATAGCTATCCCGTCTACGTTCTTTGAAAATGCTGTTGATCTAGGTGGAGACATTGTTGAAGGTGCTGGCAATGTAGTTAAAGGGTTTGCTAAAGGTATTCCTAAAGGAGCTTCAAGTGCTGGTTCTGAAACTGCTGATACAATTACTAACCAATGGTATTCGCAAGTAGCTTCTCCCTGGATGGAAGAAAATATACCGGGTTTATCATCAGCAAATAAATATATTAATGAAGCTTTGGAAATTGGTGATTCAACATCTGAAATGGTTGGAGATGTTATTGGTAATGTTACCGGACAGATTATATTGCCAGGGGCAGTAGGCACAAAAGTTTTACAAGGTGCAAATATTGGCAGTCGTTTTCTAACTAATGTTCTTGGTTATGGAACAACTGAAGCCCTAGTCATCCCGGCTAAAGATAAAGGATTAATAGAAACCGGTATCTCAATGATATATAAGGATAATAAATTAGCAAACATGGTTCTAGAAAGTTTAGAAGCTAACGATGAACTCCCCTACTTTATGCAGAAATTACAGAGATCTCCTATATTGCTTTTAGAAGGTGGTGTAATTGGTGAAGGAATAGCTGAAGCATTATCTGCTGTCTACAAGTATGCCAAAAACAGTCCAATGTCTCAAAGCTTAAAAAGTGGTATTAAATCTAAGTTTCAGCAATTGGGCATCAAAGCAAAAGAAACATTAGAGAATGATAAAGGGACAGTAAATATATCTAGCATGGGTGCTGGTGAAATTGATGAATTTATAAATACTCAAATAGCTAAGTTTGCTCCTGACTATAAAACTGAAATTAATAAAATAGCACTAGATAGAAATCCTAATGTTAAGGATATAAATAAGCCTAAAATATTAGTTGAGGATCTTCATAAATTTTACGACCAACTAGCTTTAAAAAAACATGGTAGAAAATTAAGTTTATCTAATGAAAAAGATTATCAAATAATTAAACTGGAAAATGTACAGTCTATAAAAAATCAGCTTAAAAATGAAGTTTCAGGAAAAGGCTGGTATGATGGTGATGTATTAAAAACTTTCAATATGCTCTCTAGAACACCAGGTTTTGAAAAGTTAGGAACTAATGAAACACATAGGGTAATTTTCTCATCTTTATTAGGTGCTACTTCGCCTGGTCCTAAAGTTTCACAAAATACAAAATCTGCTTCAGCTCAATATCTTAAATATATTAAAACCGGAAAATTTAGTACAGAAGCCCCACCAAAAGGAACATCTGTTGAAGGTGTACAGAAAGCCGGCTTTGGGCAGTATGGTTACCCTGATGGATTAAGAATGGTTCAATTTTTATTAGATAAATTTGGTGAAGAAAGATTTGCCGATTTTATGCTATCTCCAATAAGTAAAAAAGAATTAACTAAATTAAGGTTAGAAGCTGGCTTTAAATCAGGACCGGCTGGGATGGGTGGACCAGCAGATGGATTGCATTTAGGTATGCAAATACTTGGTGATAAGGCTGGTAGGTTTGCACTCAATATTCAAGGCTATAGATCAACTACAAAAGATAAATGGTTTGTAAGAAGTATTAGAAGAAGTGAAGGAACCTTTGGCGATAATATGGTTAAGAAGGTTGATAAGAAAAAAGGTACTGAGAAAATGGTCGAGCTTGGACAGCCGGCTACATTGAAAGAACGACAATTAATGGATCAGCTTATTATTGATATTGTTAATGATCCACAACTAAAAGATTTAAAATTGACTGAACAAGATGCACAAGCTATACTTTGGTATCGTGAGCAGACCTTACAAAATGATTTAGGTGTGCCAACACAGCCGGAAACATTTTCTGAAGGAGTAGGAAATTTAAATGAACAAGAAGGATTTGGACTTCTCGCAAGCGATGCTGACAAAGTTGCGATTGAACAGGGAACAATTAAGCCTGAAGGATACAGAGAAATCAGCTCCCGACAACGAGCAGTCAGAAATGACAGACGACTTCAGCAACTCAATAATTCAGAAAGCAATGGAACGTCATCCGGGCCTTACGGAGGAGGAAGCCAGGCAAATGATGGAGGAATTGGGGGCTTAACATTTGAGCCTAACCCTGAAGTTCTAGCTAAGTATAATAAAGCTGGCTTAAACATACCTATAGTTAAACAAGTAGATGCTAAAAATTCTGCACAGTCTTACAGTACTGATATGGCTAATGCTGTATCTAAACATGCTTATGGTCTACAAGTAACAATTCAAAAACCTGAAGACCTTTTAGATTCAAAATTATTTAGAACTGAGCATGGTGGTGGTTTTGCCATAAAGACTGATGGTGATATCGTAGGTGTATTTCAAGCACCAAATGCCCCACCTAAAACAATATATGCAACATTACAATTAGCTATTCAGCAAGGTGGTAAAAAGCTAGATGCATTTAATACAATGTTGCCTGACATTTATGAAACAGTAGGAATGAAGCCGGTATCACGAGTTAAGTGGAATGATGCTTATGCTCCTGAAGGATGGAGCAAGGAAACATTTAAAAAATATAATAATGGCGAGCCTGACTTAGTATTATTTGTTTATGATAAAAATTATTATGGTGGATCTACAATAGACGATCTTCCTATATTTGATGAGTATGATGATGCTCAAAAAATTCAAACACAATCCTTAAAAGAATTAGGAGCTAATGATGGTTAATATACTTAAAAAAGGTGTAGAGATACTCAACAAGCTCGATCTAGAACAGCAGAAGATCCATAAAGAAACTGTCCCTGAAAATGATATAACTAAGTTGGCTGGTGGTGAATTAGCTATTAAAGGCATGAGCGATGAAGGTGTTACAGCTTTAAATAAAATACTAGAAGAAACAGGTTACAAAGGCCCAGGATTAAACTTAAAAAGAATAGGATTAATTTTCAAAAATGAAGGCGATAAGCAAGAGCTTGATTTAGAGAATATGCTTATTACCATAAAGAATAATAACAAAGAATTATTTGCCCACCTCAGACGGCCTAAACAAACAATGGAAGGCATGGTTGCATTAGCTGAAAAAACAGGTTTTAGAGAAATTACTTATAAGTTCTTAAATAGAAAGCCTGGCGAAATAGCTCCGGCAGAACATGTTATTGGTGGTTTAATTGCAATGATTAAGCTTGGCCAAGATCTTAATGGTAAAGCATTAGCCATAACTAAAAGTACAGATGAAGGCGAAAAACTTCAAATGTTTAGAGAGTTAAAAGTAATTGCAACAATTCAATCTAATTTATCTGCTCAAGTTTCTGGCAATGTGTCTGAGTATGGTAGAGGGTTAGCTGTTGTATCTAATATAGCTAAATTAAATAATATAAACATTTCTGATTACACAGCACAAATAGACGATTTTGTCCAAAACCTAGATGAAGGTTTAATTGATTATCATGCTAATGCTTTTTTAAATTTACCCAACCCTGGTAAAGCCGAATATACAGTTAAAGGTTTTTTAGCCAGAGGATGGGATGTGGCAATGGAGATTTACATTAATGCTCTTCTAGCTTCGCCTGTAACACATATTGTTAATACTGCTGGCAATGCAATGTTTCAGGTAACCTCTACTTTAGAAACAGGTATAGCTGGGCTTATTGGTCAGGCAAGAACATTAGGTGGTAAGCGAGGTCAAATTGGCGATCGTGTTTATACAGGCGAAATGAATGCCGAAGCTTATGGGGCTAAAATGGCTTTATGGGATGCTTTAAAATCTTCTGGCCTGTCTCTAGGTGTTACCGGGCAAGCTGGTGATTTTGCTTCAAAGATAGATCTTAAAAGAAAAACAGCAATAGGATCTACAGATAACCTAGCTCACATTATGGAGATGGGGGCAAAAGGCGATTATGGTTCTATGCTAGTGAATATGATTGGTGTAACAACTAGACTTCCTGGAAGGTTCCTGGCTTCTGAAGATGAATTTTTTAAAGTGATATCTAAACGCAAGGTTTTGTATAGAGAAGCTTTTAGGGCTGAACAAATTACTTATGAGACAGCACTTAAAAGTGGAATTGATAAAGTTGAAGCCCAAGCTATGGCTAAAAATAAGTATACTCAAATTATCCTAAAGCCCCCAGCAGACATAGTTGAAAAAATGGCATCCGAAGCAAAATTAATGACGTTTCAAGAAGATCCTCAAGGTGCATGGTCTGCATTAGTTAGGGCTTCAAATTTCCCTGTGCTTGGGAAAGTCATTGTTCCTTTTTCTAAAACACCTACTAGTATTGTTAAAAATGTATTTGATAGAACTCTTAACTATTCCTCTATTTATAAAGCTATTAAAAAAAATCTTCCTGAGAATGTTCAAAAATTAGATCCATTTGGTGCCGGGAAACAATCTGGAGAAGAATTTGATAGGGCTATGTCAAAGCTAGTTATGGGCAATGGATTATTTTTAGGTATGGTTTTATTAGCTTCGGGAGATTATGGAGATGATATAGTTGTAAATGGATCTGGTCCTACTGATTGGAAAGCTAGAAGGTACATGAGATCAGCTAATATACCACAATACTCTGTAGGTATTAAGCAAGATAATGGTACTTATAAATATATTACATTTTCAAGATTAGATCCTATGTCAGGAATCATGGCTATGGCTTCTGACTATGCGTACTATTCTAAAAATGAAGATAATCAAAGTGTAATGGAAAACTTGGCTAAAGCTGGATCTTTGGCTGTAGCTGAATACGCAATGAATTTACCATTCCTACAAGGTGTTAGTGATG
>Ga0114995_10003697_pt1 | contig 10353 bp, 6 predicted proteins | sample ArcticOcean_MG_C_11_FD_87038 | JGI IMG/M metagenome (GOLD analysis project Ga0114995, IMG submission 87038) | Marine microbial communities from western Arctic Ocean - ArcticOcean_MG_CB2_154 | ecosystem: Environmental > Aquatic > Marine > Oceanic | place: Arctic Ocean: Canada Basin | collected... | reverse complement strand
TAAAATCAATATCATCTCCAAAAATAATAATTTCATTCGGATTATATTTTAATATAACTCTATAAATATTATCAAATAATAATTTTTCATCTTTATTAAAATCTTCATATAAATATACTTTTCCTATTGATAATTCAATAACACTTATTGCAAAATATAATTTATTTTGTTTAGTTTTTCTATCTTTTATTGAGTAAAAATAAATTGACATTAGATAATTACATTTATAACTTGTAATATCATCTTTCAGATAAGTTGAAGGTGAAATAATCTCTGATACTTTTCTTTCTTTTTTTGCATTTGCACCCATTTCATTATCATATTGATCAACTATTATAACAGTATAATTATTATCAATAAAAATATTAATGTATTTATCAACACTTGCAATTGGAAAACCTGCCATGTAAGGATTTGCTGGAGAAACATCAGGAATACTTTTATTTTTTTTTGTGTATAAAATACCACCTAATAAAGTAGTTAATTCGTCTAATGGTGGACCAGTTTCATTATTGTTTAATGAATACATTTCATAGAACATACCTAATTGATATAAAACTATGGATTGTTTTCCATATAATTTTTGGAATTTATTGTATAATTCAATATATTCATTAAAAACAGTATTTGTATTTTTAACGTTTTTCTTTGTATTCATTACCATAATGGTAATCGTTATTAATAATAATATCTATTTTATCGTTTAAATGATTTTTATTAAAAATATATAATTTTATTAAAAAATATAATTATTAAATATATATAAATAAACACTCTATATTATACATTATTAGATATAAATGTCAGATAATGTTCCAAATCGCGATGATTTATCAAATGACGAAATAAGACAACAGGATAGTGAATATATAAATTCATTAATAAATACAATAAATTCATCATCTTTAGATGATGTTGAGGTTGATGTTGATATAGAAATAGATGGATTAAGAGATGAACCTGATGTATCATTTGAGGATGTTTTAATACCTTGTGAAATATGTAATCAACAAATTTCATTTCAAAATTATCAAATACATTCCCAAATTTGTTTTGAAAGAAATGAACTTGCAAACAGAGTAAGAATGGATATAATTAATAGAACTCGAGAACAAGAAATAACCCATAATTATAATATAAATTTTAGACCAATTAGTTTTAATTTAGAAAGTGGTTACAATACAAGAAATTATGATATAAATGGAGTAGAACTTCCTCTACAATCTATTGATATACACAATGATGACACTGATATAAGTGTAAGTTCAGGTATAAGTGAAGATTTACCAGATTTAATCGATGATGATAATTTAGAAATATCTCCATTAATCGATGATGAAATTTATAATTTTTCTAATGTAACTAATTTATTTAATGAAAATGGGATAAATGGGATTAATTATTCAGATATTGTAAATGCAGTTAGACATAATATAAATAATTCCCATCCAATATATTTGAATGTAACTGAATTTTTTAATGAATTAACAAGAATATCACTGGATTTAGACAAAGTAATAAGTGATTTAGAGAATGATGACTTTAAAGATGACGAATATGGAAATTCGGTAGAATGTCCAATATGTTATGAAAAATTAAAAAACTTCAAACACGACGATGAAATAAATACCGAAGACAATATGTTTCAACAAGAACAGCAAAATAAAGGAGTTAAAATATTATGTGGTCATAAGTTTTGTAATAATTGTATTAGAACTTGGCTTAAAAAAGATGTAGAATGTCCACTTTGTAAATCAGATATGAAACAATTATTACATAATACCAATGCTGAAATTAATGTTGAAATAGCAGATTAAAAAATAACACTAAATAAAAAAAAAATTTGATTTTATTATTTAAGAATATATTAACAATTAATATTTAATTTATAAGAATTTCATTATTAGTATATAACTTAATCGGTAAAATGATAAAAGATACAGTTAATTTATCATTAAATCCTAATGAATTTGAAAAATATACATGGAATATAATAAATAAATTTTTTCAACAAGATAAAGGCGATTATATTATCAAACACATATTAGCATCTTATAATGATTTTGTTCTTAAAAAATTAGATGATGTTATTAATGGATTTAATCCAATTGAAATATATAGTGATTATATTGAAGATAAAGATTTATATAAATATCAAATATCAATTACAATAAAAAATCCACAAATTTCAAAACCAATAATACACGAAAAAGATGGGAAATTTAAAATTATGACACCAAATGAAGCGCGACAACGAAATCTATGTTATTCTGGTAATTTATATGTGGATATGATGATAGAAGTTCAATATATAGATTATGATGAAGAAACAGATGAAACCGATTATAAGATTGTATGTAAAGACAAAGAAATAAAAAATATAAATTTAGGAAAAATACCAATAATGGTTAATTCTAATTATTGTGTTCTTAATAAACAAATTGAATTTCGTAAAAATAATGAATGTTTATATGATCATGGTGGATATTTTATAATAAATGGAAATGAAAAAGTAATTGTATCACAAGATAGAATTGCAGAAAATAAAACTTATGTATTCAAAGATAACAAAGTATCAACATATTCATATATTGCGGAAGTTAGATCTGTTCCAGATAATATATTTAGTCCTCCAAAATTAACTGTATTAAAACTTTCTACAAAAGAAACACAATTTGGAAAATATATTCGTGTAATCATACATCATGTTAAACATGATATTCCAATATTTATTTTATTTAGAGCATTAGGAATTGAAAGTGACAAAGAAATAGTAGAATACATTTTATACGATTTGGAAGATAAAAAGAATTTAAAACTATTAAAATATTTAAAAGGTTCTATTGAAGATGCAAATAATTGTTTATATAAGAATCAGGCAATGGAATATTTAAGTAATTATCTTTCAATAACTGGTTATCCAAAAGAAATGTTATTAAATAAAAATAGGAAAATAAATATTTTAAAATCAATCTTAAAAGAAGATTTCTTACCTCACGTAGGTGAACATTATAGTAATAAGGCATTGTATTTAGGTTATATGGTAAATAAGTTAATTAAATGTTCAATTAATTTATTACCTTTAGATGATAGGGATTCTTACATTAATAAAAGAATTGATACACCAGGTATTTTGATGGCAAATTTATTTAGACAATATTATGGAAAAGTAGTAAGAGATATGAAAATGATGATATATAAAGAAATACAACATGGTTCATGGAAAGTTAATAATAATTATATCGATATTATAAAATCTAATAACATTTATAAAATTATGAAAAGTTCTATTATAGAAGGTGGTTTTAAATATTCTTTAGCAACTGGTAATTGGGGTATTAAAAATCAATTAAATAAAAATAAACAAGGTGTTGCACAAGTTTTAAACAGACTTACATATATGGCAACATTGTCTCATTTGCGTCGCGTAAATACACCAATGGAAAAAAATGGAAAACTAATCAATCCTCGTAAATTACATCCAACGCAATGGGGGATTATTTGTCCATCAGAAACACCAGAAGGTGGATCAATTGGATTAGTTAAAAATTTATCTATGATGTCAACAATTTCAATTGCATCAGATACAAATTTAATTAAAAATTATTTGAAAGAATATAAAACGGTTTCATTTAATGGAGAAAGAAATATGTTAAAATATTTTAATGAATTTACACATATTATTTTAAATGGTAATATAACAGGATATCATAAAAATCCTAAATATTTATTCCAAATATTAAAAAATCTAAAAAGAAGAGGATGTATAAATATTTATACATCTATTTCATGGAATTATCAAGATAATAATATATCTATCACTACCGAAGCAGGACGTGCAATTAGACCTACATATATAATTGATAATTTTGAAAATAAAAATATTTTAAGATTTAATAAAAAACACATATTAGAATTATTAAATAATGATATTAATTTTACAGAATTATTTGACTTAAAAAGTAATGATATTAATAAAGAACAATCTATAATTGAGTTCTTAGATGTCGAAGAAAATAACACTTCAATGATTTCTATCAATTTTAAAGATATTTTAAAAGGTATTAAAGGAAATACTTATCCAAGTAGATTTAATTATTTAGAATTGCATCCTTCTTTAATATTAGGACTATGTGCAAGTAATATTCCATTTCCTGATCATAATCAAGCACCCCGTAATACATATCAGGCATCGATGGGTAAACAGGCAATAGGTGTATATACAAGTAATTTTAATTATAGAATGGATACACTTGGAAATATTTTAAATTATCCACAAATCCCATTAGTAAAAACTAAAATGAGTGACATTACTAATTGTAATAAACTACCTTGTGGAATTAATGTTATTGTAGCGATTGCCTGTTTTACTGGATTTAATCAAGAAGATTCCATAATGATTAACAAATCAGCAGTTGATAGAGGGTTGTTTAATTCAACATTTTTAAGAACCTATAAAGATCAATGTAATAAAAATCATTCTACTGGTGAGGAAGAAAAATATTGTAATCCAGATCCAAATTTAACAAAGGGATATAAACCATTTAATTACGATAAAATTGATGAGACTGGGTTTGTAAAAGAAAATACATATGTTGATAATAATGATATCATAATTGGTAAAACAATGCCAATTAAAAATGTTGAAAATGATATTCATCAATTTAAAGATAATAGTATATCATTGAAACAAAATGAACAAGGATTTATTGATAAAACCTATAGTAATAATAAATATTTCTTAAATACAAATAATGAAGGTTATAAATTTAGTAAAATAAAAATTAGGTCTAATAGAATACCAACCATCGGCGATAAATTGTCGAGTCGTCACGGACAAAAAGGTATAATAGGTATGATATATAATGAAGAAGACTTACCATTTAATAAAGATGGAATTGTACCAGATATTATTATAAACCCTCATGCAATTCCTAGTCGTATGACAATTGCACAATTATTAGAATGTGTTATGACAAAAGCATGTATTAATTTAGGAACAACTGGTGATGCATCTCCATTTACCTTTAAAAACGTTAATCAAAAAAGAGATGATATTGGTGAAATTCTACAAGATAATGGTTTTAATAAACATTGTGATGAAATATTATATAATCCTTTTACAGGTGAACAAATGAAAACTAATATATTTTTTGGTCCAACATATTATCAAAGACTAAAACATATGGTAAAAGATAAAATACATTCACGTAGTGCAAATGGTCCAATTATATTACTTACAAGACAACCTACAGAAGGTAGAGCACGAGAAGGAGGTCTTCGTCTTGGAGAAATGGAAGTAGAATGTAGTTGGGCACATGGAAGTTTATCATTTTTAAAAGAGCGTCTATTAGAATGTTCTGATAATTATAGATTATTTGTTTGTAAAAATTGTCATAATTTATCAAATGTAAATGATTCTAAAAATATTTATAAATGTTTTCAATGTGGTAATACTACTGATTTTTCACAAATTAGAATTCCGTATGCTTGTAAATTGCTATTTCAGGAAATAGAAGCAATGTCAATTAATACAAAATTTATAACTAAATAATGTAGGACATTCGATAACGTAAAACACTTAATATAATTATACTATTATTATTTTTATAACTTTATTTATTTTTATTAATGAATAAAAAATTCTATTTTAAAAATAAATGAATAATAAGAGTACTGATAAAAATAATGAAAAAGAGAATATAATGATTGGTCCTAAAGTTTGGAATGATACCGAGGTGAGATTACTTAAAAAATGGGGTGAACAATCTGCATCATATAGAGTTTTACATAATAAAGCATATAGAAAATATAAATATAGAAATATTATATTTACTTTACCTGTTATCATTTTATCAACAATTACAGGCACTGCTAATTTTTCACAAGGAACTATTACAGAATTATATCCAAGATGTGAATTATATTTACCATTAATTATTGGTGCGTTAAATTTATTAGCTGGAATAATAACTACAATTACACAATTTTTGAGAATTAGTGAATTAATGGAAGCACATAGAAATTCCAGTATATCATATGGAAAATTTGCACGTAATATATCAACCGAACTATCGTTACCACCATCTGAAAGAACCTATAATGGAATAGATTATATATTAATATGTAGAAATGAAATGGATAGACTTATTGAACAATCACCCGAAATTACTATGAAAATTATTAGAAAATTTGATAAAGATAAGAGATTTAAAGATATTATTAGACCAGAAATAATTAATATTAGTAAAATTGAAGTATATAAACCAACTAAAAGAGAAGTAATAACTGATATTGTTGGAGATGAGGCATCGCGATTTAAAAAAAGATTAGAAGAAAAGAAAAAAAAAAGTTTATTAAAATTAAATAATAACCAACATACAACAATTGAATTAGCTGATATTAGAAGAAAAGGGCTTGTTAAAAACTTCCCTGATTTAACAAAACCTGATTTAACAACAATAAATAGTGATAATTTATCATCATTAACCTCTAGTAGTGATGAAATAAATACAGAAATGGATGAATATAATAAAGAACTCAAAGAAGAACAAGAAAAAATAAATAAAGAAAAATTAACTAAGAATTTAAAATTTTTAAATGATAATAATTATTTAGGTTCTAGCATGTATCATCTTAATAATAATAAAAAAAAATCTAATAAATTACAATCAAATATGTCTAATACATTTAAAAGAAGCAAAAGTATATTTGAAACTTCTAATATTGATAATCCTATTGTTAATCCTATTGTTAATCCTATTGTTAATCCTATTGTTAATCCTATTGTTAATCCTATTGTTAATCCTATTGTTAATCCTATTGTTAATCCTATTGATAATCCTATTATAAATAATACTGAAATCATACCAAAAAAATCAAGAATTAAGTTCGATACTAATATATACAATGATCTAATTTCCACACATCCTTTACAAGAAGAATCCTTTAAATTAAAAAAATCAGATAATGATTTAATTAATAATTCAAGTAGCGATAGTGATAGTAATTATACCATTAATGATAATATAAAGATAATATCAGATATTAATAATAATTATAATATATCTGAAAATATGGACACTTTAATAATAAAAGAAGAAAATGTTAAGAAAGAAAATGTTGAGAAAGAAAATGTTGAGAAAGATGTTATGTTAATAAATTTATGATTTAATTAAAATAAAATATATAATTAAATTAAAAATGAAGTATAATATAAATTTATCAAAATGTATGCCATATGACACACTTCTTATAATATTATTATTATTAGTATCTATAGTATATTTAATTAATTTTATGAATAATAAATATATAGATGATAAATATTCATCCGTAGATGAAAAATATGCAATGTTTAACAAAAATAATAAATTGTATGAAAAATTTTTGAATGGATCTACTGCAACACCATCTGCTACACCATCTGCAACACCATCTGCAACACCATCTGCAACACCTACAGCACTCGAAACTAAAGAACAAATTGAAAAAAAAGAAGAAACTAGAGTTGTAGATATGATTAAAATAGCATATAATTCATATTTGTCTGCAAAAGAAACATATGATAAAGGAAATAAAGAGTATAGTGCTGATACATTAGAATATAATTTAGCTGTTGAAAATAAATCAGATAATAAAAAACTTACTAAATTAAGTGATAAAAAAAATACTTCTAGTGCTGCTATTTATGTTAATGTAAGAACATTAAATAATACAAAGGATAGATTAGATAGTTTAAAAAAACAATACCCTAACGAATATGCTCAAGTTGTAATTGGTTCAAATGGAAAAGATATAGAAAAGGAAGATGAAACTAAACATGTCCAACCTAATATTGTCCATAATCATTATAATCAATATTATGGAGGTAATCCAGAAATGACACAATTTTTAAAACAACTAACTACTAAATTAGATACTAATAAGCAAGATGAAGATTTAAATTTAATGGATCAAGGTATGTGTTCAGAATTAAATAATAAATTAAGCACTATGACATTAGCAGAATTTAAAAATAATAGATTTGTCCAAGACCTTAAATCAAGATGTGAACAATCTGATGGTGTTGATTGTTCTTTTAGACCAACCAATTCACAAACAGCACTTCTGGGAACATTATTAGAAGATGCAAATAAAACTAAAGTTGGTGATATATTACCAAAAGATGAAATTAGCAGTGATTATTAAATTACATTTAAATATTTTAAAGCATTTTCTGATGCAATTTGTTCGGCTCCTTTTTTTGTATCACCTTGACCAGTCCCTAAAACCTGAGATTCATTTTTCACAATTATTGTAAATATTTTTTTATTCTTTATCATTTCAATATTTGTTTCACAAAATGATGGTAAATTAATGAAATTATGTTGAAAATATTTCATTAGTTGGTCTTTATAATTTTTATTTTGTTTTATTAATTCTGCAAAATCTACTTTATCTTCAAGAACATTTATAATCCATTGTTCCGCAATTTGAAATCCTATTCCGCTTTCAAATGTTTTTAATTTTATTTTTTTTGTATTAAAATCCAAAAATATTGCACATATAAATGCTTCAAGGACATCTTCTAAAATTTTATAATTTTCTCTGCCTTTATTTTCTTCAATTTGTTTTGATATTATAATCCATTTATTTAATCCTATTTTTTTACATAAACTTCCTAACATATGACCATTAACTAATTTACTTCTCATTTTAGTAAGAAATCCTTCATTTTGGTTAGGAAATCTTTCATATAGATAATTAGCAACAGTTGTACTTAATACACTATCTCCTAAAAATTCAAATCTTTCATAACTTTCTTCTTGTAAAGGTAAGCAATCTTCTGGACAATTCTTATTACCACTGATATAGTTATCATTCTTTCGTGTGATATATGATTTATGAACAAATGCTTTACGGTAAATATCAACATTTAAACATTTAATTTTAATACCAAATGTTCGTAATATTTTATTAACGTCATTATCATTTATTAAAATATTACTTTTGTTATATGGAAAATCATCTGTATCTACATTCATTTTATTCTTTTAATTAGTAATGAAGTGTTTCAGTCTATTTATTATAATTAATTTAGTTTTAACTCAACTTTTCAAATTTTAATAAAAAATTAATTTTAATAAAAAATTAAATTAAATAATATTTGTTATTATTCTTCTAGTTTATTTTTTTGACGGAATACGACTTATTGCCTTTGGTATAATATCTATATAAATTTTAATATAATATTTATTATCATCTAAACATTTTAATTTTTTTCCACATATAGGTAAAACTCCTACCCGGAAATATATATTATTACATTCAGGTGTATTAAAAATTATATTAGTTAATGCAACATTTGTAAAATCTACTGCTGAAATTACATTATATTTTGTTTTTAATTCTTCTTCCTCAAAATATGAATAAACACCATATTTTTTTTTTTGTATTCTTATTCCATTTTGTCTATTTATTAAAATATTTTCTTCAAAATCACCACAATCTTTTGCAAATTTAGTTATTATTTTTTTTTTACATTTCAAACATCTTTCACATCCTTTTTTGTTAAAAAAATTTGAATTGCTCAAAACTTCTTCATAAGTATCTTCATCTACTATAAATGTTTTTTCTCTTAAAATTTTATTAACCATTGCTAATTAATATTATTTGCTAATTAATATTATTATTAAAATTATATTTCAAATTTTTATAATTTACTTTAAAATAATAACTCTATTATCTTTTTTGCTGTTTTTTCACCAATTCGTCTTTTCTTATTATTCTTTAATTGAACCTCTTTATTTGCTAAATAACTTATTCTATCTTGAACAGATAGACTATTTAAAAAAGTCATAAACTCATTTAGAGATTTAAATTCAGTTGATAAAGTTTTTGAAATTGAATCACTTACACCCGGTATTTGATTAAGAAAAATCATAAGAATATTATCTTTGGTTATATTATCTTTCTTTCTTTTTTTCATAATATAACTATTATTAATTTCGCCTGCTGCATTGGATTTATCAAAATATTTTGATGGGTTTTTAATCATTCTTTTTGTAAAAGTTTCTAATAAAAATATTGTTTCATCTGTATTTTTAGTTAAAAATATTCCGAAATTATCTCTTAATGTTGTATTTATAATTCCACTTAGAATAATTTCACCATTAATTTCATTTATTTTATCAGTATCTGTAAGACTTCTATAATCTATAAAGTATTCAAATATATAACTTATTTTAATATCTGGAGATATAGAAAATTTCATACGTTGTTTTTGTTCATGATATCTTCCATCTTTTATAGAATCGGATAAATCCCTTAATGTTTTTCTTTCAAATATAAATTTTATTTCATTATTATATT
>Ga0114995_10003695_pt1 | contig 10354 bp, 9 predicted proteins | sample ArcticOcean_MG_C_11_FD_87038 | JGI IMG/M metagenome (GOLD analysis project Ga0114995, IMG submission 87038) | Marine microbial communities from western Arctic Ocean - ArcticOcean_MG_CB2_154 | ecosystem: Environmental > Aquatic > Marine > Oceanic | place: Arctic Ocean: Canada Basin | collected... | reverse complement strand
GGTACCGTTGTTACTATTTTCGTATTCTTTTTTGTTTTCCTCAGCGCTCAGCGCTTTGGAAAACCAAGCGTACGCATCATGCATATCCCCTCTTTTCTCGTACAGCTCGCCTAGACGTACGTAGCACTGTGTATCACCAAATTCAGCGCCTTTGGCGAACCACTCCATCGCGGTCGCGACGCTCGGGGAACCCGCCCCCGATCCCTCGTCCAAGTAACAACTCCCGATTCGCGCAAACGCGGGGACGTAGAGGTACTCTTCCGCGGCACGTAAATACGCCTCGAACGCGAGTTGCTTCGATTTCGGAACCTCAAAACCAAGGCACGCTTTGTCGCCTTGCGCGCACAGCAGCGCACCCGCGGACAGGTCACTACCGTCCGCAGCGGCGCTGGTCGTCGCGTCACCGTTCCCCCGCGCGCGAACCCGATTTCCGTTTCCATCAACTCCCACATCCCTTTGAGCTTGACTTCCTGTAAGGCCCGCATCCCTTCCCGTGCGTCCATTTTGTCGTGCCACTCGCGCGCTGCTGCCTGGCGGTACGTGTCGGGCCACCGGCGTCTCGACATCGCTTTCGTCGTCGTAGTAGAAATCGCGCCCACACGCGTACGTCCGCGGCGCCGGGGTCAACGCGTCGTCGCTGCTCCAGCTCATCTCACGCCGTAACAAGTCAGCCTTCGCCACGCGCCGATCATTGGTGGAGGGAGTGGCGTTTGTCTGGGGGTCGTAAAGGGGTGGGGGGTTAGCCACGGAAACGAGCATCGCGGCACATCTCCGGATGGGTTGGTTTTTGCCCTCGCGGCACGAAACACAATTGAACTTTCAGGATTCCGGGGGGTCGCGGTGTGTGGATCGTACCGTCGGTGTGTTCCTACCCCGTCCCTTCCCAGCCGCCGTCTGTGTCAGGGACGGCATGAAGACCTCTCTGACCGTCGTGCCGCACCGGCTTGCCCGCCGTAGTACCGTCCCACCGGGTTTCGGCGGGCGAGTCGTTGCCTTTTTGTAGAACACGAGTGCTGCAGGCGTCGGCAACAGCTTTTCCAAAAATATCCGTCTCGTCCACTTTGGATAATGCTGCACCAACCCGATCGTCAATCGCGCGCGCACCTCGCCGAAAACTCGCCCTCACGATGGCCGCCATGTCCGCTGTTTCCCACCGCCTTCCTGTTTCCGCCGGCACGTCGTTCCGAAGAGTCGCGTCCAAGAACACGACGCGTCGTTCCCCAAGCTGCCGCGCGCAAAGGGCCGTCCAGGTGTCGGCGGCGGCGAAAAACTACAAAATCACCCTGCTTCCCGGCGACGGCATCGGCCCCGAGATCATGACGGTGGCGCAGACGGTTCTTACTGAAGTCGGGGGCCAGTTCGACATCTGCTTCGAGTTTACGGAAGCGCTGGTGGGCGGGGCCGCGATCGACGCGGTTGGTGTGCCTCTTCCCGCGGAGACCCTGGCGATGTGCAAAGCCTCGGATGCGGTGCTCCTCGCCGCGATCGGCGGGTACAAGTGGGACAACCTCCCCGCGGACCAGCGACCGGAACAGGGCTTACTGGGCTTAAGAGCCGGCCTCGGGGGTTTCGCCAACCTCCGGCCTGCCAACATCCTGCCCCAACTCATCGACGCGTCTTCGTTGAAACGCGAAATCGTGGAAGGCACGGATATCATGGTCGTCCGCGAGCTGATCGGCGGCATCTATTTCGGCAAACCCAAAGGCTTCGGCGTGGACGAACACGGCCACAAAACCGGGTTCAACACCATGATCTACTCGGTGCCTGAAATCGAAAGGATCGCGCGCGTGGGTTTCGAAACCGCGCGGAAACGGAAAAACCGGCTGTGCTCGGTGGAAAAGAGCAACGTGTTAGAGGTGAGCCAGCTTTGGAAAGAAGTCGTGTGCCGCGTTCACCAGGAAGAGTTCCCGGACGTGGAGCTGTCGCACATGTACGTGGATAACTGCGCGATGCAGATAATACGGGCGCCCACGCAGTTCGACACGATCGTTACGGGTAACATCTTCGGCGATATCATTTCAGACGCGGCGTCCATGTTGACCGGGTCTATTGGGATGTTACCGAGCGCTGCGGTCGGCACGAGCGGCCCGGGGTTGTACGAACCCGTGCACGGCAGGTAAGTATTTCCCATTTCCACATTCCGCCGACTGATTGCCCATACAACACTGACATTTATTTTTTACAATCAGCGCGCCCGACATCGCGGGCACGGACAAAGCCAACCCGCTGGCGCAAGTTTTGAGCGCGGCGATGATGTTGCGGTACCAGTTCGGCGAGGAGGAAGCCGCGACGAAAATAGAGAAAGCGGTGAGCGACCTTTTGGACGACGGGTACCGAACGGGGGACATCATGTCCGAAGGGTGCACACAGATCGGGTGCGTCAAGATGGGGGAGATTTTGATGCAGAAGATCAAGGCGTGATGTTAACGTGGAGCGAGCGAGGCGTGAGGTTTGAGGATAGACACGTTCTTTCAGTTTTATAAGCACGACGCGTTGCAACAAATAATTGCCCGCTATCCGCATTGTGATGAGTCATTGCCCGCTATCTAGTCGCGTTTTTGCCCGCGCTCCCGTCCCGCGACCGCGGACTACCTCCTCGCGCCCGCCGCGGCGCGCTCCTCCGCGACTCTGATGCGCTCGTGCAGGTTGAACTTCGCGGCGAGCACCGGCCTCACGTCGGCCGCGCTCGCGAGTTTTCCCAAAAGCGGAATCAGCTTCAAAAGCTGCCGGTCGTTGTCGTCGTCGAACCACGATTCAATCGGCACGCCGTTGTCGCACTGGAACCCAAACGCCTGCGGGGAGTTATCCACGATGACCGTGTTTTTCAAATCCCGCCCGATCACGCTGAGGTCCTTCATGTAGTTCCCATCCACCAGCACGCACGCTTCGCGGTACAAGCGGTGTTTGATTAACACGTTATCCGGGTCCAACGTGTCCAGTAGCCTCTCCGCGTATACCCGTTGGCTCGCCGTGAAAACCACAACTTCGAAGTGCCTCGCCGCGAACTCCATGAACTCCCTGAGGTAGGGTCTTCGGCGGACGTTCACGATGTGTTTCTGGTTGTTGAAGTGCACGGGGAAGGAAAAGTCACAGCTCGCGCCCGTGGTTTGCTCCAAATCCGAATGCACCAGGGTTTCGTCCAAATCCAGCACCAGGGTGTTCTTTTTTAGATGCACCGCGGTTTGCGGGGGTAACAGCTTGGGGCGGTTTTTGGGCACGCACGTTTTCAGGGGCGGCAAACCGCCGATGAAAATCCACGGGTCGTACTCCTCGTCGTAGCTCTCTTCGTCCATCTCGTCGTAGTACTCGTACTCGTCGTCCAAAGTCAGGTCGGCTTTGCCGAACCCGTTCTGGATGACGGTGCCGTCTGGCGCGAGGTTGGGGTTGGTCGAGTTTTTGTGGCTCGTTTTTTGCACAGCAACCGGGTGGGTTTTACTCAAGCTGTTGACTTTTGTGTTCACAGAACGCTCAAGCTTCGACGACGCCGCTAACACCGCGTCGTCGGATTCAGTCTCCTCGGCTTCGTCGCTCTCCAAGCTCTCCGCCGCGGCGATTGGCACGAGCGCCGGACGCGCCGAAGCGGCAGCGCCCGCGCCAGATCCCCTCCTTGCCGGCGACACCAGCCTCGCCACCGGGACGTCGTCGTCGTCGGACGAGGACTCGTTTTCCTCCTCTCCGCCGGTTGTCGCCGGAGGGACCCTAGAAGAAGCCCTTTCTGTTTTCGGAACGCTCGAGCGTCCGCCCGCGCGCGGGGGCGGTGCCGACGGCCTCGACGGCTCGGGTCGGGTTCGCGTAGTTTGCGTCGTCGGTTTCGGTTTCGGTCGCGCAGCGGGTCGCGCCGGTTGTTTTCCTTTCGGCTGCGACCGCGCGGCGCTTGTGATCTTGTCGTTGGCTTCGGACGAAACCGTCGGTCCCCCGCGGAAAAACGAAAACACGGGCGAAAAAATGCTTTTGCTCTTCACGCCATCGCGTGCGGCGATGTTTTTGTCTTTCTTTTTCCCTCCCTGAAGCTTATCACCGCCTCGAGTCTCCTCCTCATCCACGCTTGCAAACCTGCTTTGCAGGTTCTTGGCCGCGTCGCCGGAGTCGGCTGCTTTATTTTTGTCGCCGCCGCCGCCGCCGGGTGTCTTCCCTTTTGTTTTCCGTACCGACGACGTGATGAAAGACGCGTTACCGCCCGCGTTGTTCGGCGCTTGTTTCGTGCCACTGCCTTTCTGTCGAGCTCTTTTCGACGCGGAATCGGTGTCCGGGTCCCCGGGCGAATCAGCAGCGAGGGGTCGCTTGCGCTTGGATTCCGGGGCGGCGGCCTTTCCGAAACTCTTGAGCAGGGAAAACCCCGCGGTGAGAATCGTCTGTAATCCCCTTGCGGACTTGCCGTCGCTGCGGTGTTGTCGGTGGGGGGTGGTTGGATTTTGAAGGTCAGCGGTTTTTCATCAAGTGGTGTGTGTGCGCGCTGGTGCGTGCGCATGCACCAGGTCTGCACAAACGCGGCTCCCCTCGTTTCCACCAAGAAACGCGCGACCGCGCCGCGGGGGGGACGAACGCGGAAGATCTCATCGCATTTCACGATTACTCAAGGATGAGGGTTCCCACGCGGGCGGTATCGCGGACGCACCTCGGCGCCGGGCTTTCGTACGTCTCAACGCGCGACTTGGGGGTCGTGGGCATCGTCCTCAACCTCCGCGGAGGTGCGACAACGCGCGACCTGGAGTGCCCCATCGCACGACGCGAGGCTTCATTTTTCACGAATGTCAATTCACGTGACGAATCGGAGGTCTCTTCCGAGAAAAACAGAAAATCGTCGTTTGCTTTTACAACATCCCCTTGTGCTTGTTTACCCTTGCGAACAAGCCTCGCCAATAAAGAAAACAGCTAAAAAGCGGCGGAGTCGGCCGACAAAATTCAGTTCACCCGTCGTCGTTGTCACTCGCTACGTGCCACCGCTTGGGTGCGCGCGCTTGTGACGACCCGACACCTCGCGTTCCAGCCGGCGCGCTCGTTGTTACCCGTTTCCGGAGACGCAGCGCGTTGAGAGCCGAGCCTGCAGCGCCCGACGCACTCGGAATTCGTCTCCTAAAAACCTCTTCCCGTATCGCATCGCGTCCCACTCGGCCACGCCAGGCGCCATGGTGGACGAGGGATGGACCACGGTGGAGAAGAAAAAGGACGGCAAGGAGACTTTGGGTTCCGGACGAGGGCTCGGCGCTGGTGGTAAGGAACGTGGCAGAAACGCAGGTACGTCAACACCCGGCGCGCGCGCGTCAGAAAAGTTTACCACCGCCGCCACTGAGCCGCAAAATCGCTGAAACGCGTTTGATCGATCGGGGCCGTCCTGCCGATGTCGCGTGCCGTACACGCCACGCGTTTTTACGGAACTTCACCACTGGCAAACCCACCGCGACAAGTTCCGGGCCACCAAACTGTGCCCCGCGTCCACGACACAAAGGCTGACACGCAAACGCTGACCACTCCACCTCCACGTGTCCCACTCGATTCCTCGTCTTTTTGATGTTGTTCCTTTTCTTTCCTCCCAAACATTTGTTCCGCGCTTCCCTCCAGGTCCCTCCGCAGCCGGCGCGACTCACAACGCGTCTCGGCGCAAGCCTGCTGCTGGGCTCTACGCGGGCGACGACACCGGCTCCTCGGGTGCTAACTCGAGGGGTGCTCGCGATGACAAAAGCACAAGGTTTGAACCCGATTCAGAGCACCGAGGCGACGCGTCGCGCCGCGGCGGGGTTGGGTCCCTCCACCGAGTCGGCGCCGAGAGCGACGACTTTCCGAAAAACAAACAAGCCTTACCCGGTGTTGGCGGTCCGGGTCCGAGACGGGATTCGAACCGGGGCGGTGGCGGACGCGAGGGCCAGGACCGAACCACCCGGGGGGGGGGGGGTGACAGGCAAAGAGACTCGGGAAAACACGCGACGTACCAGCCGGGCGAACCCACGAAGGATTTGGATTCCCTTTCGCAAGGTACGTATTGGACCTTTCCCAAATCCCGACACTGTTTGCCCATACAAGACTGACACTTTCTTTATTTATCGCAAGCGGTGCAAAACGCCAAGCCGGGTGTGGGCGACGTCGCGCTAATTCTGAAGCACAGCGTTTTCCGGCCAGGCGCGCCCGCTTTTACAACTTTAATAAAGTCGTGCGGCCGAGCGGGGGCGTGGGAAAAGGCGTGCGAGCTTTACGACGCGATGAAACAAAGGGGGGTTCCCGCGAACACGATCACGTGCAGCGCGCTTATCAACGCGCTTGGTAAATCCCGGCAGTGGGAAAGGGCGATTGACGTTTTCACCGAGATGAAACAAAACGGCGTAGAGGCCAACATCTTCACGTACTCGGCGCTGATATCCGCGTGCGCCAAAGGCAAGCGGCTGGACAAAGCCCTGGAGATGTTCGAGGAGTGCGTCGACGCGGGCGTGGCACCGGACGCCATCACATACGGCGCCGTGATCAGCGCGTGCGAAAAAGGAAAGCGCGTGGACAAGGCGCTGGAGATTTTCGACCAGATGAAAAACCCCAAAAGCGAACACACCGAGTGTAACGTGATTACGTACAACTCGCTGTTGGGTGCGTGTGAACGCGCGGGGCGGCACGGAGACACGATGCGGGTGTTCGCTGCGATGCGCAACGAGGGCGTGCGGCCGGACAAGGTGACCTTCGCCGCGGTGATCGGTGCGACGGCTGGTCTTGGTGAGTTCAAAAAAGCCCTGGATGTGTTTCGAAACATGACCCGGGACCGGGTGGAACCGGACATCACAACCGCAGCGGCGGCGCTTGTGGCGTGCGCTGGTGGCGGGTTCGCCGAGGACGCGAACGCGATTTACAAGGAGTTCGTTGGGAAGAAAACCACCGCCGACCGGAGCGAGGACGGGGGGCGGCGGGAAAAGGAAACGGGGGCCAACGGCAGACAAGGCGGACGCGCGGGTGGTGGTGATGTGAAGGACCAGTCCTCCTCATGTGGGTCCTCCTCCCACGTCGCGCTCGTCACGAACGCGCTGGCGGCGTTTGAAAAGGCAAACGCGTGGAGACACGCGGTTGACGTGATCGGCGCTACTTGCGATTTGAAACAAACCGCGAAAGCGCGAGCGGTCGCGGTCGCGGCGGATGCGGCGGCGGTTACACTAGCGGCCGCCGCGCTACACGTGAAAAACGCACCGCCCCCGGTCATGACCGTGGCCGCGCGCATCGCCGCCGCGGCGGGCGCGACGAGTCATACCAAGGACGCGGCTGGGATTGCGGAAGCAGCGGCGACGAGCGCAACGCACGCGGCTTTGATAGCCAACCTCACCGCGAGCGCGGGCGGGATTCGGTGCGACTTGCCGCCGCGCGCGTACGTCACCTTGTTATCCGCGTGCGAGCGAAGCGGGCTGTTCCAACGGGGGATGGAGGTTTTCGCCGCGGCGCGGTGCGCGGGCGTGCTACACGCGGAGCGGGGACGCAACGGGGGACGGAACGGTGGGAACACTACTTTTGAGGATGATGATGCGGATGATGTGAGCGTCGCGGTACCTGGTGTTGCGGTACCTGAGCCGCCGACGACCACAGGATCTTCGGTGCCTTTCCACGAAGACCCGAGTTCGTTCGAGCGCGCATTGCGGTGCGCATCTGCTGGCGGTTGCGCGCGAGAGGCGCGGGAGGTGCTGGACGCGATGCGAGTGACATGTCCGGGCGGGGAAACCGCGGCGGCGCGGGCGAGCGCGCTGGCGGCGTGCGCCGCCGCCGCGCCCGGCTCCGCGCCGGGCGCGGCGCTCGCGGTGTGGCGCCGAATCGTGCTCGCCGTCGCCGCGCACGCGGAGACGCACGGACTTCCTGCTGGTACCGCCCCGGCGTTGCAAGCGTGCGCCCTGGCGTCGATGTGCGCGGCGCGGGACGGGGACGCCGCGCTTGCGGTGTCGGTGTTGGGCGCGGTCGACGATGTTTTCGTGCGCGTTGCCGCTGCGGTGACGTTCGCCACGGACGACGCGGATTCGTCGAGCGAAACCACTTTAGACGGCGTGGACGACGCGACAATCGCGAGCGCGATTTGCTCGCCCTCCTTCCGAGGCGCGTCCACCTCGGCGTTTCCGTTTCTGGTTTCCTTTTTGCGAGGCGCGGACACGACGCGACGGGAAAAGTTCGTCGCTTGTTTCGTCGCGATGGCGTCGGCGCAGAAAAGTTTGCAAGAAAAGTGCGCGGTTGTTTTGCGAGACTGGGCCACGGAAGGCGTGGTTGGCGCGGGTGAGGGTGTTGTGGCAATCACCGAGACCGCCACGAAAACTTCGGCGGAGCGGAGCGCAGGGTCCTTGAGTACTAACTCACAGACGGTTGCCACCCCGAAAGTTTCAGTCCCGAGCGATTCACCCGCCGCCGGTACGGTCGCGAAACCCACCCCTTCAACGCCGTTTTCCTTCGCCTCGGCGGCGGGGGGCGGGCGAGGCGGAGGCGGAATCGGGATTGGTGATTCGGCGGGGATCAACAACGCGGCGAGCGGTGTCACAAAACAGAGTTCAGGGGAAAGCAAGGGTGGCAAGGGTAAAGCCAAGAAGCTTTTGGACCCGCCTTTGCCGATTGCGAACGGGACGAAGACACATGGCGTTGGCGTGGTCAACGCCTCAACGGCTACTGCGCAAAGCAAGCCGACCGCGACCGCGACCGCGACCGCGAAAGGGTGGGGTAAACAGCTTGACGATTCCGCGAATGGCACGGACAAGGAAAAGAAACCGCTCGTCGCGGCTTCGCCCGCGTTCACGCCGGCGACCGCAGCGAGGGCGGCGCCTTTCGTTCCGACCGGGATGAAAAAGGAGATCGACCGCGAATTGACCGCGAAGTCCTTCGAAGTGTTTCGAGCTCTTTCAATCGCCGCGCCCGCGTTCACCCCGAAGGTTCCCAAAGCGGACGCCCCCGCGTTCGTGCCGAAAGCGAAAAGCGAAGAGCGGTAACGCGAGGAGGTTTGTCTTGTTTTAAAAGACGAACAGAATTGATTGAACACGTTTGGAAAAATTGTATGCGTTACAATGTTGGTACACGAACGGCGCCCGGCCGGGAATCTGCCGGGACGTGGGCGTCTAACCCTATCGCCGTCGAAAAGTGGTCTGTAAGCCGTCTCTCTCAATCACCTTGGTGTCTTTCAATCGTTACTCGAACTCGGTCTGTCGTGGCGTCGTCTTTTTCGCTAACGTCTTTGTCGCCTGCGTCGAAAATCACGTCAATCGGCCTTGCAGCAAATCTTTTGACCTCCGACAAGTGTCGATATGCACTCGTGGCCGGCTTCCACGCACTCGGACAACAGACCGCCGTCGCACGAAAGCACCGCCGCTTCCAAGTCGCTTGGCGGGCACCCCTTTTCCTTGTGCACCGCGCCGTAACCGCAAATGTCAACGATGGCCGTGCATGAGCAACCAAACGTGTCGCTGATGGTGAAGTCATCGGGGTATCCTCCTCCGTTGCCTTTCGGCGGGAGCTTGTAGAACTCGGGCGTGGAGTCGACGCGGTAGGCAAAATGGTTGGGCTTCATGTCCTCAGGGGCAATGCCGTCGAAACCCGGAGGGAAACCATTACCGTCGCAGCAGGCGCTTGTCACGAAAGCCCCGGAGCTGCCGCCTCACGGGTTCAACTCGAGCACGGCATCGCTTTCAGGTGTGCCGTAGTTGCAGCAGTCGTTGGAGAGAGGCTCAGCCGGCGCGGAGCCAGTGAAAGTGCAGCAGTTCACGTTGTCTTCGATGATGCTGCCCGAGCCGTCGCAGCAACCGCCGGTGCCGACGGCGACGGCGCCGTTGTCGCAGCAGTCGTCGGTGAGGGGCCCATCGGCGTCGCAGCACGAACCTTGGAGAACCGACCCATCAGCAGCGCAGCACGGGCTTACTTTGACTGACCCGTCGCAAGCGCAACATCCAGGAAACCCTTGCTGGCAAGGTATCTGTGGAATGCATTTGAAGCTGGCACCTTTGATGAAGACGTTGGAGTCGAGATTAGTATCAATGGCATCAGCAATCGCGATCTTAGCGTGATACGACGCACCAAGTAAACCATTCAAGGACGCCGAGGCAGTCAACGGAACAGTGAATCCGTCCATTTCGAAGCCAATGGAGCATTTGCACTTTAATTACCGGGGTCGTTGTCGATGAAAGAATCAGCGTTGCTGAACTTGTTGACGTTGTTAACTGAAACCCGGGTTGCCGGGAAGGAGTGTGAGGTTGGTGCCGTCCACAAAGAAACCAAAGACGACGTCGATGAAGCCAACATACTCGTTGAATTCCTCCGATGCGAAGACGTACTCGACGCTGATTTCGGTGTCAGTCGAGGAGTCGCTAGAAAAGTCAAACTCGAGGACCGCGGCGTCGTAAGTGAAATCAGAAATCAAAGCACTCAGGTC
>Ga0114995_10003693_pt1 | contig 10359 bp, 8 predicted proteins | sample ArcticOcean_MG_C_11_FD_87038 | JGI IMG/M metagenome (GOLD analysis project Ga0114995, IMG submission 87038) | Marine microbial communities from western Arctic Ocean - ArcticOcean_MG_CB2_154 | ecosystem: Environmental > Aquatic > Marine > Oceanic | place: Arctic Ocean: Canada Basin | collected... | reverse complement strand
TTATGAAAAATTGCTCACGCGTCGTTTATACACAGTGCACGCTTTTGCTACCAAGGCCGAAGCCCTTGATTACTTAAGTCATCACCGGCCAGATTTGCTTATATTAGACATTATTCTTGGCAACGATTATGACGGTGGGTTTGAGCTTTATAGCGAAGCTGTACGCGTCCATGAAGGGCTGCCAGTGTTATTTCTAACTGATCGCGATGGCGAGTTTGATAAGGTTTGGGGTTTAAAAATGGGGGCCTGGGACTATCAATCTAAGCCTATTAGTATGGAATTTTTGGCTGCTAAAGTAGCTACCCTAATGATGCTAGCTAACAATCAATCACGGCCATCTACTAAAATCAACACTGAGGTGGTGAGGGGAGACTTAGTGCTAAATACTTTATCTAGGAATGTTGCATGGTTGGGGGAGCCTGTATTAAACCTCACTGTTACAGAGTTCAACATGTTACACGCTTTGGTAATGCACCCAGGTAATGTGATTACCTACGAGCGCTTTGCCCAAGTGACCCACTCAAGTGTGGTGGAAAAAAACACCATTAGTGCGCATATAAAGAACCTCAAGAAAAAAATTAAAAGAGTAGCGCCGGAGTTTAATAATATAGATTCTGAATATGGCCTTGGGTATCGGTGGAAGGTGTAATTGGTGGCTGAATTTCGTAAGCGCAAACGTAGCTTTAAACTCTCCCTACAAGTACTCGGTTTGTTTGTGGTGATGGGTGCGGTACCGTGGCTTGGTTATCAGTTTGTTAGTGAGGCAAAGCAGTTTTTAGACTCAGGGCAGTTACTCTCTCAAGAACAATTTGGCCGATCGGTTGCCAATACATTTTACAACAAAAAGGATAGCCTCAGCTTGTCTCTAGCGGCAGGGGCACCACTGCCTAAAACCTACCTTGCTACCCCTATAACCGTTGATGGCTCTAAACAAGATTGGCAAGACCAAAGTTATAGAAGAGCGTCTTTTCCTCAGCGCCAGCTTTATGATGGGTTTGGTTTTTCTGTGGCAGTAGGCGAGCGTAATGGCAGCCTTTATGGGCTCATTGATGTGCGAGACGAGGATCCTGATTATGACACAGGTGCTATTAATAGCTTTGATTCAAGAGACCACGTTAGGTTGGAATGGATTAATGATCAAGGCGACATAGAACGGGTTGCATTAGTGCCTCAACAAGGCGGTTTTGTGGCTATTTTTAGAGTAAGCGCTAATTGGCGCCGTGACACTGTAGATCGCTTTCAGACGGCGCCAATAGAAGCTGTAATGATGCCTACGCTTGAAGGCTACGCGCTTGAGATTAAAATAGACAAAGCCAATCTAAGTCAAAAGCAGGAGCTGCGGTTCTCTGTGTACAACGGTACAACTCGAAGTGGTATTTCTTCCATGGGTTCGTCAAAGGGGTTCCACAGCCTAAACACTAGTTCGTCGGCTGCTAATCAATTACTTGAACAGTTGGCTAAGTCAGTTAGTTATATTGCTTTATACGATGTGAGTTTTCAGTTAAGAGCCCAAACACAGCTCAAGCCTCGCGAGTATGAGCAATTTACTGAAAATACGCTGTGGGGAGCCCTGGCAGGCCTCGTAGATGAGGCGATGATAGCGCTATTGCAAATGAGCATGGGTATGGCAGGAGACGAACTTGAAACACAAGAAGAGTTACTGCGTGATGCTCAGCTTGGCAATGTAGCCCAAGCCCGTTGGTCATCACTGGGTGGTGGCGGATTTTTGGCCACAGCGGCACCGGTGTTATCGGATGATGGCTCGGTGATAGGCATCGTGCTGGTAAAACAATCCACAGACCAAATATTAAAACTGCAGCTTAGGTCTTTGCAAAATATTGTGCTCTTTAGCGTGACCGGCATTCTGCTCATTTTTTTGATTGTATTCTTCTTATTCTGGCGGTTGGCCTACCGTGTACGTAAATTGCGTATAGAAACAGCCAATATGGTGAATGATGAAGGGCGCTTAGTAGCCAGTAAAATTGTGGGCCAGGTAGACAGAGATGATTCTATAGGCGATTTAGCGCGCAGTTTCTCCGACGTGGTGTCTAAGCTTCACGAGCAGCAGTCTTTTATGTCTACCATGCCACGTACTTTAAGCCACGAGATAAAAAACCCGTTAAATGCCATCTCTACGTCCCTTGAAAATATCTCAGATCACCCTCTGGATGATGAAATTAAAGGCTACGTTGATATCGCCAAGCGGGGCCTGCATAAGATTGAGTTGATACTCTCTAAATTGTCTTCCGCTGCTAACCTTGAGCAAGCATTAACCAACGACGAACTAGAGCCTCTAGATGTTAATCACTTTCTCACCCTATATTGCCAGCATCAACATCAAATGGCCGGGCCCAACGTTACCATTGAATACGTGGGTTCCAAAAATACTGCCATGGTGCAGGCGGTAGATTATCGCTTAGAGCAGGCCCTAGATAAGCTACTTGATAATGCGAAAGATTTTCACCGACAAGGCACACCCATAATAGTGCGTTTAATTGCAGATAAATTTGATTGGATTATAGACGTTGAAAACCAAGGTGAACAAATCAACTTAGACGAAGCTAGTCAGCTGTTTCAGTCTATGGTGACCTCTCGTACGCAGGCTACAGAAGGGGGTGCAGGGCACTTTGGCCTTGGGCTTTACGTAGTGCAAACCATTGCTCACTTTCATAAAGGCACAGCCGAAATGGCTAACTTAGCCGACGGGTCTGGCGTTTGTTTTTCAATACGGCTTCCAGCACGCTTTATTTAACAACCATGCGTCACCTTCATCATTTCTTCAGACTTATTCCTTATATCTTCAGAAAGTCTTCCATAGTTCCTCATTGTTAAGTTGTTTAATGGTTGTCATACCAATACTAATAACAGGAGCAGCACCATGGACCTTAATTTACTTCAGCCCAATATTTCACAACAGATTAGTTCTGTGGAGCACCTGCAAGTAGAATTGCTTATGTTATATGGTGACAGTTGTGACATTGGCGAAGGCAAGCATTACACCAGTTTAACGAGGCATGGCCTTAAACGGCTCATGAAAGACATGCGGCATGTACAGCAACATCTTAAATCTTTGTGTAACACCTACCTGATCGACGAAGATGGAGAAACAGTGCTCACCGTCGGTCATAAGTATGATCATGTGCCTACCACCAGAGGTGTATCCCATGCAGGCTATTGACACGTTTGAAAGCCGTTGTGTAGATTATCAAGAGCAATGGGTTAGCCCAGACTCTACAGCACTGGCGGCTTATTTGTTAAGCCATAACGTAGTTTACGAAGAAGTTGATTACATGATGCCAGAGCACCCTCCCACCGTAGAAATATTGTCCACTATCGTTAAGGATGTGTGTCGTGGTGAATCGGCTTATACCCTCGTATTTGACCAAATAGCAGTGCGCTATGTGTCTTTAGTGGGCGATATAGGTATATCACCACAGGTAATCTTCTATTACGTGAGTAATGTTATTATTTCACTACTGGTATTGAGTCGGCAGAATAGTCAATTATCTGCAGAAATTCTTATCAAAATCATTCAAAGGTTCAATTTTAGGGACGCTGTTTTAAGAGCAGGCATAGAGGTTATCGCTGAAGAAGTATTGCGTCGATGCTTTTTAGCCATCAATAAAACTACTATTTTTCGTGCACGGTGCTCTTGAAATAAGGGAAGCAAATAATTCAGTGTTTTTTCATTATTAATCACTATATACTCAACATGTATTCAGTAGCAATTCATTATTATGGCGTTAAATAGGAACCAGTCAAACACCATCCCCCAGAGTTTGGTAAACATAAGCGCCTTGGGTAACAAACAGTCACAGAGGAATTTTAAAATGAACACCACATCAACATTAGCGGTAGCAATAACCTTGGCCGTTATATCAGTGCCAGCCATTGCCAGCAGTAACAGTGAAGTATGGACTACAAGCAACGGATCAGCCGTGGTAGATAGTAGCGGTAACCCCATTAGAACTATTCACTACAGAGAAAAAAAGGTAGCGGTAATTACACCAGCTCCTCAAGAAAGTGTATCGGTGATCAAAGCAGTTGAGCAAGCTGTTGTAATAGCGCCAGCTAAGCAAGAGCCCCAAATTATTGTTGAGCAAGTGGCACAGGTAGACGTGGAAGCTTCTCAGGTTGTAGCGAAAAAGGTTGTAGCGAAAAAGGTTGTAGCGAAGAAGGTTGCAGCGAAGAATGTTGCAGCGAAGAATGTTGCAGCGTCTGAGACCATAGAGCCACAAGTTATAACGCCAAAGGTTGAGTACGCTTTTAACACTTACGAAACTAGGGTGTTGTTTGATACAGCTAGTGCAACATTGTCTGCGGATGCCTCTGGCAGCCTAACGCAATTAGTGATGGCAACAGGTTTGGCACAGAGTATTATATCTGTGCAGGTGGTTGGCCATGCAGATACCCGTGGAGACCAAGCTTATAACATGACTTTGTCTGAGCAACGTATGCACAGCGTGGCTAACTTCTTAGATGGCTTAAAGTTAAAGGTAACCTCCATGTTTGCCAAAGGCGAAACGTCTCCAGTGCTAAACGAAAATGGTGAAGACCTTGCTAAGAGTCGTCGTGTTTATGTGGCAATCAAAACCCGTCACTTAAAGGATTAATACGTACCCAGTGACATAACTAGAAAGCACTATGGAGTGCCTTTTAGTTATGAACCAATTGATATTTAGATGGATCAGATACCTCAACAAATATTAGGTAAATTGTATAAAACTTACTATGCTTATCCTTAAGCAGTTAGTTTGAGGGCGCTCCTTATTGATACACGCCCAAACACATCCTAATAAATCCACATAAATCCAAATCAATCAAAGGTAAGTCACTATGTCAGCTCCTCTAAGAACAATAATCAAACGAAGTCTTATGGTTATTGGTGTTGTTGCCATGTTCACCATTGCCATTTTGGCGGTGTTTGTTGCTACCTTCGATGCCAATCAATATAAGCAGGATTTGAGCGATTTTGTGCTTAAAGAAACAGGTCGAGAGTTGCAGTTTTATAGTGATGTGGGCCTCACTTTTTTCCCTACGTTGGGTATGGAGCTTGGTGCGTTAAGCCTGTCTAACGCGCAGGGTTTTGGCAATGAACCAATGCTTAAAGTGAGGACGGTGAGTGTGGGTGTTGATGTGGCATCAATATTTGCTTTTAGTCCTGAAGTTAACCAGTTAATACTTGATGGCTTGGAAATAAACCTGCACAAAAATAAAAATGGTGTTAACAATTGGGATGATTTAGTTAAGCTGGGCAATGCGGCATCTTCTAGCGAAGGCTCTATGTCTGTGAATACTCCTAGTAGTTCAACGGACGAACCCATGGATATAATCGACGCTTTTGGCGGCTTGAATATTACTAATGCAAGGTTGTCTTGGGTAGACGAACAAGCCGCTCATGAATATAAGGTTGAAAGTTTAAACATTAAAACAGGCCGTATTACGGCCGATGCTCCGTTTGCCTTAGCGGTTGAAATGGAGCTTGCCGTTACCCTTGAAAGTGGTGGTGAGTTAACGGCCAATGTGGGTGTTGAAACCCAAGTTCAATATGTAGTCGACGCGGGTCAAGTGAATTTGAGTGGGCTGGTGTTGAACGTAGCTGCAGTAGGTGAGCAGCTACCCCGTGGAAAAATGCAAGCTAGTGTGGCTTCCGAGGTTGTTGTCTTTAAGCCTCAGCAGCGCTCGGTGGCGCTCGAGGGTGTAGTGCTGACCGTAGATGACAACCAGCTGACGGGTGAGATTAATATAAGTGACTACAGGCAACCAGCAGTGAGTTTTAATCTGTCTACGGGCAGTTTAGATATGGATGTATTGCTTGATGTGTCAACGGACCAAGTGGGCTCTGCGAATTCTGTCTCCTCTTCAAGTGGAACCCAACTAGAGCAAGAGTCAGAGCAAGACATACAAATAAACTTACCAATGGTGTTGCTTAGAACCATTGGTATTGAAGGAGAGTTGTCAATAAAGCAGCTTAAGGTACAAAACCTTTTGTTAAATGATATTGATATGAGCATCTTGGCTGCCGATGGCATTGTTAATTTCGACCCGATAACAATGAATTTATACAACGGCAGTTTCTCTGTCTTGGTACGCTTAGATGCCAGATCTGATCTGCCTAAATATCAAGTGAATCAAAAAATACAGTCGGTACAAGTAGAAAAGCTACTCGCAGATTTTCTAGGAGAAGGCCGCATCAGTGGTTTTTTAGACGCTGATGCTGTCATTAATACCCATGGCGAATGGCTAAGTGAGCTTAAGAAAAATAGCAATGGTAAGGTTAAAGTGGCAGTGAAAGATGGGGAGATCAACGGATTTAATTTGCGCTTTTCAATCGATAAGGCCAAGGCACAATTCAACGGTCAGGTTCTACCACCGAAAGAGGTCCAAAAAACGGACTTTTCGTCACTTAAATTAAGCGGAAAAATCAACAACGGTGTTATTAATAGCAAGGATTTAAACTTGCAAGCTCCTATCATGCGCGTGGGTGGTGAAGGGCAGGCAAGCCTGATCGATAATACTGTGGACTACCTTGTTAGGGCCAAGCTGGTGGGTACTATTGCCGGGCAGGGCGGAGGTGCCGCAGATGATTTAACGGGTTTAACCATCCCCGTTCGAATTTACGGCTCATTTGCAGACCCAAAAGTAGAGGTTCAGCTTGAAGAAATGCTAAAAGGTCAGGCAGCAGAAAAAGTGGCGGCGGCGAAAGAAAAATTAAAAGCTGAGTTAAACGCACAAAAGGCCAAGCTTGATCAACAAAAATCGACTCTTCAACAGCAGCTTAGAGAAAAGGCGGCTAAACTAAAAGAGACCAAAAGGTTAGAGCTAGAAAACCAGAAAAAGGTATTGAAAGACAAATTGAAAGCAGAGCTTCAAGAGGCTAAAACTAAGTTATTAGGTGGTTTGTTTAACTAGAGGCCTAGTCTCAACTAGTTACTTTACACTTAAATCGTGGGGTATATGACAATTTCTGAGCAGCTGGTAAGGGCTACCAGCTAGGATTACAATACTCATTTTACAACCCCTAAGGTCGTTACCCTAATTGGCCAATAAATAGTGGGTTTAGCTAATCCCAATAGGGTGTGTCACCAAAGCGTTCAACAAGAAAATCAATCAGGCTTCTAACCTTTCTTGGCAGGTAGCGAGTTGTTGGGTAAACAGCGTAGGCATTCATAGTGGTGAGCGAGTAGTTCTCTAGTATGGGTACTAGATCTCCACGTTGTAGTGACTCCCACACGTAGAAAGTTGGCAACATAATAATGCCATGGCCGGTGAGGGCCAGCATCGTCATCGCATTGCCGTTGTTAGCAATAAGGCTAGACTGTCCATTAACGAGATGTTTCTGCCCCTCAAGGTCCCATAAGGGCATGCCCGCCAATGGCCAGCCCGGCCGCTTTAGTATTTTATGATGCTTTAACTGTGCTGGATTTTCTGGTATGCCTTGGCGCTTGAGATAATCTGGGCTGGCGCAGATAACATGCTTAATGGGTGCTATTTTTCTGGCCTTTAGGCTAGAGTCTGGCAGGGAGCCGATACGAAATGCTAGATCGTAGCCACCCTCTATGAGGTCTACTTTACGGTCAGAAAAATCTAACTCAATACTTAATTCGGGGTGCTGGCGCATAAATAAGTCGATAGCGGGTGTGAGATGAGTAACGCCAAAAGTCAATGGTACAGCCAGCTTTAACGATCCTGTCAACACTTTGTTTTCACGCGCCATATCGCCATTCAACAAGTCTACTTCGCCTAATAGTAGTTGAACCCGCTGGTAATATTGTTGGCCAGCCTCAGTGAGGCTAGAGGTGCGCGTAGTGCGGCTGATGAGTTTAGAGCCCAATCTATTTTCTAAGTCATTAAGGCGCTTGCTAACGGCAGATTTAGCCAAGCTAAGTTGGCCTGCCGCTTTGGTGATACTACCCGCTTCAACAATCCTCACAAACACCTGCATGTCTTCTAGCTGGCCCATATAGTTCTCTTTTGACGAACAATGTTTCCGTATTCTTTATGTTTTTCCGCCCTTAGTCAAACTGTATATTTGTATTGTTAGCAAGAACTAATTGCAACCCCTCACGGTTCTTGCTGACCCTTCCCTTTAACATAATGTTTTTTAATAAGAGAATAAGTATAAATTATGACTAATGTAAGAAATGAAAATGGTACATGTGGATGCGGCAGATCACCCACTGGAAATTGTATTGGTTGGCATGCACTAACGCCTGCGGAATATGAAGCCAAAACGGACAAAGAAAAAGAAGCAACATTCGAAAATTCAAAGTAAAGAAACTTTAGGTTTTTGATCTAAATAGTTTGTGTTTACATTATTTAATTAACCGTTTATAACGGTGGTTAAAGCCAGCACCTACCCTGAAAAAAGCAACGGTGTTGGCATATCTAATCTACTTCGTAATTCAAACAAATATATCAAAAATGGAGCATTATCATGAATAATATATCAACTTTCGCCGCCCCCACAGGGCGCTTATTGCTTGCCATGATGTTCTTAATGGCCGGGCTTAGCAAAATTGGCAATTATGCGGGCACACAGGGCTATATGGATGCCATGGGGGTGCCGGGTGCATTACTGCCACTTGTGATTGCTCTTGAGGTATTGGGAGGGTTAGCTATCATCCTTGGCTGGCAAACAAAAATTGTTAGTGTTGCTTTAGCAGGCTTTTGCGTAGTGTCAGCAGTAATGTTCCACAATGATTTTAGTAACCAGGCAGAAATGAGCTCGTTTATGAAAAACGTCACCATTGCAGGCGGTTTCTTGCTTCTGGTTGCTCATGGACCGGGTGCCTATGCCCTAGATAATCGTGTGAAGTCTGCCTAAGTATCGATAAATATGAGTCGCTGAGAGAACCATTATGACTGCTTTTAAGCATACCAATGTAGCATCAAGAGAACTGCAGCTTAACACGCCAGGCATGCCAGCCTCCGATGGGGACGGGGTTAAAATGACTCGAATTATTGGCACCCCACAGTTAAATATGCTCGACCCATTTCTCTTGCTGGATGCCTTTGGCAGTGATAAACCGCTGGACTACATTGGTGGTTTTCCAGACCACCCCCATCGAGGCTTTGAAACCGTTACTTATATGCTCGCTGGTCGTATGCGCCATAAAGACAGTATCGGTAATGAAGGCGTTATTGAGGCCCATGGGGTGCAGTGGATGACGGCTGGCAAGGGCATTGTGCATTCTGAAATGCCAGAACAGGACAGTGGTCTACTCGCCGGTTTTCAGTTGTGGGTGAACTTGCCCAGTAAGGACAAGATGTGTGAGCCAAAATACCAGGAGTTCGTGGCTCAGGACGTGACCTTAGAGCAACGAGACGATGGCACTCAGGTGAGGATCGTTGCTGGTGTCACAGACCTAGGTGGCGTTGGCCCGGTAAAGCGTGAAGACATTGAACCCACCTTTATGGACATTACTTTAGCACCAAGCAGTGAGTTTAAACAACAGATCAAAGCGGGTGATACGGCCTTTATTTATGTGATTGAAGGCCATGTGCTGGTGGGCGACAAAGTGAGCCTTTTACCTGCTAAACAGTTAGGTGTGCTGGACGATGGCGACCATGTTAGTTTAACAGCAGCGCCACAAGGGGCAAGGCTGTTGTTAGTTGCTGCCACACCAATTAACGAAAGCGTTGCACGAGGTGGGCCATTCGTGATGAATACCAAAGCTGAAGTAATGCAGGCTTATGATGATTATAGAAACAATAGATTTTAGGAGAGAGTAATGGGATTGCTTGTTAATGGCGAGTGGCATACTGATTGGTACGACACTAAAGCAACGGGTGGACGTTTTGAGCGCAAAGCCCCCAGTTTTCGTAACTGGATTACAGCAGATGGCAGTGCAGGCCCCTCGGGTACTGGCGGCTTTAAAGCAGAACCTAATCGCTATCACCTGTATGTATCATTGGCGTGTCCTTGGGCCCACCGCACCATGATTTACCGCCAGTTGAAAGGCCTAGACACCATGATTTCTATGTCGGTGGTGAACGCCTTTATGGGTGATGAGGGGTGGACCTTTGAGCCAGGAGATGGGGTGGTTGGCGACCCTATACACCAAGCCACAAGGATGCACCAAGTCTACACTGCCGCCATGCCAGATTACACTGGTCGTGTAACAGTGCCAGTGATTTGGGATAAGCACACCAATACTATTGTGAGTAATGAGTCACCTGAAATCATCCGTATGTTTAATTCGGCCTTTGATGGTGTGGGCGCTATCCCTGGAGACTTCTCTCCACCTGAACTGCTTGCTGAAATTGATGAGCTGAATGATTTTATCTACCCCAACATTAATAACGGTGTTTATCGGGCGGGTTTTGCCACCACTGAGGTAGCCTATAAGGACGCCG
>Ga0114995_10003683_pt1 | contig 10373 bp, 4 predicted proteins | sample ArcticOcean_MG_C_11_FD_87038 | JGI IMG/M metagenome (GOLD analysis project Ga0114995, IMG submission 87038) | Marine microbial communities from western Arctic Ocean - ArcticOcean_MG_CB2_154 | ecosystem: Environmental > Aquatic > Marine > Oceanic | place: Arctic Ocean: Canada Basin | collected... | reverse complement strand
CTAAATATATTGATATAAGGCTCGCCTGATTGTTGAAAGTTTAAAATAAGCGGAGCCGTCTGCATGTAATTCCAGTCAGGGTACATAGTTAGGTTAGCATCTCTAGCTGATCCAGTGTTTGCGGTTGTAGTAACAGTAACGGTGCTTGGTGATTGTCCCGCTGGTGGCGTGTTTACTACAGCACTAACAAGCCAAGGATTACCAGCCTCTATTTCTATTGTCGGAATTCCTCCGTTAGTATATATACCTAGCTCAGTTGTAGTAGCGTCATCTTCTATGACGTAAGTGTTTCCAGCAAGCCAGTTCGTCGTTACGGGTACAAGAGTTCCCCATTGAACAGGTATTGTAAAGCCATCTACTACGCTAGTTTCTTCTGTAGCAGTTACGTTAATAACTATTTGAACAGAATCTACGTTTCCTTCTGGAGTGTAGCTCACTATTTGACTAGATATAGTTTGCACGGCGCTTAAACCATCGACATTTGATACTGTAGCGTATGGTATGTCAAGAAGGTCGAATTGAAATCCTGGATCTCCAGCAATGTTAATTGTAGTGAAGTGAGTCTCTACTCCAGCAGGTATAGTAGCACTCAATTTGTACTGCCCAAACACCTCGCCAAGACTAAGCTGAGCTATTCCATCGGTAGAAAACACCGATTGACTTGGGTAAAAGTCTGTTATAACAACAGTTGTAGAAAAGTTTATTCCATTCTCGATAACGTTGTTGTTAACTATAGTCATATCTATAGTTCCGTTAGAAGTCACTGCTTGCGTATTCCAGTTTATAGTTGCTATGACAGTGTTAGAGGAGGCATTAGCTGTTCCTGAGTTAGCGAAAGTAATGCTACTGTACTGCGAATCTGTTCCTGTATTTGAAAAGTTAGCAGAGTTAAGTGTAAAGCCTGCCGTTGGAGATATTTCAAATGTACTTGTTCCAGATATAGATGTTATACCGTAAAGATTTACACCGTTTGTAACCCACTCTCCACCAAAAGATGCGTAAGTTGAGTTGTTAAATGTCAAGTTGTAAGCGTCAACCACGTTACCGGATGATTCTGTTGCATTGTCAGATAGTTGACCTATTCCTTGAACGGAAAATTCATGAGTGTCTAGGTTATTAGCTATTTGCGATCCATCGTTTACATTAGTGTAATTTGTGGCTAAACCTTTTATGTAATTAAACCACTTACCCTCTTTCTCTATGAAAGTGTCAACTTGACCTTCTTGCTGGTCTGTATTTACGTACTCTGCGTACCATCCTCTTTCTGTTAAGTTAACTCCACCTACGGTAGAATTATTAAATTCATTAAAATACTCACCGTCGCCATCATCTGTTATTATTTGAGCTTGAGTACCTTCGTAACTTAAAGCGTTGAAGCTTTTAACTGTTCCAGCAGCGTCATTGAATATCGATGTGACAGAAGAATTATTGTCAACTCCATAGAATTTATTTCTATTTACTTCGGCATAGTGATGCAAGTATAAGTCACCATTTTTAAACGTAAAGAATTGATTGTTTAAAGAAAACCCTTGCTCTGGTATAAAAGACTTAAAACAAACCCATCCTTTTGCTGCTTCGTCAAAAGATAAAGTGTTCACGTCTTTTTTCCATCCAGGGTTAGTAACATTGTGAACTGTTAAGTTGTACTCTCCCTTCTTGTCGTCAAAACTACCAACTAACGCTTGAGCTGACTTTAGGTTGTCGCTAAACCAATCCACCATACCATATTCATGTATTGGAGTAATACCGTCCCTAGAAAGCCTTAAAACAGCCCCCTGATCTTTATCAGCAAAGTATATTCTAAATTCATCCGATGCAAATGACTCTGGATTAGTAGAAATACCATAATCACCGCTGTAAGGAGTTAAAGTACCTATAACTTTATTAGAAGTTATTAATTGTCCGTTACCATCGGCATTGAATATAATATCCTTGTTTATTGGTCCACCAAAAACTTTAGATTCACAGAATATAACTAGATTAGTATCTCTACTAAAAAGCTTTTGAATACTACCGTTCTCAGGATTAACTTTTTTTACTATGTTTTCCGCGGCTAAGAATTGATTTAATCTATTTACCTCTGAATCTTCATTGTATATTTGAGAGTAAATTAACTTATTAGATTCGTGTAACTCTTTGTAGTTTCTAACTGGGAGACTAGCTTTAAAACCACTTTGCTTACCAGCCGCTGTGTATTGGAATACTGAAGCCGCGTTGAAGTCGTCTTTAATGGTATCTGACTCCACTCCGTTTCCAAAAGATATACAGTTGTACCAAGGTATACCTATTCTGCTTGTTGAGTTTACAAAAGCACCTGTTGAAGCCGATGAAGTAGTGTATGGGATGACGTAAAAGTGACCACCATTTATACTGCCAACAAGTCTTGCGGTAACAAAACTTCCGTCGGGTTTTGTAAATTGTATAACAAATCCTTGAAGCAGTAAGTTATCCCAACCGCCATACAGTGCTAATCCATTATGATTTATATTTATTCTACAGTAACTACTTGGATCAACGTTTGGCTCAACTTGGGTGCTCGGGAAAGACTTAGCACCTTGCACCGATGTAACAACCGTATTAGAAGCTTCAAGAACGGCTTGAAAAAGCGCACTTGCTTCGTTATAAAACTGTCCTTGGTCAAAATTAGATTGAGAACCAATCTGCCAGGTTCCTACCAAAGAAACCTTATCTCCTACAGATATATATTGTTCTGCAGATCTTTCCGTTAGCCGTACAGGGTAACTCTTACCAACTTCGTAATACAAGTCTAAGTCTAGTTCTTGCGAGCTTCTAGTTTCAAAAACAGCTCCATTAGCGTTGACAAAACCTTGAGTTGCTAAAGTATCAAAAGAACCTATGTAGTTAGTAAACTCAGCGTTGTAATTAACTTTAACAAAAAACTTACCTATTAAGTCTGATGCTGATACAACGACAGAATCAGCAATTGACGAAGCACTACCCGCGCTAAATACACCGTCTTCACCAACTGCGCCTTCGTTTTCTATGTCTATAACTTTCCAGCTAGCTTCTTGAGCGGTAACAACCTCACTAGTATTGTGTTTCTTTTTAAGATTTAAGAAATCTCCTACTTTTACTTTATTTCTATCAGACGAGTTAAATACGAGCCAAGCAAAAACTCCATCGTTAACACTAAAAGCACTATCCATTACTAAGTTGTAATATCTATTACTTGTTTCTTTAACGAAGAACTTGTATGTGTCCGCCCAATAAGGCGCGTTACTACCTACCTCAGCTACCAGCTTGTTAGAATTTGAAGATAGTGATTTTGGTAGTTCAAAATTATTTGTTTCGTCAATCAGTACAGAACTTTCTCTACCGTACTTATCTCTATATACAACACCTATTTGATATGGTCTTTCAGACTTTACGGATTTTAATCCAGCTAGAGAGGGTAGACTATTCGTAGTTGATGGAGACGATGTTATACTTATTTTCGCAGAGTTTAAAGCTGCAGATCCAGTTACGCCAGTAGCATTTCCAGCTGCACTGTTCGCCATATCTGACAAACCATTTCCAACAAAATTTACAGTGTCTCCAGTGGCGTTAAGACCACCAGGGCCAGTGTCTCCTAGCATAAATACTTGATAATGCTTACCGGCTTCAAGCGTAACTGTTGTAGTATAAGGAACTATATTAAATGCAAGACCAACAAGCCCCGATTGAGGGTTTGAGAACCATATTGGCGTTGGAGCAGTAGCGAATGGATAAGCCGATGGAATTATAATTTCACCGCTAGTATTACACTCATATATAGCCACCATGTAACTACCAAAGACTCCTCCAGAAACACCTTGATCGTAGTAAAAACCTCCAATCTCTATATTGTAAGTGTACTCACCAGTAGTAGGTGCAGTGTAGTAATACTCGTAAGGATCTGCATTTGTACCAACACCGTCTATGTTAAATGACCCACCTTCATTGCCTGACAAGCTATCTACACCACAATAAATACCTCGTTTTGAGGCATATATATAGTTCTCATTGTCTGTACCTAATTGACTTGCTTGAGAAGTCGCATTAGCTATTGTTCTAAAAGATTGCCTCCAAGTACCTACGTCTAAATTTCTTTGTGCACTATAATTGTTAGTAGACTGTGGAGCGGAGGTGAAGCTTGCAGGTTGTGATTCAGCGCTAGTGTTTATGATAGGTTTAATAGAACTTCCTCCAGCATCTTGCAAATTGTAATCTTGATAGTAGTTACCATATATTAATCTTCCAGCACTAAATTCTTGTGCTAATGCTCTTTTTGGAACAGCATCAAAAGATCTTAGTGTTTGAGAGGATGGCAGAGTACTACCAGATTGTTCTGAAGTTATGTTTATAACACCTCTGTTAGAGCCTGTACCAGGAGCAAGCCATTCATCTGAATCAATCTTCACTGTTCTAAATAAATATACGTTTTCGCTTTCTGATGTTCTAATTAATAGCTCTACTTCAACAACATCTTTAGGTATGTCGCTTGGAACAAAATCTTTAATAACAAATTCGTCCGCTACGTTTTGCATACCTAAATTAAAACCATCTTTTGGGCTATAAGAGTATGTGGTAGGTAAAAACGCTGCTGTTGAGTATGGGGAAATACAAGATCTTTCATTGTCAGAATATATATATCTATAAGCAAAGTAAACAAACTTTTCATTATAGAAAGAATCTGTCTTAAATACTGATGTTGTCCAAAACTCAGCAGCCGTAGCTGATGGATCGTATGAATCATCGATAGATTGAAGTTTAACCCTATACGTGTTTGAACTTGAATAATAATTAGTTATTATAATACTAGCTGGTGTGGCAGAAGTTGCACCATTAAGCTTCAAAACAGTGTTAGGAGCATAGTTAGCAGTAACGCCAGTTGCTTTAATATAAAATACCGCTCCAACTTGATAAGCAACATTTGCCGCATCAGCTAGCTTAAACTGTCCGTATGGGCCTTGCGCTGATCCGCCAGCAACGTTTCCAGTTACAATAGCGGATGATGAACCAGAAGTAGAGTTTTCGGAAAAAGTCTCTACTTTTAATGGGCTGTTTGGATTAAGCCTTATAACGGTTAAGTGTGATTCATTGACAAAAGTATCAAAATTAGCATAAGATACCGTCGACTCTACTAAGCTATTTTCTATTTCAATGTAGAGAATCGTGTTTCTTTCAAGCGAATCTGTACCAGCTTTTGATCTTTTTATATTTACCTTTTTAGGCTCGTTTCTTCCATCTGTAAATAACAAAAAATCTTCAACTATATTTATACCCGTTATTAAGTTGCCGTTTGGCGTTCTTGAACTACCTGTTCCATCGCTAACATTAGCTTCTAGCTCAGATGTTCCTTGTTGGAAATTTAGAAATCTATCTTTAGTAAATCTTAGTACAACATCATCCGTTATATTTTGAGAAGTATACCCAGGATTAGTGGTTGTCTTTACCCAGCCGTTTATAAGCAATTCAGTAACCCTAACATCGAATCCAGCCCATAAGTCTAAACCACTTGTTGCTATAGCTTGAACTCTCATACCTGGAACAACACCTGTAGCTAAATTAAAAAATCCAGGTCCATTTGAAGAAGCAACTTCTGTTGTCGGTAAACCTTTTATTACGTTTGAATCAAAAGCGTCTGATTGGTATCTTGCTTCGTATACATCTGTGATTACAGGGGTAAAAGTTAAATTAGTTAGCTCGCCTGGCAGGTAGTTTTTATTAGGCCTAAGCTCTACTATAGCATCGGAAATAATTCCAGTAGCCGGAGTGCCTGTTAAATTTTTAGCTTTGCTTATAAAGTTATATACTAATCCGTTAGATTGGTCTAAAATATGCCCTACTGATATAGCGTCAGCGCTAACAGTTGTTTTAGCTGAAGTAGGTGCAGGCGGCGTTAACTCAACATTACCATTTAAAGTTTGAACAACTCCTTTGTTATTATTCTCAGATGTACTTATTTCTATGTTTAAAGCATCTCTATACTGACCATCTGGAACCAACCTTTCGTCGGCATCTTTATTCATCTTACCATCAAGAAAGTTTCTTTTTAATTCAGCCATGTATACTAGTGTTTAATTTGTTTCGACTTACCTCTTAATATTTGTGTGATTTCCTCTAACTTAATATTAGATAATCTTAATTTTGCATTTCTTTTTGTTGCTCTCGCTGCTTTCTGAAATCTATATACAAGACCTTCAGGAACGTTAGACCTTGTTGAAAGAATAGCGTAAGCAATTTGATTGTACATCGCTTCTTCAGCCATTTTGTGAACCTTCATCTCAGCATCTGTACCAAGACTATCACTTATGTACTTTATTAATATAGTCTCATTAACTAGACCTGAGCTAAAGTGTATTAAACCTTTTAACTCGTCAATATAGAAAGATCCGTTAGTTTGAGCAAATTGAGGATCAAGACCATATCTCTGTCCTACGTTGTAGTTCCATAAATCTTGATCGTAATCTAAGTTTGATTGTGAGTTTTCGTGAGAGTTAACACTTTTGTAGTTATCCCAAGTTTTAGAATCAATAGGATTTCCGCTTGCATCTTCATTTACTTTTAGATTACCGCTTCCATCAAACTGATAAACCCCACTTGAATTTTGCAATACGTTTGTAGGATTACTAGTTTTAGCTATTGGATATATAACATGCTCAATACCAGCATTGTCAGACCAAGTAAATTTAACATAGTTTACGTAGTCTCTAGGTAATGCTATCGTTAAGCTTGGTGGTAAAGTTATTTCTTGAGACTTTATTGATTTAAAAGTATCAAAACTAAACTCTTGCAATGCTCTCTGAGCATGAAAAGCTACGTCTGTTCTTTTTATCTTACTTATTATTTTTCCTTCACCTACGTAAGCAATTATAAATTGATTTATAATATCCTCTAAAGATGTGAATTGGTAATTACCTAAGTCATTACCTTCGTAGTATTGCTGATCTGTTCCTGTTAATAGTCCCATAGTCTTACGTTAATTCTTGTTGGTTCTTACTCGCTTCTTCTTGATTTGCAATGTTTACTAAATTAGGATCTTCCATCATTATTCCAGCTAGTTCTAATATATCGAAAACTAAAGAAGTTTCTTCAGATGGATGAAGTTCAAAATCAGTACTTGTTCCACTGTTGTACAATGCTTGCCCAAGAACTAAGTTATATCCCCAAGCCGCTGTAGTTGGCTTAGCTGTATAATTACAGTTTACAGTTGTAGTAGCATAAGCTGGAGTTGCTGAACTAGGGTAGAATTGTAAAGTTGTAGCAGATCTTCTTGCGTAGACAGGTCTAAGTTGAGTAGCTTTGTACAAGGCTGTTTGCTGCATCAGTTCAACCTCTTTAGGAGTAACGCTTTCTACTCTAATAATTTTAGTACTATCATTGTAAAAAACAGTACCTAATCTATAAACGTTTGTTGGTAGTGTCATTGTAGCACTATTCACAGTAGTCATATCTACATTGTACTTTTCAAAGAAAGCTATTTTTTCTTCAAGTATGTTTACTCTATCAGAGTAAGCAGAGTCGTTACCCGGTAATCTTAGAAACTTATCTAAATCGTAGAAGTATTGCTCAAATATTCTTAGTTGAGCTTGATTAGCGAATAAGTTAAATTGCTGAGGTGTAATATAACCTCTTTGTTCTTTGTTGGCAATAGCCAAAACTCTTTGATATACCGTATCTATACTTATTGCCATGTCTTTTTTATGTTGTGTAGTTGCTAAGCCACCTTTATCGTGACCTAGCTTCTACAGATAATCACACTAATTCAATAGTTTTTCAATAGAAGAATACACTTCCATACCTTCGTCAGTCTTAAACCAAGAGGCTAAAGCTGAGTAAGGGTGTTCATTGAAAGGAACTGTACATAATTTTCTACCGTTTTGAGCCCAAGAAAAAGTTCTTTGGTCACCCGACAAACTAACTATACCCATTTCAGTTGCTCTAATACCAACGTTTCTAAGATGAACATTATCATCATTAGCTAACTCTAAGAATAAACTTGGATTTCTTTTAGCAAATAATAATAAATCTCTTTTAAGTTCCTTAGAACTCATCGTAGATACCTTAGAACCTAATTCTACACGCATAATAGCTTCAGACATATCAACATCCATTGTTTGAGCAGCCATTAATGCTTCGATTTCAAGTTCTATCATTGCAACTTGGTTAACAGCAACTTTAACGTTGTCACGTTCAGCATACTTCCTGTCTTTATCAGGATGGTAAAGTGATAACAACTTTTGTAAAGTTTGCTTTTGCTTAGGAACATACAACATTCCATCTTCGAAAATAATATGCTCTAATCTTTTTTGACTTCCCTCTGGGAATTCATCTACGAAAGGAGTTTTTTGATTTCTTGTATACTTTAACTCTCTCTCGTAACCTTTTTCCTCATCGAACCAATATACTCCATTGCTCTTTAAAACATAGGTTAATGGTGATAAGTTGTGTTTCAATATATACACCCTGTCTTTTATCTCCCACGTAGTTGGTTTATCAACTGCTTGTTCAATAACTTTTGCTTTAGGTGTTTCAAATGCTACGGGTTCTACCGTAGAATCTTGTGCATCAATTACCGCTTGTTGCTTAAATGATGTCTTCTTTGCTGGTTTAGCTTCTTTTTTTGCCATGATATAATATAATAATAAATAATTAATAAAAATAAAGGGGTCGAGGCATAAGCCCCGATCCCTTTAAATAATGTAATAAGTCTAGCTAGTTAATAGCATAAAGTTATTAGCTCCTTGAGTAATTAAACATCTCTCAGATAAGTAGTTTACTTCCATTGCATCTAAATCAGATGTTGCAGCTCCTACAGATCCAGTGATCCATGTTTTCATTTTACGAGACTCAGTTTGAGAAGCTCTGTAACGTACGTGTAAGAACGGACGCTTCATGTTTTTCCCTAACATTTGATCGTATACTGAAGATACACCAGCAGGTACAAATACCCCTCTAATGTCACTAGCGATTGCTCCACGAGTTGTAGCATCGTTTAAGTATTTCCAGTCAGACTTGTAGAAGTCGTAAGAACCTCTTCTGAATCCAGAAAAACCTAAGTTTAATGCCATTTCTTCGTCGTTGTTGAATACTCCAAAAGAAGTACCACCAGTTCCGTAAGAATTTTGAGCAGCTAACATATCATCTATTGCTAAAGATACGTCTCTGTTTACAAACATCATGTTCTCTTCGATAGCACCTTGCGCGTCAAACGTCTTAAGGATTAAATCGAAAGAATCTAAGTTGACAGTTGCTGCAGAAGCACTAGCAACACCAGTCGTAATGTGACCTCTGTTTGTAATAGCAGCAAATAAACCTTCAGTACCAGAAATAGCACCTAGTTCAGCTTGAATACCAGTACCAGTAGCTAATTCACCTTCAACACAAACCATTTCACAGTAGTCAGAAAAACGAGCCATAGTGTCACCTGAAGCTTTCAAGTACCATAAGTAACCGTTTTGTCCTTCTTCACCAGAAACCTCAATCCAACCAATTGCAGATGCATCAGATCCTGATACTTCATAAAGGTCTTTAATGATAACTGGTTTGTTTTCGAAAGATTTGAATCCTGGTTCTAGAGCTTCTAGTCTACCAGTTTGTCCTTTCTTATATTCAGAACCATATACAAACATTGTAAGAGTGTCAGCATCGTCAAATGAAACATCCATTGTGTTAGCTGTATAAGGAAGAATATTGAAAGTATCTACACTTGGAACTGCAGAAACGTAAGCCTTTACGGTTACACCACTACCAGTACCTGCAGTACCATTTACAACAACTGTATCACCTACTCTGAAAGGGTGACCAGCTAATGTACAAAGACCAGCTGCAGCTGTAGTAAGTACAACGCCTGCTTCTTTGATATGCAAACGACCTTGCTCAGACCATAATACCTGGTCAGATGCCATTGCTTCTTCAGCACCAACTTGTGCTAAAAATCCTGAGATAGTTCTGTTTCCAAAAACCTCAGCTTCTTTGTCCATTAATTCAGGTAGGTACTGTTGTGCCCATCCTGCATCTCTTAAATCTACAAACGCTGAATCTAACGTTTGTTTTCCTGGTGCCGGTACGCTATTTAATCCCGGTCCAGCTGTTGGAGCTACTCCTGCCATAATTTCTAATTTTTAAAGTTACGGAAAAAAAAATTATTTTTTTCTCCTATTCATTTTAACCTTGAAGTCTGCTGACGGATTACCACCTAGTATTTTAAACTTAGTACCACTAGCTTTAACTTCACCAAGACCTTGTCTAGGTTGCATACTCACGTTTTTGCTTTTAGCAATTGAGTCTTTTAAAGCATCAGATTTACCTTGTTCGTAAAAATGCTGGGCGATGTTGTCTGCATTCATCGCAGTAAAAAGAGATTTGTGATAACCCTTAGCGTCTGACAT
>Ga0114995_10003681_pt1 | contig 10378 bp, 9 predicted proteins | sample ArcticOcean_MG_C_11_FD_87038 | JGI IMG/M metagenome (GOLD analysis project Ga0114995, IMG submission 87038) | Marine microbial communities from western Arctic Ocean - ArcticOcean_MG_CB2_154 | ecosystem: Environmental > Aquatic > Marine > Oceanic | place: Arctic Ocean: Canada Basin | collected... | reverse complement strand
TCTATTTGTTTTGACGAACCTCAAGCTGTAGTCGATGGAAACGTATATCGGGTTTTAGCACGCTATTTCGGAAAAGACACTCCTATAGATGCTTCCTATGCTCTGAAAGAGTTTAAAACCCTGGCTTCAGAATTAATGGGGACCGAGAGTCCAGGAGACTTTAATCAAGCACTCATGGAATTTGGTGCCCTCCAATGTGTTCCAAAAAACCCATTGTGTGATAGCTGTCCATTTCAAAGGGATTGTGTGGCTTTCAACCAAAACAGAATAGGTCAACTACCTTTCAAGAAAAATAAAATTAAGGTAACAGATCGATACTTTAATTATCTAGTCTTTGTTACGCCTCAAGGAAAAACCCTTTTAAGTCAAAGAACTGCCAAAGGTATTTGGCAACACTTATATGAATTTCCTTTGGTAGAAAGTGAGCAATTATTGACCTTTGAAGAACTAACAGAAGATCCAATCTTATTTAAGTATACGGACATGAAAGAGGCTGTCATCTCTAAAATAAACGAAAAACCAATTAAGCATAAATTATCCCACCAACAGTTGTATATTACATTTTGGAAAATAAACACGGATCAGCTTTTGGGTGTTGCAATTGACGAGGATAACATACCTAACTACCCAGTTCCCATTGTTTTACAGAAATTTATTGAAAATTTTTATACATTGAAAACATGACTTCATTATATTTGAATATGTTTAACCTTTTAAATCTATCATTATGAGTGGAAGCCTTAATAAAGTTATGTTGATTGGTCATCTTGGGGATGACGTAAAAATGCACTATTTCGAAGGAGGGGGGGCAATCGGAAGATTTCCTTTAGCAACCAACGAAACCTACACCAAAAAAGCTACTGGTGAGAAAGTCACAAATACAGACTGGCACAACATTGTTGTGAGAAACAAAGCGGCAGAAGTTTGCGAAAAATATTTGAGCAAAGGAGACCGCATTTATGTTGAAGGTAAAATCAAGAACCGTAAATGGCAAGCTGAAGACGGAACTGACCGGTATAGCACCGAAATTAATGTTGACGAATTCACCTTTTTGACTACCAAAAAGAGTGCTGAAGGAGCAACACCCAATGAACAACCTCCAACACAACCGCCTTCGAAAGAAGACGGTTTACCATTTTAATCTAAACTGTAATTAATTGGACCCTGAACCCTTAAGTATCTATTTTCTTTATTTTTCAATTGAACCTATCATTGGTTTAAAAATAATATTGTTGGCTTTTTTACTTCTCGGGTCGGCGTTGATCTCTGGTGCTGAGGTTGCCTTTTTTTCTTTAACTCCTTCTATTATTGAAGAGCAAAAAGAAAAATATCCTAAGAAAATTCAGAAGATTGAAAATTTATTACAAAAACCCAAAAGATTATTAGCCACAATTCTTGTGGCTAATAATTTTATCAATATTGCTATAGTACTCTTATTCGCCTCTTTGGGTGATATACTTTTTGGTGGAATTTCAAATGAACTCGTCCGACTCTCTATTGAAATTGGAATGATAACGTTTGTTATTTTACTTTTCGGTGAAATATTACCGAAGATTTATGCCAATAAAAACAGCATGCTTTTTTCAAGGCTTATGGCTGGTGTAATTTATGGCTTGGATCGTAAAATCTTATTTTTCATTACCATTCCGATGAGTAAAGTTACCTTGTTTTTAGAACGTAACTTTGGGCAACAATCCAACTCTTTTTCGGTCGATACACTTTCTCAAGCTTTGGCTTTTACAGAACAAAAAGACACAACCAAACAAGAAGATCAAATTCTACAAGGCATTATTAATTTTGGGACAACAGATACCAAACAGGTAATGTGTCCTAGAATTGATGTTTTTGCACTTGAAAAAGAAATGTCCTTTGAAGAAATCTTACCTTTAATTATCGAAAAAGGGTTTTCCAGAATACCGGTTTACAACGACAAAATGGATCAGATTGACGGAATTCTATATGTCAAAGATTTAATGCCCAACATCAACACGCTTGGGTTCAAATGGCAGGAGCTTTTGCGGGAACCTTATTATGTTCCTGAGAATAAGAAGTTAGATGATTTGCTCAATGAATTTAAAGTAAAGAAAATGCATATGGCTGTTGTGGTCGATGAATATGGAGGAACTTCTGGAATTGTAACCCTAGAAGATCTTATAGAAGAAATAGTTGGCGACATCTCTGATGAATTTGATGAAGAAGAATTGGAGTATTCCAAAATAGACGAGAAGAACTTCGTTGTCGATGCAAAAGTGGGATTAAAAGATTTTTATAAAATCATTCAGATTGAAGAAGTTGAAGCTTTTGAAAAAGCAAAAGGAGAAGCAGAAACACTGGCTGGTTTTATTCTTGAAATAGCACAACAATTACCTGTCTTTGGTCAGAAAATTATCTTCGAAAAAATCATATTTACCATTGAGCTCGTCGATAAAAAAAGGATTAAACAGATTAAAGTAACCCTTCCTTAAGCCCATTTTGAACTATCTTTACCTTATGAAACAAATTATGTTTTTAGGATTTATTTTCCTATGTTTAATTGGCTGTGAAGAAAATACACTTCCTAAACCGAAGGCATACTTGAGTCTAAATTATGCTGAACCTATCTATAAAACGGTTACACACGATTGCCCTTATGTTTTTGATATCAATGAATCTGCTGAAATAATTCCTCAAGCTCAATGTTGGAACAAAATCATATATCCTAAGATGAAAGCTACTGTTTACCTTTCCTATGTGCCAATAAAAAACAACCTTGATTCGCTTTTGTACGATGCCTATCAAATGCCAAGTAAGCATGTTGGAAAGGCTGAAGAGATTCCTGAACGGATTTTCCAAAATCGTGAAAACCGAGTTTACGGAACGCTGTTTAGAGTAGTTGGCGAAGCAGCCTCACAAGTGCAGTTTTTTTTAACGGATAGCACCGATCACTTTTTGGTAGGATCGCTCTATTTTTATACTCGACCCAATTACGATTCGCTCATGCCAGCAGCTCAATATGTAGAAAATGATATGATGCGCTTAATGGAATCTTTTGAATGGAAAGGAACTTCTGAAGAGTAATATTTACTCTGTTTTTAGAATGCTAAAAGCATCAACGCGAATATTTTTTGTCACCTTGTATACCGCTCCAACACTTTGAACAACCGTGCTTAATTCTTGATCTTGAATCCAATTTGGATCAAAAACAATTTGCGCAAGCGCGCTTTCAAAACTTACTGTTGCAGATTGAACTCCAGGAGTAGCATTCAATTTCTTTTCAATACTGGCAGCACATCCAATAGCACAAGTCATTCCGGTTATTTGGAGCTCACTTTTAACCAAAGCTTCTGTATTCATCACTATTTCTTGAGTAACAGTAACCTCAATCGTTTTTACTTCTGGAGCTTTTTGTTTACAGGAAACAAAGGAAAGGATACAACACAGTAGGATGGAAATTCTTTTCATGGTGTTTTTTTCAAAATTACTAATTTATTAGGAATGCATTTCCCTAAAAATGATCACTTTTGCAAAAACTTTATGCATGTCAGTAACGTTCAAAAAGTGGGCGTACCTTTTTACACTTTCAATAATCTGGGGGAGTTCTTATATTTTGATTAAAAAAGGACTTGTTGGTTTAACACCACTTCAGGTTGGGTCTTTCCGTATACTTTTTACTACGGTTATCCTTTTAGCTTTTGGATATAAAACACTCAAGGGGTTGAGTCGTGAGCAGTGGAAATGGATTGCACATACCGGATTTTATGGTACTTTTTTCCCAACCTTTTTATTTTCATTTGCTGAAACCGAAGTAGACAGCTCTGTTGCGTCTGTATTAAACGGTCTTACTCCTTTATTCACACTAATTTTAGCCTTCTTCTTTTACAAGGTGAAAATTGCTAAAAAGCAAGTTTTCGGAGTTCTCGTTGGTTTTTTGGGTACGTTACTACTGGTAGTTCAAGAATTTTCGTTCAGCGCTACAGGCGATTCAAAGCACTCCTTGTTGGTGGTTTGTGCTTCTGTGTTCTATGGCATCAATGTCAATATCTTGAAAGACAAGCTTTCTGGAGTTTCTCCAATGGGAATAGCCTTGGGAAATTTTTTAATGATAGCTCCGGCAGCACTTCTGATTTTACTTTTTTCTGATTTTAACTGGACTGGTTTTTATCAAGAAACAGCAGTAGTGAAATCAATGGGTTATATTTTAGTTTTAGCTTTATTTGGAACTGCAGTTGCAAAAGTTATGTTCAATAAATTATTGGCGCTCTCTTCAGTCGTTTTTGCTGTTTCCATTACTTATTTGCTTCCGATTGTTGCTATCGGTTGGGGACTTTTCGATGGCGAAAACTTTGGTGGCCTTCAGTGGGTTGCGGCATTCCTAATTATTTGCGGAGTTTACTTGGTGACCGAAACAAAAAAAGCGCCTAAATAGACGCTTTTAAAATCATTAAATAAATACATTTAATTGAAATCCGCAGTATCAATAGTACCATTCAATTCAATAGATTGTGTGATGAAATCGACAGCTTGAGGGCCTAAAGATTGAGTCGTTTTATGAGGGAATAAAATCCCATCTACAGCCTTATAATCTCCTAATAGTGTTTCTTGAGTCACTGCATTCCCTTGAATTTCTTGTGTTTCAGAAATCTTAATTTTCAAGAATGTTTCTTGTTCATAGAAAAACGATTTGGTTGCAGAAACAGCCAATTCATATGCAGCAACACCATTTACATCAGCAACGCTAACTTTGACGTTGGATGGATCTAAACCGACTTCAGCAAAGATATGACTGTCTTTTAGAGCTTCTTCTAGTTCTGCTCCGCTTAAGTCAATATGTTGACCTTGCGCTTCTGTGTATCCTTTGTCTTTGTTTACAACCTGTTTTTGCATCACATTTCCCATCACACTGATGGCTAGATACGATTGTTGTTGATTTGTTTTTTTGGTAACGACCTCCAATTGCATGCCTTGCATTGTTGCTTGTGAAACCTCACTTTTTGAGGTGATGCTTTTTAATTTTTCAAGACCACCAATTGCGTTAAAGTAGTTTTCCAGAATACTGGCAGAAGTTACTCCTTCGGGTAGCTGGCTCGAATAATCTGGACGTTCAGTAGGAGTTCCATACTGGTCGTAATACGTCACCTTTAGTGGTTTTCCATATGGGGCTACTTGTTCTAAATTTTCTAAAATTTCACTTCCTTTTCCAGTAACAAAAATACGCGCATTGTCAAGCTGTACATGCTTTTTAGTAGCGGCTAAAATATCGGCAACTGTTACTGCATTAATTTTTTGAAGATAGGTTTTGTAAAAATCTTCAGGAAGGTTTTCTGTACGAATGCTTAAGGCATAGCGCGCAATGGTTTGTGGTTTTTCTAGGGCCAAAACAAAATCACCAACATACTTGGCCTTGGCGTTATCCAATTCTTTTTGTGTAACCTCTTCTGTTCTGATTTTCTCCAGCTCTTTAACCAACTCTACTACAGAACTGTCTGTAACTGCATTCCGAACACTAGCAAATGCACGAAGGCGTGCACGTGTATATTTGTTGGTTTGTAGCCTAGAATAAGAACCATAAGTAAACCCTTTGTCTTCTCTAAGATTTAAAAATAAACGTGCTTCTCCTCCACCTCCTAGAATCCTATTTCCTAAAAGCATTGGAAAATAGTCTGGATGTGTTTTTTTAATGGAATTTGTAAACCCAATGGAAACTTCCGATTGTACCGCATTATTCATCTCCGTAAAATGAATGTCTAATTCAGAACTATTTTTTGCGGGTTCAAATGCATAGGCACTTGGAGCATCCCCTTTCCATCCTTTGAAGAGTTTAGCAACTTGTTTTTTTACGGTTTTAAAGTCTACATCACCAATAATAACTAGATAAGCATTTTTTGGATTGTAGTTAGAAACGTAGTATTTTTTTACATCCTCTAAACTGAGTTTAGAAACGGTCTCAACTTTAGTGTATTCTCCATACGGATGATTAGCACCGTAGGTAATTAAATTTTCTACTCTACGAGCGGCTGCAGAGACACTTTTTTCGCTGGATTTTATCCCTTCGATTAGTTTTTCTTTTTCTTTTTCAAATTCTTCATTTAAAAAATTAGGGTTGAGTGCAGCATCTGCCATGAGTTCTAAAACTCTAGGAAAGTAACGAGAAAGAGAAGCTGCAAAAGCACCGGACGAGCTAAAACTAAGAGAGGCACCCATGAAATCGACTTCTTCTTCAAAATCGTTTTTTGCTATGTCGGTAGAACCTTTACCAAGCATACTTCCTAACAAATCATTTACACCGGCTAAGTCTCCTTCGAAGATTGGCGGGTTATCGATGTTCATTGTAACAGAAACACGTGGCAGTTTATGGTTTTCAACGACCATAACGGTCATTCCGTTTTTTAAAGTAAAACTTTGAGGCTCGTCCAACTGAATTTCTGGAGCGGGTCCAGCGCTTGGTTGAACACTTCGGTCGATCTGAGCTGCAAGGCCAGAAAGGCTAAAAAGGGCGATATATAGAATGTGTAATTTTTTCATTTCCTGAAGGATTTATTATTTAGTAGGTTCTGGTAAATAATCGAGAACTAAACGCTGGTTTGGATTCAGATACTTTTTGGCAACTGCTTGAATTTCTTCTCGGCTGATGGATCGATAGATTTCAATTTCTGAGTTGATCAAGTTCGTGTCTCTATAAAAAGCATAATACTCTGCTAAAGAGTTTGCAATCCCTTCTACAGAGGAGTTAGAGTCCACGAAATTAGTCTCGAATTTATTTTGAAGTTTTTGGTAATCCTTTTCAGAAATTAAGTCTTCTTGGATTTTCACAACTTCCTCATCAATTTCGGTAATGATACTTTCAAGTGACGTATCGCCCAATGGCAAACCATAAATAATATACATGCTGTGGTCCTCTAGACTGAGATTAATGGCGCCAACCTCCAAAGCCATTTTCTTTTCATCTACTACTTTACGATACAATTTAGAAGAATTTCCGTCACTAAGATAGGTCGAAATCATGTCTAATGTCTTAGAATCACGACTCTTTATAGAGGGTGTCCGATAGGCAGTTACTATCATGGGTATTTGTATGTTGGAGTCATAGGCCTTGGCTTCGATTGCTTCGGTAATAGGATCTTCTTGTTCTGTAACACGATCAACATCCGCTCCTCTTGGGATAGCACCAAAGTAATCAGCGATCATTTTTTTGGTAGCATCGATTTGAATATCTCCAGCAACAACTAGAATAGCATTGTTAGGCACATAATATTTTTTGTTAAACGCTATAAACTCCTCTAAAGAAGCTGCATCTAAATGATCCGATTCTCCAATCACGGTTCTTTTATAAGGATGATTTATGAATAAATTTTCCTGTACTTGATCCAAAACCTTCCCATAGGGCCTTTCTTCACCTACTTTTTTCTCTTCTTTAATAACATCTTTTTGGGTGTCAATTCCATCTTGATTAATTACAGGGTGGAGCATTCTCTCCGATTCTAACCAAAGACCTAGTTCTAAACTATTAGATGGAAAAACTTCATAGTAGTATGTGTAATCGTTACTTGTGAATGCGTTGTTTTTTCCACCATTTGATGAAACGATGCTGAACCATTCGCCACGTCCAATGTTTTTTGTTCCTTCAAACAGCAGGTGTTCAAAGAAATGAGCAAAGCCAGTGCGATCTGCTAATTCGTCTTTTGCGCCTACATGATAAAGAACCGAAGTGGTTACAACTGGAGCTGCGTTATCTTGATGTAAAATCACATGAAGACCATTGTCCATATCATATTCTGTAAAAGAAACTTCTTGTGCCTGGACGCTAACAAAAAGCAGGCTTAAAATGAGGTAAAAAGCATATTCTTTCATGGTGTATTGATTTAGTTTATACTGCATAAGTAGCACAAAGTATCAAATTGTTACAACAAATCGAAATTTTTAGCAGTCTTCCTTTACAGGAAAAACTATTTTTTTAACTTGAAATAAAGTAACTTTATTAAACTATGAAATTCATTGAACTCTTTACGCGCTCCTTTCCTTTTTTGGTTACAGCTTGTGCTTTAATCGCCTTATTACATCCTCCCAGCTTCACTTGGTTTTCAGGCCTGTGGATTACCTATGGTTTGGGAGGCATTATGTTGGGTATGGGACTTACTTTGCAGTGGAGTGATTTTAACCAAGTGATAAAAACCCCTAAGTGGGTTCTTTGTGGAATTCTATTACAATTCACCATCATGCCTTTTTTAGGTTGGGTTTTGGGTATTCTTTTTCAGTTACCTCCCTTTTTTGCAGTTGGACTGATCTTGGTTGCAAGTTGTCCAGGCGGCACAGCATCTAACGTTATTGCGTATTTGGCAAAGGCCAATGTTGCTCTGTCGGTTACTATGACTACAGTTTCTACTTTAGCGGCAATTATAATGACCCCTTTGTTGACCAGTTATTTGTCTGGAAGTTATTTGGAGGTTGATGCATTGGGTTTGTTTTATAGTACCCTTAAAGTTGTACTGTTTCCAGTTGCTCTGGGTGTTATACTCAATCGATTCTTACCCAAAGTAACCCATAAAATTGTTCCTTTTGCACCGCCAATTGCGGTGATATTAATCACACTAATTGTAGCGAGTATTATTGGTCAGGGTAAAGAAATCATCTTGAACTCAGGAATCCAGCTTCTTGGTGCAATTTTGATTTTACATTTACTCGGTTTTTTACTGGGATATATTGTATCTAAAATCATTTTCAAAAACGAAGCGGTTAGTAGAACTATGGCCATTGAAGTGGGTATGCAAAATTCTGGTTTGGGGGCAGTACTGGCTCGGGAAAACTTCATTAACCCAGCAACAGCAATTCCTTCAGCAATATCCAGCTTGGTGCATTCTATATATGGTAGTATATTTGCTTCAATAGCGAACAAATTCATCAACAAAAAATAGCATATGAAAAGGCATAAAGCAGTTATTGTTTCTGCAAAAAGAACCCCATTAGGAAAATTTATGGGTGGATTATCAACGGTGCCTGCTCCCAAGTTGGGAGCCATTGCAATTCAGGGAGCTCTTGAAGCTATTGGGTTGGATGCTACTGAGGTTGATGAAGTTTATATGGGAAATGTTTTGCAAGCTGGGGTTGGTCAAGCACCTGCTCGTCAAGCAGCAATATTTGCAGGTATCCCCGACACTGTGCCCTGTACAACGGTAAATAAAGTTTGTTCCTCGGGAATGAAAACCATCATGATGGCAGCTCAAGCAATTGCTCTTGGCGATGCAGAGGTTGTTGTTGCAGGAGGTATGGAAAACATGAGCCTTGCTCCACATATTGTTCCTATGCGAACAGGAGTGAAGTTTGGTGGAACTCAACTAGAAGATGTCATGCAAAAAGACGGCTTAGTAGATGCCTTTGATCAGGTGGCTATGGGTACTTACGCAGATGCAACAGCAACGAAACATCAAATATCTAGAGCAGATCAAGACGCCTTTGCTATTGAATCGTACCGAAGAAGTGCAGCAGCATGGGAAAGTGGTGTGATGCAAAACGAAATTGTTCCAGTATCTGTTCCCCAAAGAAGAGGTGAGGATAAACAAATTACTGAAGACGAAGAATACACCAATGTTCTCTTAGATAAAATCCCCAATTTACGTTCAGCTTTTACCAAAGAAGGAACCGTAACTGCTGCAAATGCATCTACCATCAACGATGGTGCAGCTGCCGTAATTGTAATGTCTGAAGAGAAAGCAAAAACCTTAGGGTTAACCCCTTTAGCAACGATCGAAGGCTATGCCGATGCAGCTCAAGAACCACAATGGTTCACTACAGCGCCAGCTAAAGCCCTACCCAGGGCACTCGCTAAAGCCAATGTATCTCTTGATGAAGTGGAATTATTTGAATTTAACGAAGCGTTTTCTGTCGTAGGTTTAGCTAATATGCAGCTTTTAGAATTAGATTCGACACTGGTGAATGTTCACGGGGGAGCAGTTTCACTGGGCCATCCGTTAGGGTGTTCAGGAGCTAGAATTGTAGTGACTTTACTGAATGCGATGAAGCATAAAAATGTGAGTCTTGGTGCAGCTGCAATATGCAATGGCGGTGGAGGTGCTTCTGCAATTGTTTTTAAAAGATAAGTGATATAAAAGTTTTTTATGAAAAATGACAATAGACCTAATCAGTTGAAAAATTTGACTTTGCTACTGATTCTGGTGAGCTCTCTTTCTTATGGGCAATTTACTTTCTACAAACCCTATGAAGTTGAAGTTACTTCCGATATTCCCTTCGGTTCTCTGACTTCTGATATCGATCAAATGCGCTTAGGATTAGAAGCACAACAATGGTCTGTAGAAGTGCTCAAATACTGGTTGATAGAGATGAAGAAAAACCCCTTTATTACGGGAGATCAAAAAATCAATTTCATTCTTTATGACAGTCAGAAGAG
>Ga0114995_10003680_pt1 | contig 10379 bp, 9 predicted proteins | sample ArcticOcean_MG_C_11_FD_87038 | JGI IMG/M metagenome (GOLD analysis project Ga0114995, IMG submission 87038) | Marine microbial communities from western Arctic Ocean - ArcticOcean_MG_CB2_154 | ecosystem: Environmental > Aquatic > Marine > Oceanic | place: Arctic Ocean: Canada Basin | collected... | reverse complement strand
TAACTAAAGGTAGAATAACTTTTAGATTTTAGGCCTTGTAGCTCAGTAGTAGAGCAGTACCCTGAAAAGGTATGTGTCGTTTGTGCGATTCAAACCAAGGCCACCACACCTAATCACGTATCATTACTTTTAAAAATTGATAAATATAAAGAATATGAAAAAAAATAATGGCATTGTTTGGTTAAGAAATGATTTTAGAATATCAAAAAATGATGCATTGGCTCACGCTACTCAAACCCATGATCATGTTAGCGCTTTTTATATTTTAAAAAAAAAAGATTTCAACAAAAGAACAGCCCAACTTTGGTGGCTTTATCGATCACTTAAAAATTTTAAAGAAAAATTAAATCTATTTAATATAAATCTTGAGATAATAGAGGCAAATTCCTATAGGGAATTCTTTGAAAAAATTATAAGTAAAAAAAACTTTTCAATTTATTGGAATAAAGTTTACGAACCGGATTTTTTATTATTTGATAAAAAAATTTCTAATTTAATGAAATTAAATAATATTAATTTTAAAATATTTAAAGGTAATCTCTTAAATGAGTCTCATGAAATAAAAAAAGACGATAGGACGCCTTATAAAGTTTTTACACCTTTCTGGAAAACTGCTGAAAATTTTTATTTAGACAAAGGGTTTAAAAAAAAACAAAAAGTTAAAGTTGCTCAAAAAAAATTTAATTTTTTAGGCTCATCAATAAATTTAGAATCGATATTACTCAAAAAAAAGTGGCACTTAAATTTTGAAAAATTTTGGAATCCTTCTGAAGAAACAGCTTTAAAAAGTATAAAATATTTTATCAAAAACAGTCTATCCAACTATGGAGAAAATAGAGACATACCAAGTATTGAAGGTACATCAAAAATTTCACCTTATTTAGCGTTCGGTCAGATACACGTAGAAACTATTTGGGAAGAGTGTCAGAAAATCAAAATTAAAAATAGTGGTTATAGAAAATATATAAATGAAATTGGATGGAGAGAATTTAGTCATAGTTTGATTAATTACTTTCCACAAATGCTAAAAGGAAATTTAAGAAAAGATTTTGATCATTTTCCTTGGCAAGAAAATAAAAAACACCTAGCTGCTTGGAAAGAAGGAATGACGGGATATCCAATTATTGATGCTGGTATGAGAGAGCTATACAAGACAGGGTGGATGCACAATCGTGTAAGAATGGTTACAGCATCATTTTTAGTCAAACATTTAAGAATACACTGGAAAGAAGGAGAGACATATTTTAGAGACTGCTTGTTAGACTTTAACGAAGCAAACAATATTGCTGGTTGGCAATGGGTAGCTGGTTGCGGAGCAGACGCTGCACCGTATTTCAGAATTTTCAATCCTATACTACAGGGAGAAAGATTTGACCCACAAGGTGATTATATAAAAAAATGGATACCAGAACTGTCTAATATTCCTGAAAAATATATTCATAAACCTTGGGAATTAAATGAAAAAATTAAAGATTTTGAGCTAGGGAGAACTTACCCAAACCCCATTGTTGTTCACGAGGAGGCAAGAAATGCTGCGCTTGAGGCTTTTAAAAGTTTAAAAAATAAAATTTTATAAATTAGCACCGCAACAGTTTTTAAATTTTTTCCCTGTTGCTGAACATTTTTCATTTCTTTGAATTTTTTGATTTTTCATTAAATTTAAAAGACAATCATCAGGGATTTTAGATTTTATTTTATTTTCAACCGTTTTCTCTCTAGAGATAACAACATTGAGATTTAAAAGAAATTTTATAACATCTGTTTTTATTTTTTCTAAAAGCCCTTCAAAAAGACCAAAAGATTCTTTTTTGAATTCAGACAAAGGATCTTTTTGACCGTAACTTCGTAAACCAACAACTTGTCTGAGTTGCTCAAGATACTGTAAATGTGATCTCCATGAAAAGTCTATAATTTGTAAAAAGATTCTTTTCTCGATGTCATTATTTTCACCTTCTCCAACAAGCTCAATTCTACCTTTTTGTTTTGATTGAAATAGATCTTTTAATTTGATTGAAAACTTATCATCAGTTGTATTAGTTAAATCAATTAGTTCGTTATCATTCAATATATTTCCTGAAATATTTTTTATAGCATTTAAATAAACAGTTTTATTGTTTGTTTTTTCATAGATGTTTTTGATTTTTATTAAATCATGTATTACTTCATCTAGAAAAGAATCTAAAGTTTCTGAAATATTTTTATTTTTAAGTATTTTGAGTCTTTGACTAAAAATTACCTGCCGTTGATCATTCATAACATCATCAAATTTTATTAATGTTTTTCTAATGTCAAAGTTTCTACCCTCAACTTTTTGTTGTGCTCTTTCCATCGCTTTATTAATCCAGGGATGGTCAATCGACTCATTTTCTTTAAGTCCCAGCTTTTTCAACATTCCGTCTATAGAATCCGCACCAAAAATTCTCATTAACTCGTCTTCAAGACTAATGTAAAAAATTGAACTTCCGGGATCTCCTTGTCTGCCAGATCTTCCTCTTAATTGATTGTCTATTCTTCTACTCTCATGTCTTTCTGTGCCTACGATATAAAGACCACCAATTGATTTTACTTTTTCTTTATCTTCCTTAATCTGCGGTAATTCTTTTTGATTATCTTCATCTCTAAAATCTTTATTGCCACCAAGTTGAATATCAGTCCCTCTTCCAGCCATATTTGTAGCTATTGTGATTGATCCAATTTTTCCAGCTTCAGCAATTATTTTTGCTTCTTGTTCGTGTTGCTTAGCATTTAAAACACTGTGTTTAATTTGCTTTTCGTTTAAATTTTTTGATATTTTCTCAGATTTTTCTATACTAGTTGTCCCAACCAAAACAGGTTGTCCTTTAACATGACAGTCTATAATTTTATTTGTTATAGCTAGATACTTCTCTTTCTCTGTTCTAAAAATTTGGTCGTTAAAATCTTTTCTAACCATAGGTCGATTTGTAGGTACAGCAACAACATTTAATTTATAAATATCATAAAATTCTTCTGCCTCTGTTAATGCAGTACCTGTCATTCCAGATAATTTTTGATATAACCGAAAATAGTTTTGATAAGTTATAGATGCAAGTGTTTGATTTTCTTCTTGTATCTCAACATTTTCTTTTGCTTCTATAGACTGGTGTAGTCCGTCTGAAAATCTTCTACCATCTAAAACTCTTCCGGTAAACTCATCAATAATTTGAACTTTATTTTCTCTAACAATATAATCAACATCTTTATTAAATAAAAAATTTGCTTTTAAAGATTGATTAACATGGTGAACAAGATTTAAATTTTGAGGATCGTAAAAATTATTATTTTTTAAAATTCCATCGTGTATAGCTAGTTTCTCAATCTTATCTATACCGGCGTCAGTTAAAATTGCATTCTTATTTTTTTCATCTATTTCATAGTCAACTTTTTGAAGCTTGTTTATAAATTTATTAGATAATAAATAATAATTACTTTTATCTTCGCTCCTTCCAGAAATAATAAGAGGAGTTCTTGACTCGTCAATTAATATGCTGTCAACTTCATCAACAATGCAATAATTGTGATCTCTTTGCACCATATCGTTCAGATCATACTTCATATTATCTCTTAAATAGTCAAACCCTAGCTCATTGTTAGTCGCATAGGTAATGTCATGGTTATAATTTTTCTTACGCTGTACATCATCTAACTCATTTGTAATACAGCCAGTAGAAAGTCCTAAAAAATTGAATACTTCGCCCATCCATTTAGAATCTCTTTTCGCTAAATAGTCATTTACAGTTACAATATGCACACCTTTGCCGGTCAGCGCATTTAAATATGCAGGCAAAGTCGACACCAATGTTTTTCCTTCACCAGTTTTCATTTCTGCAATCTTACCCTCATTTAAAAAAATACCCCCAATTAATTGAGCATCATAGTGTCTCTCTTTTAAAACCCGTTTTGCGGCTTCTCTTACTAATGCAAAACTTTCTGGAATTAAGGAAGTTAATGTTCTACCCTCTTGTAAGTTTTTTTTTAAAAGATGAGTTTTGTCTTTAAATTCTTCATCTTTAAGATTTTTGATATTTTGCTCTTGATTATTAATTTCAATAACTAATGGCTTTACTCTGTCTAATTCTTTTTGATTGCCAGTCTTAAAGATTGTATTTAAAGCTCTTGAGAATAGGTTCATGTTAGTAGATTTGTAGCTTTATTATTATTACTCTATATATGTATTTATAATTTAAATTAAACAACAATTATGAAAATAAATATAAAAAACTTCTTAAGTTTAGGTAAAAAAATATCAAAAATGGGTGACTTTCAAGAAGCTAAAGATATTGAAGGATTACAAGTATCTGCTATTTCAGCCGATCTTTATAAAAATAGGAGAGAAGATCTAGCGTTGTTTTATTTTCCAGAAGGGGCTAACTACGCAGTAGCCTATACAAAGAATGCAATAGTGTCAGAATCAATAATCTGGAACAGAGAAAATACGAAAAACAATATTAAGGCCTTAGTGGTAAACACAAAAAACGCAAATACTTTTACTGGGGACCAAGGCATAAACAGCTTAAATGAAGTAGCAAAAAAATTAATTGATTCTTTGAAAGGTCTAGAAACAGAAAATGGATATGAAAAAAGTAAAATTAAAGATTTATTATTTGCTTCAACAGGTGTTATTGGTGAAAAGTTTCCTGTTGAAAAAATATCAAAAAGTATCCCAAGCTTAGTTGGGAATCTAAGGATTAATCAAAATAAACTTATCTGGATAAAAATGGCCTCAGCAATTATGACCACAGACACAAAACCAAAGGTTGCTTATTCAGAGATAAAAATCGGAGATAAAATAGTGAGAATATCTGGAATCGCTAAAGGTTCAGGTATGATTGCTCCTAACTTAGGAACAATGTTTTCTTTTATTTTTACAGATGCTGATATTTCTTCCGTAGTATTAAATAAATATTTAAACAAAATTTTATCTACTACCTTTAATGCCATAACCGTAGACAGCGACACATCTACAAATGATATGGTTGCGATATTTTCAACAAAGAAAATTAAAAGTAAAAAACTGAACATAATCTCAAGTAAAGAAGCATTAAAATTTGAAAAAGCTCTCAAAATAGTCTGTCTAGATTTAGCGAAGCAAATAGTAGTTGATGGCGAAGGAGCAAAAAAATTTATAACTATAAAAATTACAAACTCTGAGACAAAAGAAAGAGCAAAAAAAATAGCTTTCGCAATCGCAAATTCACCTTTAGTAAAAACTGCTATTGCTGGCGAAGATCCAAATTGGGGAAGAATTTTAATGGGCGTAGGAAAATCAGGTGAAGAAGTCGACCCAAAAAAAATTATTATTAAACTAGGAGATTTTGTAGTGGCTGAAAAAGGAAAAATTTCAGAAAGTTACAACGAAAAAAAGTTAAAAGAATATATGGAATGGGACTCAATTTTAATCACCGTAGATTTAAAACAAGGCAATGAAGAATATGAATGTTATACATGTGACTTCACCCATGATTATATAGATATAAATGCTCACTATAGAAGAAGTTAAGTGCTACAATAATACTATCAATCAACATTCTATCTATTAATGATTAAATATCTATTAAAATGTAAATGCAAACATGAATTTGAAAGTTGGTTTTCAAGCTCAGAAGAGTACGAAAAACTTAAAAAGAGAAAATTAATAGAATGTATTTTTTGTAAATCAAAAAAAGTAGAAAAGTCTATTATGTCACCTCATATTATTGGCAAAATAAAAATTAAAGATGACGATACATTTAATAACAAGGAATTTATTAAAATAAAAAAAGATTTAAAAAAAATAAAAAGATTTATTGAAAAAAACTTTGAATTTGTAGGAGAAAAATTTTCCAGCAAAGTAAGGGAAATTTACTATGACAATAAAAAAAATAAAAATATTTACGGAACAGTTAGTCCAGAAGAACGAGAAGAGCTGGAAGAAGAAGGTATAAAATTAACTTCTATTCCATGGACTAAAGATAAAGAAAATTAGTTTTTTTGTGCAACTAAAATATAGTTTACAGATAAATCTTTAGTTTTTTTCCATTTTTGAAGGAAAGGGTTAAAATCCAATCCAGTTAAATCAATTATTGTAAATTTTAAATCAGTAATTTTTTTTTCAAGCTCTTCCGGTTTTAAAAATTTATTCCAATCGTGAGTTCCTATCGGAAGCCATCTCAAAATATATTCTGCTCCAACTATTGCTTTTACATAAGAAGTCAAAGTTCTATTCAAAGTGGCAGTGAACATTATTCCTTTCGGTTTTAATAATTTATAACAAGATTCTAAATATAAGTCTAAATTCTCAACATGCTCTACTACCTCTAAATTTAAAATAACATCAAACTTATTTTGTAAATTTAAGTTCTCTGGTACGTTATTTAAGTAGTTTATATTTAAACTATTTTTTTTAGCATGTGCTTTAGCTATGAGAATATTTTTACTAGAAGCATCAACACCAGTTACATTTGCTCCCAATCTTGTCATTGGCTCACTGATCAATCCTCCACCACAACCAATATCTAAAATTTTTAAATTTGTTAAAGGAGATTTTTTATCCTTATCTATCTTAAAGTGCTTTACAATATTCTCTAAAATATATTCTATACGTATGGGGTTAAACATGTGTAAAGGTTTAAATTTACCATTAATATCCCACCACTCATCGGCTAGTTTAGAAAATTTTTCAATTTCATCTTTATTTATAGTGCTCATTATTCTATTCTACATCTTCTTGTTAAATTTCTTAATTAGGATATTTATAACGGAAAATTAAATTTTATATATGACAAAAATAGTAATTAAGTTTGGTGGTACTTCATTAGGAAGTATCGAAAGAATCATCACGGCTGCCAAAATAGTTAAAAACAAATTAACAAAAGGCAATAAAATCATAGTTGTTGTCTCGGCAATGGCCGGCAAAACTAATGAATTAATTAGGCAATCGGAAAAAATAAGTAAAAAATTTAATAAAAGAGAATTAGATGTTTTGTTGGCTTCCGGCGAACAAGTAACTTCAGCTTTATTAGCTGGAGCCCTAAATGAGATTAAGGTCAAAGCTAAAAGTTACATGGGGTGGCAAGTGCCAATATTAACTGACAACAACCAAAATAACTCAAGAATTATCAATATGCATACCGATAAAATAAATCAATTTCTTTCAAGTAAGGGTGTGGCGATCATTCCTGGTTTTCAAGGTATTTCAAAAGATGCAGAAATTACGACTATTGGCAGAGGTGGCTCAGATGCTACCGCAGTTGCAATTGCAAAAATTTTTAAAACTGACCATTGTGAAATATACACAGATGTAGAGGGTGTTTTTTCTACTTATCCAAAAAATTTTTTAAAAGCAAAAAAAATTAACAAAATTTCATACGAAGAAATGCTTGAAATGTCATCTCTAGGAGCAAAAGTAATGCAATCATCTGCCGTTCAAACAGCTATGATGTATGATATACCTTTACATGTGCGGTCGACTTTCTCCAATAAAGAAGGTACTAAAATATTTAGTTCAGAGAATATTGATTATTCTAAAATAATTACTGGAGTAACTTATTCTAAAGATGATGCTAAAATTACACTTTTAGACGTTCAAGACAAACCGGGAATAGCAGCAGATATATTTGAACCTTTGGGCAAAAGTTCAATAAATGTAGATATGGTTATTCAGAATATTTCGCCCGATGGAAAAAAGACAGACCTAACATTTACGATCAAAAGAAATGACCTAAACAAAGTAATTAAACTTATAAAATCAAATAAAAAAAATGTTCAATTTAAATCTATTAACGCAGATAAAAAAGTTTCAAAAGTATCAATTGTTGGAGCTGGAATGATAACAACTCCAGGTGTGACTTTTAAAATGTTTAGAGCTTTAGCTCAAGAAAAAATAAATATTTTAGCTATATCAACTTCTGAAATAAAAATATCTGTAATCGTCAACGAAACTGAGACTATAAAAGCTGTAAAAAAACTTCACTCAGTATTTAATTTAGATTAATTTTATGGAAATTAGACCACATAGAACTATCGATAGAAAAAAAACCAAAAAAATAATGGTCGGTAAAGTGCCAATAGGAGGCAACTCTATAATATCGGTTCAATCTATGACCAATACTATTACATCTGATGTACCGTCAACTATTAAACAGATTTTAGATTTAGAAGAAGCTGGTGCAGATATAGTTAGAGTGTCATGTCCAGATGAGGCATCTACCAGTGCGTTGAAAGAGATAGTTAAAGAAGTAAATGTTCCAATAGTAGCTGACATACATTTTCACCACAAAAGAGCTATTGAAGCAGCAAAAATGGGAGCTAGTTGTTTAAGAATTAACCCAGGAAATATTGGAGCAAACGATAGAGTTGTTGAAATAGTTAAAGCAGCTAAAGATTATAACTGCTCAATAAGAATAGGCGTAAACGCGGGTTCCCTAGATAAAAGTTTATTGGAAAAATATAAAGAACCTTGTCCTGAAGCATTAGTAGAAAGCGCCATGTATAATATTAAACTTATGGAAGATAATGATTTTTTTAATTTTAAAATAAGTGTTAAGTCTTCAGATGTTTTTTTAGCAGTAAAATCTTATGAGCAGTTATCGAAGGCTTGTAGCTATCCATTACATGTAGGTATAACAGAGGCAGGAGGACTTTTAACTGGAAGTATTAAATCTTCAATAGGTATTGGTCAATTATTGATGCAGGGAATAGGCGACACAATTAGAGTTTCGCTATCAGCCGATCCAATTGAAGAGATTAAAGCTGGTTATGAAATTTTAAAATCTTTAAGCATTAGAGCAAGAGGAGTTCAAATTATTTCATGTCCATCATGTGCAAGACAAGCTTTTCCAGTTATCAATACAGTAAAAATTTTAGAAAAAGAACTTGCTCATATTAAAAAACCTATTACTTTGTCTATCATTGGATGTGTAGTAAATGGTCCAGGAGAAGCTGCACAAACAGAAATAGGTTTAACTGGTGGCGGACAAGACAACAATCTTTTGTATTTATCTGGTGTACCACATGAAAAAGTGCCAAGTGGAGATATTATTAAAAGAATTGTTCAGTTGGTTGAAGAAAAGACCAGTGAAAAAAATAATTAAATTATGATACCTTTAGAAAAAGTTAAGACACTAGTTGTTAAACATGATGATTTAGAAAAAGAACTATCCACAGGAACAATTAATCCAAAAACATTTGCACAAAAATCAAAAGAATATTCAGAACTTGGGAACATTGTTTTTTATGCCAGAGCGTATCTAAAGTTTGATGGTGATCAAGAAGACCTAGAGCAGATGTTAAAAGACAAGAATAGTGATTCTGAAATGATTACACTTGCTGAAAAAGAATTAGGCGAACTAAGAAAAAAAAGAGATGATTACACAAATAGGTTAAAAATATTTCTACTACCAAAAGATAAAGATGATAATAAAAATGCTATAGTAGAAATAAGAGCAGGTACAGGGGGCTTAGAAGCCTCTCTTTTTTGCGCAGATCTTTTTAAAATGTATGAAAAAGTATGTTCAAAAAAAAAATGGACGTTAGAAGTTATAAACATATCTAAAAGTGAAGCAGGTGGATTCAAGGAAGTCATTTTTTCGGTTAATGGAAGTGATATTTATTCATATTTGAAATACGAATCAGGGGTTCATAGAGTTCAAAGAGTCCCTTCAACAGAAACACAAGGAAGAGTGCACACTTCAGCTGCAACAGTTGCTGTTTTACCTGAGGCCGAAGAAGTAGATATTCAAATCAAAGAATCAGATCTAAGAGTAGATGTTTTCAGAGCAGGAGGCCCAGGAGGGCAATCTGTTAACACAACTGATAGTGCTGTACGTATAACACATTTACCTACAGGTGTAGTAGTCAGCATACAAGATGAAAAGTCACAACACAAAAATAAAGCAAAGGCTTTAAAGATTTTAAGATCAAGAGTGTATGAAGCAGAAAGAAGAAAAAAAGATCAAGAGCGTGCCGACAATCGAAAAAATCAAATTGGAACTGGTGATAGGTCTGAGAGAATAAGAACATATAACTTTCCACAGGGAAGAGTCACAGACCATAGAATTAATTTAACTCTTCATAAGTTAGAGGAATTTTTAAGTGGAGAAATACATGAAGAAATGAACGAGGGTTTGAGACTAAAAGAACAAGATTTAAAGTTACAAAATTTAGTATAATGAATATTTCAGACCTCTTATACTCAGGTTCAAAAAAATTAAAGAATAATAAAGTTCTAACTCATCGATTAGATTCTGAAATTATACTATCGAGTTTATTAAAAAAAAAAAGAGAACAAATAATAATAAAACCTAAAAAAAAAGAAAATAATAAAAAAAAAAAAAAATTTAATAAATTAAAAAAAAAAAAATAAAATAAAAAACTATTATTTT
>Ga0114995_10003678_pt1 | contig 10386 bp, 9 predicted proteins | sample ArcticOcean_MG_C_11_FD_87038 | JGI IMG/M metagenome (GOLD analysis project Ga0114995, IMG submission 87038) | Marine microbial communities from western Arctic Ocean - ArcticOcean_MG_CB2_154 | ecosystem: Environmental > Aquatic > Marine > Oceanic | place: Arctic Ocean: Canada Basin | collected... | reverse complement strand
CATTGTAACTATTCGTTTTTGTGGCTAAAAATACGCAGAGCCTTAGCGCGATTTTTGTTATCTCGCCAATCCATAATACGGTACCAAGCACTGGCAGCTGGCATGTACCATGGGCTGCCGTGATGATAGATGCGGCTTTGTAATGGTGTTTCTTCAAATACGCTGTGTTGCCGTTCAGGGTTGAGCATTTTAAGTGCAGCTTTGTGGCCTAAATAAGGCGCCATCGCTACACCATTACCGCAATAACCCAGAGCGTGATAAATACCATTGTGGCAGCCAATGCTGGGCAACTTACTAAAGCTGAAGCCAGTAAATCCTGTCCAACAGTGGCTAATAGGCGTGTCTTTAAGGGTAGGGAATATTTCTGCCAGTTTAGCTTTAAGGGTGGGCAAGGCTTGCTCTGGGGTGATGGCGTGTAATGCTGCACGGGAACCCAGCATTATGCGTTTTCTACAGGGCGTAGCGCGGTAATAACAAAAGCGTTGACGGGTTTCTACCATACAGTGGCCGCCGGGTAATAATGCCTTTACTACGTCTTCTCCGAGTTCTTCAGTAACGAGAACGAAACTGGGCACGGGCATAACTCGCTTGGCAAGAAACGAGGAGACCTTAGTTTGGGTGTAACCATTGGTTGCCATGAGTACTTGTTGGCACTGTATGTGTTGGTTCTGCATCTGCTTGTTCTGAGTGCTGATGAAAAAATTGTCTAATTGAGGGTTAACCTCCAGCACAGCTTGTCCGCCAAATACTTGTACCCCCGCTTCTACTGCCAGCTGTAATAAGCCGTAATGAAGCTTTCTAGGTTGCACTGATGCATGGCTTTTATACAATAATCCGCCAAAATATAACTGCGTATTTATGTGTTGGGCCATTTCATCTGGCTTCACCATACGTGCAGCAAACGGTTCAATTTTCTGTAAACTGACATTGGCGTCAGCCATGTCGGTGAAATCTTGTGGTGTCCATGCTGTACGTAAACGGCCGCAGTCTTGTAGGTCACAATCAATGTTGTGATTAAGGATAAGGCTTTTGGTAAACGCTAGGGAGGCATTGGCTTCGCAATGCAATTGAGCTGCAATGTCTGGGCCATAGTATTTCTTAGCATCATCCACAGATACTTTGTGGCCAGAGCCCAACATGCCGCCATTGCGGGTACTGGCACCAAAACCGACGGCTTCGCTGTCTAGTACAATCACATGGTGACCTGCTTTGGCCATGGTTAGTGCGGCACTTAAACCCGTAAATCCCGCACCCACAACAACGCAGTCGGCTTTAGCTGGTAGCATTTCAGTGTTACGATATTGGGGCTGATCTTGCCACCAGTAAGGTGTAAATTGGGTCATTTTTTGCTAAACATTTTTTATTATTGAGTCGACACCATGCAACAATTATTTCCAGAACTCAAACCCTATCGTGAATTTATGCTGCCGGTAACTCACGGGCACAGCCTTTATGTAGAACTGTGCGGCAACCCGCAGGGCATTCCAGTAGTTGTTATGCATGGTGGGCCAGGTGGAGGCTGCGGGCCGTCTTCGCGGCGTTTTTTTGATCCTAATGATTACCACATCATTTTGATGGATCAGCGTGGTGCCGGATTATCGGTGCCCCATGCCAGTTTGGAGGCCAATACAACACAGCACTTAATTAGCGATTTTGAGGTATTGCGCTGTGAACTAGGAATCTCTAAATGGCTGCTGTTTGGTGGTTCTTGGGGTTCTACATTGGCTTTAGCCTATGCTCAAGAGCATCCAGATCAGGTGTTGGGGCTTATATTGAGAGGCATCTTTTTGGGCAGACAAAAAGATGTGGACTGGATATATGAGGCAGGTGGAGCCAGCCGTATGTTTGCTGATTATTGGAAAATATTTCAAAAGCCGTTACTCAGCACAGACGCTGAAGCTACAGGACAAATGGTTAATCGTTATTATGAGTTGTTATGCGGCGCTGATGAATTAAAACGTTTCGCTGCAGCAAAAGCATGGGCTATATGGGAGGGCAGTATTGCTACACTAGACCCTAATCCGCACCTTGTAGACGATTTTTCTGATGCCCATTTTGCGCTAGCGTTAGCTAGAATTGAATGCCACTATTTCGTAAATCAGTGCTTCTTTGAACCTAATCAACTGCTAGACAATATGCATAAAATTAGCCACTTACCCGGTATTGTTGTGCAAGGTCGTTATGACATGATTTGCCCCGCAGAACAGGCCTTTGAGGTTTATGAGCGTTGGGAAGAATGCCAATTACATATCGTACGAGACGCCGGCCACGCCCAACAAGAACCTGGTATTGTTGATAACCTTATTAAGGCTACACGTGCCTTTGCAGGGGCCTATGCTGGGTAGGTTTTAGAGTATTTATTACACTTTTGTGTAATATCTTTGCTATATTTGGCATAAATTAGGCCAGGAATGGGGAGGAGTCGCTCAGCTTCAACTATGGCTACTTCAGAGACACATCAGAAGGTAATTCTGAAATTTAAGAAAAACTCAATTCAAGAGCAAAGAAAAGAAAAGAAAAGAAAAGAAAAACCCTGCTCAATCTCTCAAGTAAGGCTTGGTGCTAATGCTAATGCTAATGCTAATGTCTCGGCCCTTAACAACCCGTGTAGTTACTTTCTAAACATAGGCTAGGCATGTCCTGTGCTTTAGATATGTCAGCGGTAGTCATTTTTTTGGCTAGCGTGTCTTTATGTTTACCAGACTTTTCGCTGCCGTTATAACTACTTAAGTTGTACCACATATACGCACGTCGGTAGTCTGTGAATAGACCGCAACGATATTCATATACTGCCCCCAGGTTATCTTGAGCGTTAGCATAACCCTGCTTAGCAGCTAAGGTGTACCACTTCACTGCAGTTTTATGGTTCTCAGTACACCTTGACCAAATTTGTACATAGACGCCAGACCACCATGCAGCAATGCAGTAAACAGTTGGAATCGAGGAGGTTCCCTGGCGTATAGTCTGTCGATTTTATCAATCCGTCTTCGTCAACATTGGTGTGGGCCTTAAATCCATACGTACTTTTACGCTGACCGTCAGAGCCCGCCTTCACATTCCATTTCGCTTTAGGATCTTACGTAGATACGCTGTTTTTATCTTTATTTGGACGTCATTGCTTGGCATTAATCACACTCGTATCCACAATACTTATGCCACCTGATTTAATGTAAAGCCCTTGGTTGCTGAGTTGATCGTTGGTTTCACCGAGTAGCTTATGCATTAAAGACAACCGCTCTAACGTCTGTCTAAAGCACCAACTAAAGCACCTAACTCAGCATTATTAAACGCATTGGGATTACTGTTCGTTGCTTGTTGAACTTTAGCATCATAAACTTCCATTGCCTTAGAGCATTGAAGAGTCACTTGTGACTCAGTTTTAACAGCCAACACTAAAGAAAGACAAAGAAAACACCAAATTATGAAAAACACACCTCAATATGCACCGCCAGAAGATGCCCAGCAACGTTTAGATGTAGCTCCGGTGGTGTGTTATCCCAACGATACTTTGCCTGCCTACGATAAGGCCTTTTATGCCAGCCTGCAGGAGGGTATGAAACTAGTGGATTGTGTGTTAGTTCCGCCTAGAGACGCTCGAAGTTTTGTGGTGCCTGCAGGCCATGTATTTCGTATTGTCAGTGTAGAAGGTCCCCAAGTAGGTGATTTAAACCTATGGCACAAAGATAACCTTAATGAGCGGTTTTTTAGTGGAAAAACACGGGCCTTGCACGGTACCCATGTAAGCACTGGAGATCGGTTGTGGAGCAATATGCCTTACCTAAGGCCAATGGCTACGGTGGTTGATGATACCTTAGATTGGTACGGTTGGGATCAATTTGGCGGTAGCGTACATGACGTTATTGGCACCCGTTGTGACCCTTATACCAATCAGGCCCTAGGGCAAGATGAATACCATTACTGTTGTCACTCCAACCTTACACGCGCTGTGTTGGACCATGCCAAATTGCCCCTTGATGCAACAGAGGCTATGGTGCACGACGTATTAAACGTGTTTATGTGCACAGGTTTTAGCCAAGACACTCATCAATATTTTATGAAAGCTAGCCCGGTAAGGCCTGGGGATCATTTATCAATGTTTGCAGAAATAGGTTTACTGGGAGCTCTTTCAGCTTGCCCTGGAGGTGACTGTAGTAGTGAGCACTCAAGTGATAGCTCCAAGTGTTACCCGTTAAAGGTGGAAATATATAAACCAAGGCCCGAAACTTTAGCAGGCTGGTCTAGCCCCAGCATAAATGGCTACAGTCGCAATCATGGCGTGGGCCACAAATTATGAAAGCCTTAATGCAACGAGTCATGCAAGCCAAGGTAGATGTAGATGGCCAATGTATAGGCCAAATTGATCACGGTATAATGCTGTTATTGGGTGTGGATAAAGGTGACGACAAAGCTAAAGCAGATCAGTTATTACACAAGGTGCTGCATTATCGTTTTTTTGCTGACGAAGCTGGAAAAATGAACAACAATGTACAGCAAGTGGGCGGCAGTATTCTTATTGTAAGCCAGTTCACGCTGGTAGCAGACACCAAAAAAGGCCTAAGGCCAGGTTTTTCCAGCGCCGCTCCACCAGCCTTAGGCGAAAAAATATACGATTATTTTGTCGCCCAAGCGCAGCAAAAAATCACTGCAGCTACAGGCAAGTTTGGCGCTGATATGCAGGTAAGTTTAATCAATGATGGGCCTGTTACCTTTATGTTAGAGGTTTAGCGAGCACTACAGACGCTATTGGTGGTTGGCCCGGTTAAGTGCCACAAAAGGTATGATGTACTGCTTCTAGGGGCATAGGCGTAAGGGCATAATCCTTAAGTGATTGCTGATATTCAAAGGGTGTTTGTAGCACTTTGAGTAGCCCGTAGAAACGCTCGTAGTCGCCGTTGTCTTCGGCGGCTCTTATGGCAAGTTCAACTTGGTGATTACGAGCAATAAACGCAGGGTTAGCTAGTTTCATTTGTTGGTAGCGTTGTTCTTGGCTTTGTGAATCTGTGGCTAAGCGTCGCTGCCATTGTTGCTGCCATAGCAATAGTTCGTCTGGTGCTGTAAAGGCATCCCCAAGAGCTTGGTGAGCGGGGCCTGTTTTTACTAGGTCGGTTACTAGGTCGGTTACTTGAACGGCTACCTGATCTAGTAGGTATCTAAAACACAAAGTGAAATCGAGCTGATGCTCGGCCATTATAGCTATCAGTTGTTCTGTTAGGGCTTGATCGTCTGCCTGTGGTTCGCTGAAGCCTAGTTTATTACTCATCACGCGTTGATACGCTGCCCCAAAGTGTTTTACGTAATCATCCAATGCTTGTTGGGCGTCTGCCAATGCCTGTTCACCATCAGTGTGCAATAATGGTAACAAGGCTTGGGCAAGGCGCGTTAAGTTCCACTGGCCGATGCCAGGCTGCTGGTTATAGCGGTAGCGGCCTTGCCGATCAATAGAGCTAAACACTTTTTCTGGGTTAAATTGGTCCATAAAAGCGCAAGGACCGTAGTCTACTGTAGCACCACAAATAAGCATGTTGTCGGTGTTCATAACGCCGTGAATAAACCCAAAGCCTTGCCATTGCGCAATAAGTTTAGCTTGGCGTTCCATCACTTTATTGAGCAGAGCAAGGTAAGGTTGAGCGTGATTTATTAAGTGTGGAAAATGGCGCTTAAGGCAATAATCTGCTAGTTTTTTAACGGCGTCTTCATCCCCTTGCATCGCAAAATATTCAAATGTACCTACACGAATATGGCTGGGTGCAATGCGCGTTAATACTGCGCCTGGCGCTGGGCCTTGACGCATAACGGTTTCACCCGTGGCGATAGCGGCAAGGCTGCGAGTGGTAGGTACGCCTAAAGCGGCCATAGCTTCACTGATAAGGTATTCCCTTATTACGGGGCCCATAGGTGAGCGACCATCGCCGCGGCGAGAATAAGGCGTGGGCCCAGATCCTTTAAGTTGTAAGTCAAAACGCTCACCATTTGGCGTTACTATTTCGCCTAGTAAATGAGCGCGCCCGTCACCTAGTTGTGGATTGAACGAGCCAAATTGGTGACCTGCATAAGCCTGAGCCATTGGCGCTGAACCCAGGGCCGTTTGATTTCCCGCTAATACCTGCAAGGCTTCATCTGATGCCAACCATTGGGGATCAATACCTAGCTCTTTAGCCAGGGTTGGGTTGTGAATGATGGTCGTTGCATTAGCCACGGTAACCGGTTGCGCATAGCTGTAAAAACGATCTGGAAGGCTGGCAAAGGTGGTATCAAATTCTGGGCTGGCAGCTGTTGTGGTCATCATTTATGCCTATATGTTTTCTAACTTAGCATAGGCTAACACTAGCCATTTACTGCCTTCGCTTTCAAAGTTTACTTGCACCCGTGCTTGTGGGCCCGAGCCTTCGGCATTAACTACGGTGCCGATACCAAATAATGGGTGGCGTACGTTTTGCCCTAAGGCAATGACGGGTGTTTCTAACACTTGGTGACGGCCCCAACGGTCGTATTGTCTAGTTGGCGTGGGCCTTGCTGTCACTGGGCGGCTGATGCTAGATTTTAGCCGTACTTCGTTCATTAAGCCTTCTGGGATTTCAGCAATAAAGCGAGAAGGCCGGTTAAAGGTTTCTTGTCCATGTAAGCGGCGGCTTTCGGCATAGGTGATAAACAGGCGTTGCATGGCGCGAGTGATTCCTACATAGGCCAAACGGCGCTCTTCTTGTAAGCGGTCGCCCTCTTCTAAAGACATCTTGTGAGGGAATAAACCTTCTTCTACACCACCCAAAAATACCACAGGAAACTCAAGGCCTTTGGCAGAGTGCAAGGTCATCAGCTGTACGCTGTCTTCGTTTTCATCGGCTTGTTGTTCACCCGCATCAAGTGCAGCTTGGTCGAGCATAGCGGCAAGCGGGGTGGTGGCTACTGGGTCTAGCTCGGAATCAGGGTCGTCAGACAGCTGGGCGGGGTTCCAGGTGTTAGCAAATTCTTTGGCAGCACTTACTAGCTCCTTCAGGTTATCAATACGCGTTTGAGCCTTTTCGCCTTTTTCTTTGAGGTGATGCTGAATAAGCCCAGATTGCTGGATGACCAGGTCTACCATGTTATGTAATAAGGCTTCGCTGGTCTCTTCATCTAGGCGGTTGATGAGGCTAAGGAAATTATCCACGGCGTTATTGGCACGTGCAGGCAGATCATCATTAGCGATGATTTGGTTTGCACTATCCCACATAGAACAGCCTTCGGTGCGCGCGTTCTGGCGTATTTTGGCCACTGTGGCTGCGCCTACTCCTCTGGTAGGAACGTTAAATACGCGTTCCATAGCGGCATCATCGTTGCGATTTTTTATGAGGCGCAAATAAGCCAAGGCATTACGAATTTCTAAGCGATCATAAAAACGCTGGCCGCCATAAATACGGTAGGGCATTTGTGCGCGGATTAAGGCTTCTTCTAACACGCGAGACTGGGCGTTAGAGCGGTAAAGAATAGCGCACTCGGCACGTAATCCGCCGTCTTTATGCCACTGGTCAATTTGATCAACAATAAAACGCGCTTCATCCATTTCATTAAATGCTGCATATAGAGAAATCTGTTCTCCGTCGCTACCATCGGTCCACAAGTTTTTGCCAAGGCGGCCGGTGTTGTTAGAAATTAGACCATTGGCAGCTTTAAGAATGGTACCGGTAGAACGGTAGTTTTGTTCTAAGCGCACGGTAATGGCATTGCCAAAATCGCTCTCAAAGTGTTGAATATTTTCTATTTTTGCACCACGCCATCCGTAAATGGATTGGTCGTCGTCACCTACAGCCATCACTTTGGCTGCGTTGCCAGCAAGCACTCGTAACCAGGCATATTGTATGGTGTTAGTATCTTGGAACTCGTCCACCAATAAGTGCTTAAAACGGCCTTGGTAATGGGCTAATAAGGCGCTATTGTTAAGCCATAATTCATGGCTACGTAATAATAACTCGCCAAAATCTACTAGCCCAGCACGCTCGCAAGCTTGGTGGTAGGCAGCGTATACCTTTACCTGAGTGTCTAGTTGAAAGTCACCATGAGTCTCTATGTGTTGTGGGCGCTTGCCCTCGTCTTTGCTGCCGTTAATAAATTGCTGGAACTGACGCACTGGCCAGCGGCTTTCTTCTAGCTGCATTTCTTTACATAGGCGCTTGAGAATACTGAGCTGGTCATCGCTGTCTAAAATTTGAAACTCTTTTTGTAGGCCAGCTTCTTGCCAATGGCGCCGTAGTAGGCGATGGGCTAAGCCATGGAACGTACCCACCCACAATTGCTGTGTATCTAAGCCCATAAGGCTTTCGATACGAGAGCGCATTTCCCGCGCAGCTTTGTTGGTAAACGTTACCGCCATAATAGACCAAGGAGAAATATTTTCTGCTTCAATTAACCATGCAATGCGATGCACTAGTACGCGGGTTTTACCACTGCCAGCACCGGCCAATATAAGCAAGTTTTCTTCGGGCGCAGCAACAGCCTCTCGTTGCGAGTCGTTGAGTTCATCTAAAAGACGAGAAACATCCATTATTGTGTCCGTATTGGCGCTATAAATACGCGTTAGTCTATAATTTAAATCAGTTTTTTAGAAAGCAGGCAGGCTAAACTAAGGCTTAAAAGAGTGTGTCGTTTTGAGCTATAACGAATTTTGGATTTAATAGGTCGTTAACTTAACACCTATTGTAACCACAGATAAGGTAAATATCACGGTTGAGAGTGAGTTACTTTTTCTAAAAGTCGAGTGTACTCTGACGTGTGCAATAAAAATAATATTTGAGAACATAAAAATTCAAAAGACATGAAACATTAAAGAAAGATTTGGTGGGTTTAGGCAGCGTTGCTGCTATCTCTTAGCAATTGTGAGTATGGTTGCTAGATTGAGCCGAAGTGGATAGGGTAGAATAAGATTAATACCTTATCGCTTCGGCTGAATTATGCCCACATCTACCCACGATTTATTTAAGACCATTTCTCAAGCATATCCTCATTTACGTAAATCTGAGCGTAAAGTGGCAGACTATATACTAGAGCATCGTGCAAAAGTTGTGCAAATGCGCATTGTTGATTTAGCAGCGGCTGCGGCAGTAAGTGAGCCTACCGTAGTGCGATTTTGTCGAGCGTTAGATTTTGATGGGTTTCAAGATTTCAAGCTTAATTTAGCTCAGTTTGTGGGTGCTAATACGTCTTATCAGCAATTCAGATTAGACAGTCGAGACTCAGTGGAGCAATTCAAAGAAAAGATTTTTGATTCCACCATGGGTAATTTAATGCGGGTTAAATCTGATTTAGATGCTGCCAACCTAGAAAAAGCCATTGTGGCTTTAGCTCAAACTAAGCGAGTAGATTGTTATGGCTTTGGAGCCTCTGCCCCAATTTGTAGCGATGCACAACACAAATTCTTCCGCCTCAATATGTCGGCCGCTGCCTATTCAGACCCCCACTTACAAACTATGGCAGCTGTTACCCTAATGCCTGGTGATGTGGTGATTGCGATCTCTCAAACGGGGCGCACTAAAGATCTACTTCACACCACCCAACTGGCTATGGATGCAGGTGCCACGGTGATTGCCTTGTGCCCAAGTAATACCCCATTGGCACAACAAGTGCAGATTCCGTTGTATATTGATTTAGATGAAGACAAAGAACTCAACACGCTAATGTCTTCTCGTATCACCCAAATGGTGGTGATCGATGTTTTAGCTGTGGGTGTTACCATGCAGTTAGGAGAAGAAACCATGGCTCACCTCAAAACCATTAAGCGCTCGCTTAGGAGTTTGCGGGTACCGGCTAAGCGTATTAAATAATCGTACACCTTCCTCTATCCACCGCCTATACTGCCCCTATACAGTCATCGTCCCAGTATAAAAAAGGGACGCTGAGTTTAAATGAGTACACTTTCTGGACTAGTTATGTGAAAGAGCAGTACCCTGGGGAAATGTTCCATAAACATTGATTTCGCTAAACGTATAATCCTCAAGTACCGTTTCTAAGGTGCCAGCCTTTATTTTGGGCCAAGCATCATAAGTAGGAATGCGCCCTAAACCATGACCAGCTTCAACAAAGGCGGTACGTGCCGCTGCATTATTGGTGCTAATACTTCCCGTGGTGGTAATGCTGAATGAGCGTTTGCCTTTAGTTAGGGTGACTAAATCGGCAGTTAAGTTGTAAATAACCCATTTATGGCTACTTAAATCTGCTGGGTTTTTTGGGCGTCCAAGTTGAAGTAAATGTTCTGGTGCAGCGCAAAGGCAAGTTTCTAAGGTGGCGAGTTTACTAGCTTGTAAGCCTGAGTCTGGTAATGGTGCTCCACGAATGGCTAAATTAATACCTTTTTTCATGATGTTAACCACATCATCAGTTAGCATCACATCCAGCTTTATTTTTCAGATATTTTTT